>ERZ651776.3427-NODE-3427-length-15821-cov-3.190104_pt1 | contig 15821 bp, 8 predicted proteins | sample MGYA00514761_ERZ651776 | MGnify/ENA metagenome assembly ERZ651776 | reverse complement strand
TCTTTTACGCTAGCAAATGTATTTTCATGCTTCACATATGGTCCAAATCTTCCATTATTAGCTGTTATCATTTTTCCCGTAACAGGATGCGCCCCAATTTCTCTAGGTAATGCCAGCATAGATAATGCTGTTTCAAGAGTTATGCTTTCATAGTCAATATTTTTGGGTATAGAGGCCCTTTTAGGTTTTGGTGCTTTTTTGTCTTCTTTTTTAGGAGTTTCTCCCAATTGTACGTATGGTCCGTATGGTCCAACTCTCAAAGTTATAGATAACTTATCTTTGTTTTCACCTAATTTAATGGGTTCTATTTTGCTTGATTCTTTGCCTTTACCAACAACTAATTTCGCAGTATGGTCACATTCTGGATGGGTTGAACAGCCTATAAAACCGCCACTTCTGCCATACCTAATATTTAAGATGCCTTCCTTACATTTTGGACATTTTCTTGGATCACTTCCATCTTCCATGGGAGGAAAGAAATGAGGCCCTAAGTCTTTATCTATTTGTTTTTCTACATCTCTTACCCTTAATGAAGATGCACTATCTATTGTTTCTTTAAATGGAAGCCACCAATTTTCTAGGGTTTTTTTCCATTTCATTTTTCCATTAGAAACGTCATCAAGTTGTGCCTCTAGCTTAGCCGTAAAGTTTTCTTCAATATAATTACTAAAATTACCATGTAAAAATGCCGTGACTATTCGTCCCTTTGTTTCTGGTTCAAACCGTTTCTTTTCATACCTTACATAGCCTTTGTCTTTAATAACAGAAACAATAGATGCGTATGTTGAAGGCCTACCAATACCTAATTCTTCTAGCTTTTTTACTAAGGAAGCTTCTGTATATCTAGGTGGAGGTTCAGTAAAATGTTGAAATGACTTTACTTCAAATGATTTTAAGATTTCTCCTTCTGAAACATTAGGTATATTACTATTGTTTTTATCTTCATCATCGATATCATCTTTATCCTCTGTGTATATTTTCTTATAACCATCAAAAACTATAATAGAACCTGTAGTTTTAAATTGTATTTCGTTATTCTCAGATCCAATATTTATGCTAACTTGGTCTATATCAGCACTTTCCATTTGAGAAGACATTGTTCTTTTCCAAATTAATTCATATAAAAGTCTTTGTCTTTCATCTAGGTAATTATTAATATTTTCTGGTGTTCTGTTTAAGTCTGTTGGTCTTATAGCTTCATGAGCTTCCTGAGCATTATTTGATTTTTTATTATGTATTCTAGGTGTTTCTGGCAAATAATTTTTTCCGAATTTCACAGTTATTAAGTTTCTTATTTGCTCAATTGCGGTATCGGATAGATGAATTGAGTCAGTTCTCATATAAGTGATAAAACCGTTTTCGTATAATTGCTGAGCCACTCTCATAGTGTTTTTAGCAGAAAAGCGTAATTTTCTAGCAGCCTCTTGCTGAAGCGTGCTAGTCGTAAATGGAGGTTTTGGGTTAGAAGTCCTAGGTTTTTCATCGACACTTTTAACGACCCAACTACCATCGCTTAATTTTGAGATAAGTGCTTTTGCATCTTTTTCATTTAAAATAATCACATCTTTATTCTTTAATGAGCCGGTATCAGATTTAAAATCATTACTAGAAACTATTCTTTTACCATCTATTTTATTTAAAGTTGCTTCAAATAAAGATTTTGAATCATTTGTCTTTAGTTCAACTTTAAGGTCATAGTATTCTGTTTTTTTGTATTTTTGCCTCTTCCTATCTCTTTCAATTACTATTTTTACGCAGGCTGATTGCACTCGACCTGCAGACAAGGTCGTATTCACAAAGTTCATGTTCTTTTGAAGTGTCGCCCACAATACTGGTGAGACTTTATACCCAACTAAGCGGTCAATGATTCTTCGTGTCTTTTGAGCATTAATCATGTTGTGATCGAGTTTGCGACTATTATTCATACCCTCCTTAACGCCCGCTTTTGTAATTTCATTAAACTCAACGCGTTCTAATTTTTCACTAGGGACTTCGCTTGCTAGGTGTGATGCAATTGCTTCACCTTCACGATCAGGATCGCTAGCTATGTATACTCTATCTGCAGAGTTGCTTTTTTTTCTTAATTCTTTAATAAAGTCTTTTCTTTTTGGCAATACATCCAGTGTCATTTCAAAATTATTTTCAATATCTATTCCAAGTTTACTTGTAGGGAGGTCTTTAACATGACCAACGCAGGCAACAACTTCGAACTGACCATCTAAGTACTGTTCTATTGTACGGGCTTTTGAAGGGGACTCTACAACTATTAGTGATTTTTTATTCATTATATACTTTTTTAATACAGGTTGTTATTGTGATTAGCTCTTTATTGGCTCAAAATGTAAAGGAAAATATTAAAATGTCAAACTTTTGAAATACGCAATTAGCTCACCTTGATTAATGGTATCTTGCTTTCCTTCATTTAAATTTTTTAACTGAACAGTTTTATCTATGGCTTCTTGCTCCCCAACGATGATTGCGTAATTAGCATTTTTTTTATTTGCTTCTCGCATTTGTGCTTTCATACTTCTTCTTAAAGTCTCCAATATTACTTTTATATCTAATTCTCGCAAGTTTTTAGCGATTTGTTGTAAAGGACCTAAGGCGCTTAAATCTGTGCAAACAATATAAATGCATGCTACTTGTTTATCAGTTCTTTTCCTGCTATCAGTAGCAATGAGTATTCTTTCCATTCCAGCAGCAAACCCTACAGCGGGGACATCTTTTCCACCTAAGGATTTAATTAAACCATCATACCGACCACCACCAAGAAGTGCATCTTGCGCGCCTATTTTTTTAGAAGATATTTCAAAAGTTGTTTGAGTGTAATAGTCTAATCCTCTTACAAGGAGAGGGTTAATTTTATATGGTATTTCTAAATCATCAAGGTATTGTTGTACTGTTAAAAAATAGGTTTCATCCTCTTTTGTATAAAAGTTTTCGATTTTTGGTGCTGATTCTATGATTTTTATTTCATCTTTATTTTTTGTATCTAGAATACGTAAAGGATTATGTTTAAGTCTATGTTGACTAACTTCTGATAGTTGCGGAATAAAAGGTTTTAGATAGTTTATAAGTTCTTGTTTATAATTAGTCCGGCAGTCGTCTGAACCAATACTTGATATATTTAATTCTAATTCATTTATCCCAAAATTATTAAGGATGTTCCAACCAATAGATATTACTTCAGCATCTTGTTCTGGATTATCACTACCAATTGCTTCGACTCCAAACTGATGAAACTGTCTTTGCCTTCCCTTTTGGGGCCTCTCTCTTCGAAAAGAAGGACCAATATAATACAATCTCTGTAACAAAGATTGTCCACCTAGGTTATGTTGCACGTAGGCTCGAACAACTGGTGCCGTCAATTCAGGTCTTAATGAAATAGTTGATTTATCTTTGTCTATCCATGAGTACATCTCTTTTGAAACAATATCTGTTTCTTCACCAACTCCTCTATTAAATAATGCAGCATCTTCGATTATGGGAGTTCTAATCTCATCGTAGCCATGAAGATTCGCAGTCCTATGAATTTGGGTTTCTAAATCCTGCCAGTCACCTGACTGTGCTGGTAAAATATCATGCGTTCCTTTTATAGTTCTGACCATCTTCATTTTATTTTCCATAAATATTTTCAAATAAATGAGCCGCTTGTTCCTCAAAGTTTTCAGGCACAAATATTCTCACAATATTGTTTACTAATTCAGTGCCGCCAGTGTTTAAAGCCGCACTGCTCCAATCATTTTTTGCGTAATGAGGTATTTCTTCTTTATTTAAAATTTCAATAATCATTTCTGCGTATATGCTACCATGTATTGGTTTTAATGGAACCCAAGTCATTTCAGGAATAGGCAAGTCAATGGAACTAGCATCAACTAAGTCTACAATACAATCACCACACTGCTTTATTTTTTCAAAGTACTCTGCATGACATTTAGGGCATATCATTTCATTGTAATTAGAATATTCATGTCGTTAATTTGACAAACATTCACCATAGAACAAATACTTGATTAGAATGGTGAACTTGAGTAAACACCTCCTTTTTTTTCTAATTTTAAATCTTTTAATGTCGGTGATTTTACGTTGAGTTTAAAGTATATGCCTTGTCCAATGCCTCCAGGCGTCCAATTAAGCGAGAGTTCCCAACAATGTAAATCTCTATTTACGGAAACATTATGACTAACTAGATCTCTTTGGACCATATCAAACCTAGCCCGGTATGCAATTTTCCAATATTTAGATAGTTTTATATTAGAAGAACTATTAACCCAAAGAGTCTTATTTGAGTTAAGAGGATTAAAAGCATTGTAATTATAACTAATACTTATATTTGTGCTCCATATGCTCTCGTTGGTTAATGTATTTTTGAAGCTCGTTATTGGGTTTTGTAACCCTGGTCCACCTAAGTCATCTTGAATTGCAATTGAATCCTTAGGTGTCAATTCAGTATCAATTTGATTGTTTAGTGCTTTACCTTTTAATCTAAACCCTGTGGATATACGTGCACTGGTTAATCGTGGTGCAATAATACCTCGTTCATTTTTATTGAATTTTTCAACTCTGCTTCCGGTTTTCGTATCAAAACCATAAAAATCATGTGTTGTAGACAAATCGAGGTTTAATTTTCCCAAAATTTTAGATCTTAATGAAGATCTCAAGTTAGACAACTTATAATTTTCTGCGGAAAAATTATAACTGCTACTCATTCTCAAACTAAAAAGGTCAATTTTTTTTTCTTCTTCTTTGATAATTGTTTTTGCCTGAAATATATTATTTAAAGAAAAGTTAATATTTTTTTGTTCACTCATTGGCGTACTGCCTGCCATCGTGCCTGCGAACCTATCATGTTTAATTTTTTCATTGTTTACAGGATTATTATAGTCTTTTATATATCCAAAGTCATAACCAAAAAGGGGTTTTGAAAAATCAGGGCTCCAAGAAAATCCAATAGAAGGCGATGCAACATGTCTTATGACTTTTAATGGCCCAAAAGGGACAGCAAAAAGACCGTATAATTTTGTATTCGCATTTACAGAAACCGCTCCCGTAGTGCGAGTATTAAATCCGGTTTTTTCTACAGTTTGAAAACTACTTAATGAGTCGATCCAGATTTTATCAAATGTTCTATTTACCCAGCTAGATCTAAAATTAATATTCGGATTTACATTGATATTTTTAAACAATTTCATAGGGGCATTCAAAGATGCGGTATGGGTCCAGCCATCATCTTGGAATAATGTGTCGATGGGGTTTCCAAAACTATCTTTAGCCCAATCAAAACTGTTTAATGAATCAGAAAATGTAGACATGTAATATTTTTTTTCTTTTTTAGTATAGTTAAACCCATAATTCCACATAATAGTGTTGTACCATTTTTTTATGTTAGCTGCTGTTGGGAAAAGAGAACTTTGACCATGTCTAAAAGAAATTTTTGGTAAGGTTCTATTTGAAATATTTAGTTGTGACCCAGATTGCGTTGGTGGAACGTAATAATTACTAGAATTATCGACTTTTTTATCTACTAAAAGATCTTGGTTTGAATACAAATTTAAGCTAAAAGAGTTTTTAGATTTTGGCCACCTTTTTGAATAAGTAATATTTGATGTCGCTTTTTGATCCATTCTTTGAGCTAGGTCTAATCCATAATTTCTGTTGTAGTTTCCATTACTTGAATAAGTCGTATTTGCATTAAAACTTTGATTATTTCTTAATTTTTGGACATGGTTCCATCGAACCGTAAAGTTACTATTTCTATTTTCTTTTAAAGAAATAATATCTTCACTGCCAGATAAGAATTGTTGATTGCGAATGAAAAGGCTCCCACTATATTTATAACGTAGTCTATATTGATTCTTAACATTTAGAACAGCTCCTTGTCTGTCACCAAAGCTGAGTGTAAATTTTGAATCCCAATAATCATTTGGAGCCCAATAAAAACCCAATCCGTCAATATATTGCCCTCGGGATTTGCTTTCGCCGTAAGCAGGCATTATCCAACCCGAATGTCTTTTACCGCCTTGATGTGGAAAAATTGCTAGGGGTATTCCAAAAACAGGTATTTCAGCTATTTTCAATACGATTGGCTTAGCTATAACGACGTCATCTTGAATGATTTTCATTTTTTCCGATTCAAAATGAAAGTGAGGAGTGTCTAAATCGCAAGTGGTAAAAATAGAGTTTTTTATGTAGATAGTTTTATTGCTTTCATTTCGAATTTCGCTACCTCTATAAAAGCCATCATCTGCTTTTGTTTTACCATAATTTATTTTACCTCTTTTGGTATCTAAATTATAGGTCATTTCATTACCAACCATTGGATCGCGACCTTTTTCTATTATTGACGGCTTTAGATAACTGCTTGTAGAATCAGCCCAATCTCTAGAAAAGGCTTTAAGAACTCTAGTTTTCCAGTTTACTTTTATAAATCCTGCTTTGAGGTCTGTATTATCATGCCGAGTTTGTGCATTTCCTGACAAATTTGTGTTTTCATCTTTAAGAAAATAATCGAGCTTATCAGCAGAATAAATCAGTGGAAAAGTAGAGCCGTCAGCTTTTGTATTTGGAATGTATTTTCCTTGAGCACCCCCACTAACAATTATACTATTAAGCTCTTTGTTGTAAAATTTCATTATAATAGTATCGCCTGAGGTAATATTTTTACCTTTATAAAGAGAGTCTTCGAATATATGATAAGTTGTTGATGCCATCCCTACTAATCTTAATGAATCAAGCGAACCATTAATAAAAAAACCATCTAATCTTTTGCTAGTCATGTCATCATTTTTTTCAAAAACAGTATGAGAAGAATCCTTTTTGATATTGTCAAATTCCTTTATGCTACTAGATATTTTTGCATTTTTAGGAATTAAGATTCTGATCAATGATTTTTTATCATATTGTAGTACTACTTGTTCGCCAACTATAGTTTTTTGTTCGTCAACAATTATTGGTTCTCTGTCTAAAATAGTTTTTTCAGTAATGTCATTATAGTTAGCGAGGCCACATGTAGCTGTTCTAAGGGAGTCAATGATTTCCACATTGCCAATCGCTATGTAGGATATAGCTTCAGATCCGGGATTTTTAACATATTCAATTCTATCAGCTTTGATTTTTTGATCATTTTGAATCAATTCAACGTTGCCTATAGCAATGCCACTGTCGAGTTCTGTAAAATAAATAAGACTGTCGGCTACAAGCTTGTAGTCTAAATCATAAATTGTTGGATTTCCGTTACTTTCAAGTTTATTTTTTTTTGAATAAAAAGTAATGCTGTCGCATTCAAGAATTAAATCGTCTTTGAATATTTTGACTTGATTGAATAAAAATGCAATATCTTTTCGTTCCTTATAAACGCTCTTTTGGCAAGTTAATTTAATATCTCCTTTTTGAAACTGGACGTTTCCCTGAAGATGTTTTACAGTTTCAAAGCCTATCTTTTTACTCTCTAAAACGTCTGCCCGCTTTAATCTTAATTTTTCTGCATTAGCGAGTGTCATCAAAAAGCCAAGGGTTAAAATAATTTTCACGTTAAATGTCAAAAGTATTCTTTTTATAGAGTTGATTGTGTTTTTAAGAATAATGTATTCATAATGTTTTTGTTCAAAAAGTTATGATTTAAATTATGTTTCTAATTAACATATATTAATTTAATATGAATATTAAAAAATTAAAAGAGGCTGAAATAAAATTTGGAAATCCATTGTATGTATATGATTTATCTATTATTCAGAATCAATTTAAAGAGCTTAAAAATGGATTTCGAAATATTAAAAATTTTAAAATAAATTTTGCCGCTAAGTCTCTTTCAAACATTTCAATTTTAAAATTCATGAAAAGACTTGGGACTGGTCTTGATACAGTTTCAATAGAAGAGGTAAAGATTGGTCTTATTTGTGGCTTCAATAATGAGGACATAACATTTACACCAAATGGTGTAAGCTTTAATGAAATAGAAGAGGCATACAATCTAAAAGTTAAAATCAATCTTGACAGCCTTGAAAGCATCAAAGATTTTTCAAAGAAATTTAGCTCATATCCAATCTCAATTAGGGTTAATCCTAATATTCTTTCTGGTGGTAATAAAAATGTTAGTGTAGGTCATGATGAATCAAAATTTGGTATACCTCAAGATTATTTAGATGAAATAGCTGAAATGGATAACAAAAAGAATATAATAATAGAAGGAATTCATATTCATACAGGAAGTGATATTGTAGAACTAGATAATTTTCAAGAAGCATTTAAAAAAATATTTTTAGTTGCTAAAAAGTTTAAAAATGTGAAAATTTTAAATTTTGGAGGAGGTTTAAAAATCCCATATTTTAAAGGAGATTCAAAAACAAACATTTTAAGCTTATCAAACTCAATAAAAAAATTAATAAATGATAATTCTTTTGTTATTGAAAATAATTTAAAAATTATATTAGAACCAGGTAAGTTTCTTGTTGGGGAAAGTGGATATTTTTTGACCAAAGTTAATTATGTAAAAAAAACTCCAAATAAACTTTTTATTCAACTAAACTCTGGATTTAACCATTTTATAAGACCTACTTTTTACGATTCATTCCATGAAATAATAAACATTACTAACCCAAATGATAAAAAATATGAATATGACGTAGTTGGGTATATATGTGAGCAGGATAATTTTGCATTAAAAAGAAAAATTTCAAATGTTAGAAAAGGAGATATACTATGTTTTAAAAATGCAGGAGCTTATTGTTCTAGTATGTCAAGTAATTATAATAGCAGAATAAAACCTGCTGAAGTCTGTATATGGGAAAACAAACTAATAAAAATAAAAGAAAGAGAGGATTTAAATAACATATTGAACGGTCAGATTGATATTTTTTAATATTAATATTTTTTACTAGTAAATTAGTAATTAATATTAATTATTTTTGGCAAATTTAATTTATGAAAAAACTCCTACTTATTATTACTCTTATAACTTTTAATTCTATGCTTGGACAGCAAGGACTTCAAAATCTAGGGGGAAACGCTCAAATTGCATTAACCGATTTCTCAAATAAAAGAACCTCTTCCCCACCTCCACTAAATATTATAGGGAGTCAATATTTTGAACTGGATTTCAAAGAAAGTAAATTAGAATATTTTGAAAGAATAATTAAAGATAGTGGATATATGAGATATAATGCGTTTACAGATGAAATCGAAATGGCTGACACACCATATCAAAATAACTCAGATCTTGTTTTAATCAAAAGCAAAGATGTTATCCCGACTATTAATGGACTTCGATATGAATACCTTCCTTATAGGCTTAATAATGAAAATACAAAAATTGGTTATTTAGTTAAGGTATATGAGGGATCAAAATATGTTCTTTATGTAAATAAATCCAAGAAATTTATGGAAGCAAAAATTGCTAGAACTTCTCTAGAAAATTCTTTTCCTCCAAGATATGTAGATGACAGTAAAACATATATAAGTATATCTGGAAAGACCCCTATCACAATTAAAAATTCAAAGAAAACTGTTCTAAAGTTTTTTAATAATTCAAGTGGTTTAAAGAAATTTATAAAGTCAGAAAAAATTAAATTTAACTCTCCGCAATCCTTAGTAAGAATTTTGGAGTTTATAGAAAATTAAGCCCCTAAGTAACCGCCATATAAACTATTGCTTAATCTATTTAAAACTTTAAAAGAGTATTTTTTTTCTGATTAAATAAAAAAATGTATCTTTGAAAACTGTGCGTAATCGTAATTTTATTGTTTTTACTTGTACTAACAATATGTTTTTAAGTTTTACACTAAAATTTTTGCGCCAAAAATTAATTTTAACTAATTTTTAACATTAAAATTATTAACAAAAATCATATAATATGAAGATATCAAGAATATTCTTTGTTTTCTTACTGACTGCAAGTTTTGCATTTGGTCAGAAAACAGTTACGGGTGTTGTTTCTGATCCTGACGGTTTACCATTACCTGGTGCAACTGTTGTTGTTGACGGAACAACTATTGGTGTAACTACTGATTTTGATGGAAATTATTCTATCTCTGTTGGAGAAGGTGAATCTTTAATATTTAGTTTTGTCGGATATGCAACGCAAACTGCTGTTGTAGGTAGTCAAAATATACTAAATATATCTTTAGCTGAAGGAAATCAGTTATCTGAGGTTGTAGTTACAGCACTTGGTCTAGAGAGAGAAGCACGTTCACTTGGTTACGCAGTTACAACTGTTGGTTCTGAGGAAATCGAACAAAAGGGTGTTGCAGATGTTGCAAGAGCTCTTACAGGTAAAGTTGCTGGTGTAAATATAACAAACACTACAGCTACATCTGGTTCAGGAACCAATATAATTATTAGAGGTATGACATCTATAACTGGTAGTAACCAGCCATTATTTGTTGTTGATGGTGTGCCATTTGATGCATCAACCTCAGGTGAGTCTGGAACTTTCTGGAATGGTATTACATCATCCAGTAGATTTTTAGATTTAGATCCAAACAGTATTGAAAAGGTAGACGTTCTTAAAGGTTTAAGTGCTACCGTACTTTATGGTCAGCAAGGTAGAAACGGTGTAATTCTTATTACAACTAAAAATGGATCTTCTTCCCCATCTGCTAAAGGTACAGAAGTAACAGTTAGTCACAGTACATTCATGAATGAACCTGTGCTTCCTGATTATCAAAATGATTATGGTGGAGGTTTCCATCAATTATTTGGATTCTTCTTTTCAAACGGTGGACCTAATTTTGATCCAGCTATTAATGATCCAAGACAGTTTGGTAATTACTTCCTTAGAGAAGATCAAAATAATGTATATGTTAAACATCCATACGATTACATAAATGACAGATCACTTGTTGAGCCTGAATTTTCTGATATTGTAGGTAGTGAATATGCATATAAAAATTATAAAGGTGTAGAGAACTTTTTTAATACGGGTGTAGTTAACACTACATCACTAAACTTAAGAAGTACTAATGATAAAGGGTTCTTTAATATGTCGTTTGGTAGAACTGATGATGAAGGATTTACACCAAACAACCGTCTAAGAAAAACCAACTTTGGTGTTGGTGGTAAAGCAACATTAGAAAATGGTATTGTAATTGGTGGTTCTATGAATTATGCAAACACAGACTATACAACACCTCCCGTTGCCGCTTCACTTGGTAGTGGATCTGTTAGTGGTTATACATCATCAATATTTGGAGATGTTATGTATACTCCTAGAAGTGTTGACTTAATGGGATTACCTTATATAACTTCTGATGGTAGATCAGTATACTATAGATCAGGTAATGATATTCAAAACCCAAGATGGACTGCTGAAAATGCTTTCGATACTGAGAATATTCATCGTACATATGGAAACTTTAATGTTTCTTATAACTTAACTGACAATCTTTCAGTAAGTTATGTTTACGGTCTAGATAATACTGCAATGTTTCAACAACACGCTCAAAATAAAGGTGGTGTTGATGGAAACTCAACTGGTATATACGTGACTGGTGATAGTACAAATACTATTCAAAACCATAACTTTAGATTATCGTATAACGGAGAGTTAGATGATGACTGGTCTGTTAGTGGACTTATTGGTGGTGCTGCAAATAGAGCAGTATACTCAAATAGAGTTACAACTAGTGAAAATCAGTTAGTTTTTGGAGTTTTAAAACACTTTAACTTTGTTTCTCAATCAGGTTCTACTTATGACTCTGAGCAAAACATTTATGGTTTATTTGGTGATCTAAGCTTTAACTATAAAGACTATTTATATTTAAATGTTACAGGTCGTCAAGATTGGAGTTCAACAATGGAAGCTGAAAACAATACTTTATTCTACCCAGGTGGTAGTGTATCTTTTATTGCTACTGATGCTATCCCAGAAATCCAAGGTGATATATTAAATTATGCTAAAGTAAGAATTGGATATGGACAATCTGCAGGATTTGCGAGTCCTTACAGAACTAGATCATTATTATCTTTAAATGCAAAAGCATTTGATCAAGGATCTGGAGTAGTTCAAACTAACACTACATCTAATACTCTTGGAAACCGAGCTCTTGAGCCAGAATTAATTTCTGAATTAGAGGTGGGTGTAGATACTAGATTATTTAACTTCATAAACTTTAATGCATCATTATATGACAAGACAACAACAAACTTAATTACAACTAGAACTCTTCCAGGTTCAACTGGATATACTAGTACAACTGTTAATGCAGGTAAATTAAACGTAAAAGGTGTTGAAGTTGATTGGAGTGCAGATGTTGTTTCTAATGAAAACCTAAGATGGAAAGTTTCAGGTAATTTCACAGCTGAAGAAAACTTAATTGAAAGTTTAGGTGAAGGTGTAACTGAATTTACATATACACCAGTTGTAAGTAGTGGAAGACCTCAAAACTATGCAATCAAAGGTTACCCATTAGGTATGATGAAAGCTGGTGTTAGACAAACTAACGACGCTGGAGAATTCTTAATTGATGATGATGGTTTCTATTTAGAAACTGTTGAACCAGAATTAGTTGGAGATCCTAATCCAGATTGGACTTCTTCTCTAACAAATTCAATCTCTTACAAGGGACTTTCCCTTGGATTTACATGGCAATATCGTCATGGAGGTGATTTATTTTCACAAGATGCTGCTACCTTAGTTGGACGTGGTGTTCTTAACCCAGGTACAAACAGAGAAGGTCTGTATGTTCTTGATGGTATAAATAAAAACACGGGTCAAACAAATACAACTCAAATAACTTCAATTAACTATGGATTTGATATATTTTCATTTGGTCCTGGAGAATTACAAATATTTGATGGTACTACAATTAGATTAAGTGAGGTAAATTTAAATTATGATTTCCCAAAAAGCTTATTAGGTAATTCACCTTTTGCATCTGTAAGTGCAACACTTACTGGTATTAACTTATTCTATGATGCAGTTAATATTCCAGATGTTGTAAACTTTGATACAAACTCTTTAAGTACTGGTGTTGGTAATGCAATGGGTCTATCTTTTATTACTGGTCCATCGTCTAGACGTGTAGGTTTAACTTTAAAAGCAACGTTTTAATACAATAATAATATGAAAACATTAAATACTTTAAAAAATAATTTCTATCGTTCAATCGCAGTAGTTTCTGTATTATTTACATTAAACTCTTGTGAAGTTCTTGAGCTAGAAGTTTTAGAAAGTCCAAATGCCTTAACTCCTCTGAGTTCAGACATAGACTTTTATTTAAATGCTATGCAATTAAATATGGCATCATTCTTTAATGGTGTAACTGATGAAGGTATGCAATTGACTAGAATGACTCATTTATATGGTCCTTTCTATGAAAATGCATACACAACTACTCAAATGAGTGGTCCTTGGAATACTGCCTATGCAAACATATTTACTGATTATGATAATATGGTTCCAAGAGCAGAAGAAAAAGGGTGGGAAACACACATAGGTATCGCTAAAATAATCAAAGCATATGCTATGATGACATTAGTTGATTACATTGGTGATGTCCCTAATACTCAAGCTGCAATTGGTGTTGAAAATCTTAACCCTGGAACAGACTCGGGTGCATCTATTTATGATGCTGCACTTGCTCTAATCCAACAGGCACAAGATCACTTCTTTGTTTCATCTCAGGCTCCATCTAATGATTTATTCTATAATGGAGATACAGACAAATGGGGGCAACTTGCAAATACCTTAGAATTAAAACTAAGATTACAAAGAAGAAACGTTGCTGATGGTAGTGACGCAGCTGCAATTAATGCGCTTATTTCAGATCCATCTCAATTAATAGCAGCAAAATCTTCAGATTTCCAATTTAAATATGGAACTCTTAATGCTAACCCAGATAGTAGACATCCTAAATTTGTAAGTAATTATGAGCTTGCTGCCGATGTAGCTGACTATATGTCAAATGCGTACATGGCTGAAATGGTTTCACAAAAAGGCGTAACTGATGTTCGAGCTAATTATTACTTTTACAGACAGGATGATGACGTAACTGATAATGATGACAATGAAATTCCTTGTGGTAACGAGAGAAGACCAGGTCATTATTCTCTAAGTGAAATTTTCTGTTATATTGGATATAACGATATAACTCCAGCTCAAAGTACTAGCAATGGTTATTGGGGAAGAGATCATGGAGATAATGATGGTATTCCACCAGATGGAGGTTTAAGAACTGCATTTGGATTATATCCAATTGGAGGTGCTTTTGACGATGGTCAAGCTACATCTGTTGCTGGAAATCAAATGGGACTTAAAGGAGCAGGTATACAGCCTATTCTTTTATCATCTTATACTCACTTTATGATAGCTGAATGGAATCTTGCAAATGGAAATACTGAAACTGCTAGACAGTTCTTAGCTTCTGGGCTTGCAGAATCTTTTTCAAAAGTAACTGGTTTTGCCGCAGAAATGGGTAATGCAGCTGCTATTGAATTTAGATCTGAAGCTACAGCAAGTGAAGCAGACTTCACAACTGATCTACAAGCTAATATTGATGCATATATCGATTATGTTGCTGGAACAGATTCTTCTTCTTTATGGAATACTTCATCTGATAAGATGGGGCTTCTAGTACAAGAATATTTGTTAGCTCTTTTTGGTAATGGTGTGGAAGCATATAACACTTTTAGAAGAACAGATAAGCCATCTGATCTTCAACCACTACTTAAAACAAGTAATAATGATATGATTACTTCATTCTACTATCCTAGAACAGAAGTTGATAATAATAACCAATTAACTCAAAAAGCTACTCACGAAGTGAAAGTTTTCTGGGATAACTAAAATTTAAATAACTATGAAAAATTTAAAATTTTTATTTGTTGGAATTGCACTCTTAGGTCTAAATTCTTGTATGGATGAGGATAAGATATTACAGATACCTCCTTCTGGTGCATTAGTAACGATTACTCCTGATGGGGCAGCTGTATTTGATCTAGCTAATATTTCAGGCTCTATATATTCAGGTGAACTAAATGACGCAACATTAAACGTTGCTAATTATGAGTTAACTGCTAATATATATTTTGCAGCTACGAACACTCAATCTAGTGCTGCTACTGTATTTTCAGCAAGTTCATTTCCTAGTAGACTTGAGATTTCTGCTGCAGAAGCTTTAGGTGCTATGGGAATATCATCTAGTGATGTAACTCCTGGTGATCTAGTTGAATTTAGAGCTATAATAACTACTGATGATGGTAGAGTATTTACTCATAATGATCTTAATGGAGATGCAAGAGGTGAAGCATTAATTGGTGCATACCAATGGGATGTTGCCTTCGGATGTGATTGGGTAGATTCTGCTGTAGATGGTACTACTTGGTCTGTTGAATATACATACTACTGGGGAGACCCAACTGATATTTATGCTGCTAGTGTTGGAACTACTAATGCAACAGCAGTAGATGGTGTGGTAACATTTAGTGACATTTGGGGTCCAGGTCTAGATTTTGTAGTAACAGTTAATACTGCTACAGGAGCTGTATCTAAAGCTGAATCAGTTGTTTTACAATCGACTTTTGGCCCATACGCTGATCAATATTACCCAGCTAGGTCATTAACAGGTAAAAACTTCTTTAGTTGTGCTACATCTGAATTGTCATTTGCATTAAAAACATGTGTAGATGCAGGATGTTATGGTTCTGGAGCTGATGCTTCTATAACACTAACTAAAAATTAATTAATTAATTAATTAATTGCTTAAAAGGAGGTTTTATTCAAAACCTCCTTTTTTTTTGGACTAAATTGAATTAACATGAGTTATTTAAATTATTAATAATACAAGCTATTAATATCATTTTTTTTTTTTTAAAAATTATTTTTAATA
>ERZ651776.3426-NODE-3426-length-15822-cov-3.407050_pt1 | contig 15822 bp, 16 predicted proteins | sample MGYA00514761_ERZ651776 | MGnify/ENA metagenome assembly ERZ651776 | reverse complement strand
TTGGAATTGAGTGCAATATAAAACCAACAAATTTTGAAATCCAAAATAACTACAGACAGTATAGTCAGATATTTAATAGTTACTGGAAGACTAAAGAAAACTTTCACTACTCAAATATATATGGAGATATAAATAGCTTTAGTGCTTTTGATTCTGGCAATCAGTACGCTGGAATGATAAATGGAGAAAGGATTAGGTCTACTGATGCTGTTATAAGAACCGCATGGACTACAGATAAATATCTTAGACTACACGCTGTAAATATTGGTCTAACTCCTAGTCAAAAGTCAGGGGTTGTATAATTTGTAATTTAAAACTAAAAAGATTAATTTTGTAAACTATGGCTTTACCATTAATATTAGCAGGAGTACAAGCAGGAATAGGAGGAGCGCAAGCTATTTCTGGATATAAACAAAAGAAAAACTTGACAAGACCTGAGTATCAGATTCCTGAAGAAATAGAAAGGAATATGACTGAGGCTGAGTTGATGTCGTACTATGGACTTCCAGACGCTCAGAAGGAACAATATATGCAGAATATTCAAAGAAGCACACAGGGTGCTTTAAGGGGTATCTCTGATAGAAAGGGTGGTCTTGGCGCAGTTGCTGCCGCACAGCAAACACAGCAAGACGCTTACATGAATCTTCTTTCTGCTGATGTTCAGCAAAGAATGCAAAACATACAGGCAGCGCAGAACATGAGACAAACAATGGCTAACTATAGAGACAAGGCTTTTGCAATAAATGAGATGCAACCTTACGAGCAATCTTATGCAGAAGCTCAATCATTGATTGGTGCTGGTATGCAGAATGTTATGGGTGGTCTTACTCAAGCGGCAAACTATCAAACCGCAAAAGAAGCAGCCGCTATTGGAGCAGTTACTGGAGGTGATACTGAAGGTGATAGTGAAGGGGGGTGCCCATTGAGCCTGAATTTGTTCGATGCTGCCATCGATTCATTGACAATGCGAATAAAACTGCATGAAGACCATTCACGAAGGCTGGCCGACCCTCTGTACGGAAAGCTCGCCTCCATTGACCGTCCAATCGATAATTTTTGGGGCGATGACAGTGCCGCCGCAAGCGCCTACAAAAAAAAACTGGCCTCTGTCAGGACAGCTCGAGGATCATTTCACCCTGAAGCTTCCACTTCCACGGTGTCACCATCGATGTCGCCACCAACCTCATCAACAACCACGACAAAGAAGCCAACAACGGTGACAACAGTAACGACGACGACACTTACAAAGAAGGAAAAGAAGAAAGTGTCATCAAATTGGGCTGCATTGCAGGCCAAATTGAAAAAGAAGTAGCACTGAAGAAGCCGCCAACCTCGCCTCAAAAGAAGTAGAAACCCAACACACTGACTGAAGCAAACCAGTTTGCAAACCAATTTCCTAACCAAAAGTTCCTTCATTCATTCATTCTATCATCATATCACATCGTATCACATCATATATCATCACATCACAACCCAAGGATCTTTGTCAACAAAGCCATCCTGACATACATTCCATTTTCCATCTGCTCAAAGTACTTGGCCCTGGGATCTGTATCCACCTCCTCCTTGATCTCGCCGACCCTGGGCAAAGGGTGAAGAAGAACCATCTTTCCCTCCTTGTCCCTCTTCATCGTCTCACTATCAATAATATAACAGCCGTGAACTTTTTCGTAATCCTCGGGAGTCGCAAATCTCTCCTTCTGAATCCTGGTAACGTACATTACATCGCATCCCTCTTCCACGACCTTGTTGAGGTCCGCCTCCTCTACCTGCGATACGACTCCTCCGCCCTGTCCCACCTCCTCCATCACGTACGCCGGCATTTTGAGTGCCTCTGGCGCCACGTATTTAATTGTAACATTCTTTGCCCCACAAGACGAAAGCAGTCTGGCCAGAGAGTGCACGGTCCTCCCATTTTTCATATCTCCCACCATTGCGATTGTCTTGTTGTCAAGAACGCCCACTCCCCATTCCGACCCCGCGCACTTATTGAACTTGTGCACGCAGTCAACCATGCTGAAGATGTCCAGCAAAGCCTGAGTTGGGTGCTCTCCCACACCGTCCCCAGCGTTAATCACAGGCTTCTGCGAAGTTGCCGCCACGGCCGGTACAGATCCGGTCTCTGGGTGTCGCAGCACCGTGACGTCCGCGTAGCACTCAAGACACCGAATGGTATCGCTCAGGGTCTCTCCTTTCTTTGCAGAGGAAGAAGTGGCATTGACCGGTATTAGGGTGCCCCCAAGTCGGAGTATGGCGGCTTGGAAGGAGCACGACGTTCGGGTGGACGCCTCATAAAACACATTCGACAGAATTTTTCCGGCGGCAATGGTGTGAGGAGGCTGGTTCGACTGCTGGTGGGTCCTGTATTTGGCGGCAAGCAGGAGAAGAGAGTGCAGCCCCTCGGGGCTCAGTTGCTTAACGGAGACGAAAGATTGGTCTTTCCAGCTCGCCGGATCGGCAGTCAACGAGGATGCAGGGAATGACATCATAAAAATGGTCCGTGAAGGTGTTGATTTTAGGATAGATTCTTTTTCTTCCAAAGATTGGCGGAGGCGAATCCCCCACGCATTATTTGACTCTATTATACGTACGATTATTATTACGATATAGGGTTCCTGCACAGAAATTTCATTCGTTGCATTACTCTTCGAACTCCAACTTCAACAGTAGAAATAGCCTTGAAAATGCTTTCCAGCTCGACACAGGTTGTCCTCGGGATTAACGCCTCTTTCTTGGCGTTTTACACGGGGTACAGTAAGGCGAATAAGAACTACAGACCCAGTTACCTCCTTGATGTGCTGCTGGTCCGAAAAAGCCTTGACCACACTCTCGTTGAGCTCAACAAGAGGTAAGTAAGTGTAAGTGAGGGGTTCCGCGGGGGTGTGGGGGGGAGCAAAGCGCCGCCGTGCTCTTGTTTGTGCAATGGGACTTACATCAACACGACAATACTGCGCAGTATTTCTCTCTCTGGTTTGGTTACTTTGACAGCAGCCTTTGTGCCCCCTTTTAATGAACATAAGAAGGAGCTCATCGACAAGGCAGTCGTCCAGCTGGGGATCCACACCGCTTACAGGTGAGTTTAGTTAGTTAGTTAGTTAGTTAGTTAGTTAGTTAGTTTTGCAGTGCACACGTCGGGTTTTACGATGAGGATTTACTGAGAAGAATTGTCTTTGGAAATGTCCGTGGAAATGTCGTGGAAATGTCCGTGGAAAGCCTTCGAAGTTTGTTGTTGTTGTTGTCATTGTTGTTGTTGTCGAAGTCGTTTGTTGTTGTAAATACCTACCTCGGTTTACCATTTTCTTGCCTGCGTTGGCTTCGTCTTTTTTCGTCTGTTTTTTCTACTGACTCACTCACTTTATTAATATTTTCCAGTGTTTATAAATACTATGGAGCCAAACACATCCCTAAGCTCTCTGAATGGTGGGAACAGGGCGTTATCAGAGACCTCATGGATAAAAAGACGATCGTAAGGGGCGTAAAGAAACTATCCATTTTGTTGGGCTCTCTTGCGCAGGGGTTGATCTGGGCCGACTACGTTAAACTCAGCGATGAAGCCAAGCGGAATCTTTACGGTGAGTCCCTTAAGCGTCCGGCAAAAAAGATTAGCACCTGTCTGGCTAACACATAGTACCCTCGCAATAGGTGGCCTTGCCGTCGTCGCCGGTACTTCCCATTTTTATCTAATGGAGCTGGACTACAAGTGGGTGCTCCAGGTTCGCCCCTATGCAATGCTTCCCATCCCCTTCGCAGCAGTTTCCGCCTTTTTTGCCTTCAGGGACCACCTTCACGTAAGATGAGGGAGGAACCACCGACCGCCAAGCAAAGCTTATCACATTTTCTTGTTACTTAAATAGGCTTAATGACACTTTCTTCCAATGTGTGACTGTTTTTTCTCAAAATTAGTGTTTATTGTTCAAGTCTCGTGGATGGCTCTCAAACATAAACTTCTTGTTGCCATGGTTTGACAAAAACAAAACGTTTGTGGGTTTGACAAAAACAAAATTGTTGAAAATTCCTCTTTCCTGCTCTGAGCTGTTTTTTGACAAAAACAAAAAAATTGCAAAAGAGGAAAGCCACTCACAATTTCACTAGAACATATTCAAAAAATAATAATTAACTTTTATATTATATGGTAAATATTTCATATAATTTGTAATATATTAATTTTATTTTAAACTTTAATCTTAGAATTGTTTATAAAATGTAAAATTAAATTTTAAATGAATATACAAAATATATATTATAAAATATTTATAACTTTTTATTATTCAAAGATTATGATATATACTTATATAATATTATAAAAATAAATTGTATTACAAAAATGTATTTAGTTGAAGAAATAGCCATCTTTTTTTTGTGCAACCCCAACCCCGAAGAAATCCCGAAAAAAAGGGAAAATAACGATTATAAGTATGCGATATATGTTAGAAGTATGCGATATTTATCGTTTTTACTAAGGCTTTTGCATTTGGAAAACATTTTATTGATCCAAATCATCCGATGATGACGCGATGACGCAGAATCAGATTTTCGCTCGTCACTTGACTTTCACTTTCTGAAGAAAAAATACATTCAATAGCCCCTCAAGAACGTCGTCATATAGCTGTAACTATGATGATACGCTCATTATCGTCTCTGTCTCTGGTGGCGTTATTTGTTCTTGTTAAAACTTCCCAATCTCTTCCCCCCTCTCCGTTTAATTACGGGCTGTCTTCCAAGGCGGCAGACCGTACTGTTGCTGCCATCCAATCCTTCCAAAATGCTAACTTCGGCGCCTTCATGCACAACGGTCCTGTAACTCAGTGGGGCGCGGACATTGGTTGGCCGCTTGTTTGTGTTTCCTTCCCATGCGATGTCCAGGGCCCTGACAACACAACTCGGACATTGACGACAACTGAAGAGCTTAAAGCTCACCGCCAGGAGTACATCGATCTTGCAAGAACCTGGAACCCGATGAACTGGGATGCTGCTGATATTGCTTCCAAGGCAAAAAAGGCTGGCATGAAGTACTTTGTGTATACTACCGTGCATTGTGATGGTTTTGCTGACTGGGACACGAATGTGACAACCTTCAATGTGATGAACTCTCCCTTTGGCCGCGATATCTATGGTGAGCTGGTGGATGCGTTGCGTGTTGAGGGAATCAAGGTGGGTGCGTACCTCTGCGTAACCCAGTGGGGCCCCGATGACAAAAACTTCGTCTACCCCGACCCTTTGACGACCTTGAATTCCAACGGGGGTGAGATTCCAACGTATGATCCTGCGGAGTTCCCAGAACGCTGGGATGGAGTTGTTGACAAGTTACACAATATGGTGACGGAGCTGGCAACAAAGTATTCGCCGGATATTTTTTGGTTCGACTGTCACTCTGCCCCCCCCTACGACACTCGTTTGGAGCAGGTTGTTCCTCACATTCGTACTTCGAATGAAGATGCCCTGGTACTGATTCGTAATGGCATCTTCACTGATTGGACTGAGCTCCCTGACCAAACTGAGGAGAGTGTTAGAAACATGATGCCTTTTGAATCTGCTGCGGCACCCTTCGAGGTTTGCGGTACCCTTCAGGCTTCGCAGCAGTGGGCATACGATCCTTTATCTGACGCTAAGCCGGCCTCCAAAATCCTTGCAAACCTGATGATGATAGTGGCAAAGGGAGGGAACTATCTGCTAAATTTATCACCTTCCCCGACTGGAGAGTTTTCAACTCCAGCCAATGCAGTTTTAAGCGATCTTGCCGATTGGTTTGTGGTGAACGGCGAGGCGCTAGGGCACAACGACGGTCCAACATTCCCGCTCTTTCCGTACCAATCCGTAAACGCTGTGGGCGAGACAGGGTCTGTCGCATACTTCACTAGCAAAAATTTGGATGGTGGTGGGGTGGTCTGCTATGTCATGGTTCCTGCGACAATGCCGGGGGATGGAGTTGACACCCCAAACGATAACTTCGATAACATGTACCGCATCTCCGAATTTCGTGCAGGACTCCTCGCCCCCGGTGTCTCTCTTTCTTCTGTGACCCTCCTCGGCGCTTCTGATGATGCTGTCGTCAATTACGTTCTCAATGACGATGGTTTGGAGATTTATGCTGGCAACTTAGATTCTAGTGCCTCGTCCCTGAAAGATGGGAAGGTTTTCAGGGTCGAATTCGTCGACCAAGCACTAGTAGAACTGTGAAACATTTCAAAAAAACGCAGGTGCAACAAATAAACTTCTTAACCGCCGCTGAAGATTTAAAATGGGCAATTTCGACTACAATACAGAAGTACAATTCATCCATTTTAAATCTTCCACCGGTTTACAATACATCTGAAACAAAGAAAACTAAACCTACTTTTTTTTGCCTCCCCACCAACTTTTTCTCCCCTTCCCTTTGTTGTTCCCCTTGTTCCCTTCAGCCTCTCTTTTCTCTTCGCTCTCCGCCTTCTCCTTGGCTGCCAGTTCCTCTTCAACTTCCTTTTCCGTGTCGTTCCGGCTCTGGTATAAAAACATGTACAAAAGGGAATTGCGAGCCAACAGCCCACGTGAAAACTCCTCAAACGATATCTGTTCATCTTTCCGCGTGCTGTTCCGCTGCTTCTCCTTCAACCTTTTGATTATGTCATCGCCTCCCCTGGCCTTGCTTCCCTGGGACCTGACACTTGGGGCTCCACCTACATCTAATTGTCGGACCATCTTCTTCACAGTCTTATCAGTTATGATGCTGCCGAACTTAATCAAACCCGTCTTCAGCTCGATGTCGTCAATCTCACCGTTCCCATTCAGGTCAAACTCATTGAAAATCAACTCTAAAATCTTCACCTCCCTAGTGTTGCATTTAGCCAGCGACCTTTGCTCTGGTAGCTCAGGCATTAAACCCTCCTCCAAAGAACACCTTGGCATTTCAAAGCAATCGCCCCCCAGAGTCTCAAGTACCTGACCCATGACAAGTTAAGATGGGTCACTGGTTGAGATCGATACCGTGACGGGGGGGGGGAGGGTGGCGGCAGGCAGAGTATCAAGACAGTGTCGTATTACACCGGGGGGGGAGGGTGGCTGCAGACAGAGGATCAAGACAGTGTCGTATTACACCGCCCGCCCGCTGGCAAATAACCGACAACGGTTTTGGTTGCTAGAAATGTGTTCGCAAACACTCTTCCCGTTTTGCAGGGACGAAATCAGGCGACAGTCTATACACAGGAACGGATTAAAATTACGAAACTTATTGAGAGCAGCAGCAAAACAGAATTTTTCAGCAGTAGTCGACTTCGACGAGAGTCAATGAGCGTAGTGAAAGTTCTCGTAAGCTTTTGAACGAACTGGGTGGTCGATTTTTTATTATACGCTAACCAGAAGTGGAGATGTTAGCCAATAAAGAACGCAGCAGGTCGGATTTTTTCCAAACGCCAAACGGGTTTGGTGGTGACTGTCAAATAGCACTAACTGCGATGCTGCCTCAGGCAACGATTGGGTCGCTCTAAAAGTAGTTTAACACAACGTAATAGACATCATCCGAAAGCTAACGATAGATCTACTAACGATACATCTACTACATACGCGGACTTCTTCATCACAATTCGCGTAATCATTTTTCATCAGAGTTCACCAATTCGGCCACCAGCTTCTCTCTCTGCTCGGATCTTGTGCTAGCCAACTGAGTGAGAGCATTCCAGTCGCAGGTGTAGTGATACATTGCTTTTGCGACTGGTTTATGCATGGTGCCAGACCACATCTTGGGTTGGAACGCAGCACAGCGAAAAATACAATAAGAAGAACCAATACTGTCTAAACTAAACCAATAAGGAAGAGAACGAGGGAGAGGCCCTTTGAAATCAGGGACTGGGTCAAATGATCGGTCAGGGTGGCAGTATTCATGGAATACATGCATTGGTAGCTTTCTTTGCCCTCCTCCTATTTGTATTAGCCAGATATTGTGAAGTTCCGTCCATTTTGAAGCGTTGTATAGCTTGCTATAGTTAACCAGGTAATATTCATATGCATCCAAAAGGTTTTGCCAATTCGCTTGTACCCCTTGTTGTTCCACCCAGGGGCCTGTGGTAAAGCCTTGGGCTTGGAATTGGGCGGCTTCTTCGGGTAAGTACTTCTGTATCATGCTCCACATGTGCCAGTCTAGAGCCCATACGGCGTATTGAAAGCCTGTTATGTTATAGAATGTTCTATCGGCGTGGTCTGTTACTGTTCCCGACGCTAGGGCTAGATGCCGTTCTTTCTTAAGCATTTTTTCAGCTTGGCGTTGTTCTCCTCTGACTACGTGGATGAGGAATTCAGTTTCTCTTGTTACCTCAGGATCTTCTTTAAAAGATGTCATCGTTAGTAGAAGTAGGAGGAGGTCCCTTCTCTCGATCTCGAGAACAACGAGTTTTTTGTATTCTGCTGAGCGACGAGGTTCGTTGGAAAAAATACTAGGGGGCTGCTTCCTTGCAGTTCAGTTCCACTCAAAACTTGTTCAAAATTCAAAATATTTAGAAGTTTTGTTAGTCTACCTTGATTACATTTTCACTTTTTTTTTCTCCTCCAAAGGCTTTCAAAAGGGCTGAGCTCTCGCAAGAATACCCGAACTTTTCAATGCACTGTTATGGAGTACTACAATGTTGCCGAGAGAGGAAAGTCAAAATCTTTTACGCCTGCTGAATTACGTGTATTCGTCACGCGCTTGCATCTGGACCTAGAGAACAATTACGCTTTCAGACAATGTCAAATGCCGCTTATTGTTGTTGCTATTCCGGCATGCTCACTTCTCCTTTCTCTGGGAGTTTTGGTATCTTACGATGTTTTGAAGAGTCCATATTTGACATTTGATCCAAGAGATGAGTCCGACCAGTCACTTAAGGAAATTTTTGGAAACGTTGTGGCGAATTTGCGTCGAATGGAGTGCGGATGCGCTTGTATATTGTCCAGAAGTTGCGATGTGGAGCGGTTCCGGCGTTGTTCTCGGGAGCATGCAAACGGTGAAAGCTTATCCATAATCGATTTTGAGGATATTTTTGACAATCTTGGTGACGACGATTCTCTCCCCCCACCTTCCCGCACCTCGCCCCCCTCCTCAGACCCTTCTCATCCACTTTCTCACGTGGCTATGACATCTGGCACTACGAAATCCCCACGTTTGACTCTGCACTCGAGGAAAAGCATGAGCCACTATGTGAAATATAAGAACGAATTACTGAGATGTTGCTCCTCCTCTGTTGTGCTAATTGCCTCGAATGCTGGTTTCGATCCCTGTCTAGGCGAAATAGTATCGACATTTGAAGCGAACGGTACGATGGTTATCGTCGGCGGTAAGCAGGCTAGTTTGCTCGAGCCAAGGGAATTTTGTGCTCTCGTCAAGGCGACAAAAATTACGCACATCATGTCGACTCCACTGGTATTTTCTTCACTGACGCACGGAATCTCCCCGGACGATCCCGCGCTTTCTTCTCTGTCAGCGATTGCCCTCGGCGGGGAACGCTTACCCAATAAACTTTGCCTCGATTGGGCTGTTTCCGATTCCGATTCTGACACTAATCACAAGAAGCGGCAGCTTATCAACATGTATGGTCTGACGGAGGCGTGTATCTACCAGGTAATGGGCGTGGTGCAGCCCTCTGATTCGATTTCCGACAATATCATTCACTGTGGTGTCCCTTTGGGCTCAATAGAGGTTTCCATAGATGCTGAGAACAATAACGAGATTATTATGAAAAACGGCCAGCTCGACTCCTACTCGGACTTTCCTGACAACAACACCCTCAGAACGGGTGATCGGGGGGAATTTATGCCGTCTGGAAACCTGGTTATCCACGGCAGAATCGACTCGTCCCTGAATCGCGAGACGAAAATTAGCGGCGTTCGAATTAATCTCGATGGCGTGTCTGAAACATTGAAATCGGCTTTCTCTCTCTCTCCAATTGTAAACGATTGCTGCGTGATAGCGACGTCCGGCATGCTGGTTTGTTTCGTTGTCACTGCTCCCGAATTTTCATCTCCTCTTGCAGAAGTAGTTTCACAGACCTCTCTTCTCTTTCTCCTCTTGTCTTTGTCAGCTGAGAAATACTGTAAAAAAAATCACAGGCCCTCTCTGTTCTTATCACAGTCTACCAAAATCCCGACGCGCAGGGGTGGCGAAAAACGCGATTTCCGCTCGCTCATATCGACTGCTTCGAATATTCTCGATTCGGCCTTTCTCCCAAACTCTCCTACTTGCAACCCAACCTCCCTCACTACCCTAGAGACAGTAGTTTATGAGGAGATACGGCTGACGTTGAATCTCCAGCCAGCTCAAGTGAAATATTTAACCCCCTCGTCTCGATTCGCGGATTTTGGCGGCGATTCGCTAAGTGCGACTCGGATCGTCCGCGGAATATACGCCCGACACCACAAACTTGAAGACAACAGATTCCTTGGCGGCGACCGCGGGGAGTTTGGGGGTTGCTTTGATGCAGTGCATCTGATCACTGCCCCTACATTAGGTGATTACACCAGATTTTTGGAAAGTCATCAGATTTGCTCTGACAATGAAAATGGCGATAATAATGTCCCTCCACCCCCCTCAATACCATCAGCGACCACCGCGAACACCATAGACGACCGTTTGTCATCAGCGCTGATGGATGCAATCATGACCTCTTCTGCTTCTTTCGCCCGAGCATTCCTTACCCTAGGAGCGAACCCGAACCACAACGCACATAACGGCAAAATTGGGAAGCTATCAGACAGGCGCGAGCGCAAGAAACTTTGGAGCAGTTCAGCAGTTCACCTCGTTTGCTCGCGGGGCGATCCTGTGATTCTGCAGATGCTGTTGGAATTTAATGCCAAGGTTGCGATTCCGGACGCGGCAGGAAATTTCCCCTTACAGCTCGCTGCAGGCGGGGCGGGGAAAGGAATGGGTAGCCAGAACGTAGAATACAACGACGAGGGAGACGAAAATGTTGACGACACAAAAAATGATTTAGAGGGAGAAAATCGGGTGAAATGCGTCAAGCTACTCCTTGAGGCAGGTTGCGTACCGACGTCCAAAGATGCCAACAAGCACACCTTAATTCACGCAGCTGCTCGGGCGGGTCAGCCTGCTGTGCTCAGCTACGCTATCGAATTGTTGGCTGACGAGATGAAAATCAAAGACAATAAAAATTTTGGAATTATAGATTGGAAAGACAGGTGGAAAAGAACGCCGCTTCACTGGGCCTGTTTAAACTCTCACGCAGAATGTGTGGAGATTCTGCTTTCGAAAAATGCCGATCGAGACCCTATGACGACGCTACACCAGAGAACGAAATCTCGGACTTCGCTAGTGTACGAATCACCGCTAGAGATTGTGGAGAGGTTGAATAACGTACAGTTGGCGGCAATTTTTGATAAGTACAGTAATAAAAAGTAAAAAAGTAAAAAGGTTTAAGAAAAGTGGGAATAGTCTGCGTATTGTTGTTGTGCATCGAGATCTTAGTGTTCGCAACTTCGCAACTCCACGCAAGTTCAAGGATAAAAAATCATCCAAAATAACATAAAGATCCCTCACCAGCAACCAGCCGTAAAAAAACCCCGGGGTTTCGGATCACGCTGCTCAGTGGCAACTCATGTGAATTTCAACCCTGATAGCCACCGCTCAATTTACCTCATCTTGCGCCAATATGTCCATTAAGTACGAAAGAGTCAACCAAAAGGAGGAGAATACGCCTGTCCATTGCCCCGAAGTAGGTGATGTAGATGAAGAAGCTTCTTCCTTTGAGCCGTTCGAAGTCGAGCTAGCATTGCCATCAGCGACTCGTTTGTTTGTAACGACCAAACGGTACAAAATCTTTGCTTGCGTCTGTATTGTCGTCCTTGCAATAACGTTTATAGCAATAAGTCCTCCATTCGATAAACCTCCATTCGATAAACCACAGCAGGACTTTGATGTAGGCTTGACAGCTGCGATGTTTCAGCGAAAACGAGTGCAGGCTTGTGGGGCATTGACAGTTTCTCCTATTGAATGCAACCGCCACCTTAGCGCAGCGACGATTATCCCGCCAACGGCGCATCCCTTCTTTCTCAACCAAGCAAAAGCGGAGCCAGGCTGTAGCGTCGACATTGTATACAAGCTTTCTTCAACGAAGATGAATTGGGAGGACGCAGCTATAGATTTAGAAACCGCTTCGTTTCGCGACATCCTCGCCTGCGCCACGTCGATGTGCCGCCAGTTTGACTGCGTTGCTTTCTTTCACCGACTGGGAAAGCAAATGGGCGCGAAGTCTGGAGGCGGCGACGGAATTATCTTGTCAGACATCACGGCGTTTAAGTGGCATCCTTGGCTCGCTCCGATTGTCCACGGCTTTACATCTCTGAGAGTAAGCGACGAGTTTGTCGGAGAGGCAGATGTGGATGCGGAATCTATGAAAGCGGCGATTTCTGCTATTGTCGCCGATGAGGGTTTGATGGAGATGAGGTGAGTCAATGAGCGCGGGGTGGGCTGTGCAGTGCAGTTTATCATTGTGAGCTTCGCTCCTCCTCGCTTCGCTCCTCCTCGCTTCGCTCCTCCTCGCTTCGCTCCTCCTCGCTTCGCTCGACTCTAACAAACACCCCGCTCAGCGACATAATAAATGTCGGCCACGGGGCTGGACACGGCATCGCATTAGCATTCATTGAACGCTTGAAGGACATACGAATAAGCCTTTTGCGAGGCGAAACCAAGAAACAGGCGATAGATTCGCTTGCTCGTTGGACCGCAAATTTGATTGATTCGCAGACTCCTTTGCCGCGAATGGGGTCAGAGCTATCAGCGCAGTACGCTAACGCCGATTCGGCGTTTTGGAGTCAAATCGTTCAAACTGGCTTTTCGATGCAACTACTCGAAACGGAAGATTTGATCTGGATGGACTGGGTCACTCTCTGCGAGCGTGAATTCGAGGGCGATCCCAGCTTGATCGAGCTGTTTAGAGTCTACTCTAATGATAAGATCAACATCGCTTGGAACGATGCCATCTGCGAAGGCGGTGGCGACTCGGAATCGTATCTGCAAGATTGCGTCCAGAACATGCCCTGCACAGAGAGCTTCAGTCGAATTCACAGTTGCGCCTTCACGCTCGGTGCAAACTCACCAGCTGATTGGGACTATTACCACCGGGCCAAGAAGTTGTCGTCGCCCAAAACGTGCGGCGACGAGCTGGAGGCTGTCTACACGGCCGGCAATAGTCTTTACTTTCCCGCGTTCTTTCTGGAAGGCCCGGTGGGCGCGATGGAGTGCTGCGGTGAGCCGATGAACACTACAGAGTTTTTGAACACTTACGAGCAATTCTGTAATGGAGCGTTCGATGACGACGCTATGAGCCGGAACAGCTGTTTGACGACCGGGCAGCTTTTTACGGAGGGCAGGTTGTCGCAGCTGACTGAACTGGAGAGCTACCACCCGTGACACGACAGTAATAAAAAGTAAAAAAGTAAAAAGGTAAAGAAAAGTGGGAATTAACAACAACTTTCTTGATGCTGGAGACTGGAGAGGAAGGAAGGAGTAGGTAATACACACTTCTCATCCTGGAGGCAGTATCTTTTTCATACCCGGTCCTCTCCATCTCATCCTCTCCCATACACGGTCCCACTCCAGCTTCACAAATGCACCCTCACAATCGTTAACGCCATATCCGATGACGATGCTGTCATGCTCCTCGTCTCCCCAATCGAGCCCGCCCGCATACTGAATTATCTCTCCGTCCTGCCCCTCCCCATTCAGTTTCGGAAATAAAAACTCGTCGCTATATCTACTAATCTTCCACTCAAGACCCTCTCTTACTATAGTGAAGAAAACGTGGGAGTAGTGATGTCCGACGACGGCAAACTTATTCTTGCCTCTACTCGGAGGACGTCGGAAGTGTGCCAAACCGAAAAATTCCTCCACTCCTGATGTTCCATTGAGCACAGAGAGAAGGTTTGCGCTTGTCCCGCTAATCCCCACCCCCTTTCCCGCACTCACACCTTGCCTGCCCATTCCCTTTACCCCTCCCCACCCCTCCATGACCTCGACAGGGTCGTAATCTATCACAACCCTGCGCTCCTCCGTGGGAATGAAACCGAAATTTTTGCCCCCTTGGATGGTTATTGTCTCCGAGGTGCGAATGTACGCCTCTAAGGTGCCGCCGGCGGTAAAAGAGAAATGAAGAGGATTGATTTGGCTCTCCAAATAACCGAAAGCCAGGGTGTTCCTGAAATTTATCCAAATCTTCCCCTCCCAATCCCTGATGAGCTTGGCATCGTCCATCACGCCATCGACTCCACTCTCAGCCGCTTTGCGAGTTCCAAATTTACCCCAGGACGAATCGACCTCTATTGCTATCGGCGTTGACCAGATCGGGAAGAAATTCGAGGAGAGGAGCTGGAATACTGTCACTGAATCGGGTGTCCTTCGCAATGGCACCAGGGAAAGGAGTCAGCGAACTATGTTTTTTGCGATTATCACTAAAGCTGCACTCGATTGTCATCGGCAGGAATAAGTCGAACTCACCTGTCACCTCTACTATCCCCCTCATTTCCGCTGGGGGGAAATGTGCATTGATTATTCGTGATTTTGACAAGCGCCGTACCAAAGTATTTCGCGTCAGAAACAAGTCCCAAAGCGATCTTGCCAGGCGTCTCCAAGAAAAAAATGCCGTCGGAAGAAGCGGCAAGAAGGATGGAAGGGTTCGTCAGCGATTCGATCTCGGCACCCCGCAACGCTTCTTTGATCACGCTCTCACTCGGGCCGTCGACACACGCCAGGGCGGCTCCTTTCCTCGTAGGCAAGTCCAATATGGATGGCAAGTTCCCCATAATGTAACCGTTCTTCTTCGGGTCAAGAAATTCATAGTTTTCAAGATTCGCCAGATCAAAGTAGCGCGCAGAAGGGTAGCTCCTGGGAGGAGGGCACTTAAAAGCAGTAGCAGGAGATGGGGAAATGAGAACGGGAATTGTCGACAATCTGCCACCAAGAGAAACCGAAAGGAGAGGCGTGTACAGCAAAACAAATAAGCATACTACAAAAACCAAGAAAGGTACAGCTATCAACCGGGACAGGGACCGGGACCTCATTCGGAATGGAAAATGGGTGTCGACGGTCATGATATTTAATTGCTTTCGCAGAGCGAGTGTCACTGTGTCACTGTGTCACTGTGACAGCAATAAAAGAACAAACAAATGGGGAGCGGTGGAGCCGGAATTGTGTGTTTTTTGGATTTTTTGTTTTTGTTTTCCGGCCGGTTTCCCCCCCCCCTTTCCGTTTTCTCTCTTCTCCCCCCTGCTTGACGCTAAAAAAAGAGATAATTTCGTTTCCCAACCTTTGCGTCCACTCCCTCCCTTTTATCGCCGTTTCCGTCGTTTACACCACCCCTTACGGCCTGTAAAAACCCCATGTCGACCTCCCTCCCCACCTTCGAGGATAGCTTCAGTGAGAATGATTCAGAGGACGATGTGGATCCTATCGGCGGTCCCGGTCCCGCTCCACCATCTTACACCGCCGGCTCGAGCGCCCCCCCCGATATCGAGACCTCAGAGGGCACCGGCGCGGCCGCCCCCGCCCCTGCCCCTGCCCCTGCCCCCGCGAAAATCAAGCTGCCAAGAATCCCCAAGCCGCCGAAGGTCAACTACCTTCCCGTCCACCGCGAGTTTTCTTTGGCGATATCCCTGGGTTACCCCCCCGGCTGGCGCGTCTTGAGGGGCCCTCATCCTCATTCTCATTCTCATTCCTCTGCCGATAAATCCGATCAATCCGATAAATCCGATCAATCCAATCAATCCGATCAATCTGATCAATCCAATCCTTCTTCATCATCCGATCCCTCTTCATCCAGTCCCAATCCTCTGGGCGGCAAGGAGAACGAATCGCCCCCCCAGCACTCGCTT
>ERZ651776.3424-NODE-3424-length-15824-cov-4.388010_pt1 | contig 15824 bp, 5 predicted proteins | sample MGYA00514761_ERZ651776 | MGnify/ENA metagenome assembly ERZ651776 | reverse complement strand
CACCACCACCACCACCATCACCACCACCACCATCACCACCACCACCACCATCAACACCATCACCACCACCACCACCACCACCACTCGGCCAGAAATCGAACACTTCGAGGAGGTCACCACAGTAAATCTCTAAATTTTTGTTGTCGTCATGGTGAGAACACTTTCTTATTTGTGATTCTGTTGCACGAAACACCTTATCAAGGCAAGGAATCGACTCAATGTGGCCTTCCGGTTCGTTTCCTCTCGACAACAAACCCGCCTTCTTGCTCTTCTTTGTGTAGAATTCCACCCTCTCGGCAACGGAGGGAAACCGCTCATCTCTAGTTGGATGTTTGTCCCATTGGATATGTCCGACAAAGTTTGCGTCCACCACTGTTTGACTGTACATATTACTGTCGTAGAGAAAATGCATGCTCAACGAGTATGTCGACCTTACGTCCAAGAAGAGAATAGTGAAGAGAATAAGCCCGGAAAAGATTGGGAGAAGGGCACTCTTCTTTAAACACCCTATGTGGATAGATTCCACCACGAAAGTACCACTTCTCCTTGTTTTTCTCTGATTATAATTTGTTCTAGCTTCATGGTTGTACTTTCGTCGAATCATTTTCGTCCTTAATTTCGTCAGTCAGGCGGAGGATGACAGCAGAGGATAGTTATTGTGATCTCTCTCCAACTTTGTGAGTATCGTGACTGGTCGTGAGTAACCGTGACCGTGACCGTCTTCGTGAAGTCAGAGATCGATTGTTGATATTTAAAATTTTCTAGTCATCACACACACACACACAGCAGCAGCAGCAGCACAATTGTTATCAAGTTTTTGGTGGCGATCTGATTAACAACCAGTTATTTCACCGGAAATACAAGCAGAGAGTAGCAGCAGAAAAAGGAGTTTCGTCTCTGCCAGATCACATTCCCTTAAAGGTCTTTTTTTTTGCCACAGAGAGCCTCTCTAATTTCTCAACAGTACTCCCGGCACAGGAATTTGCGACAAAGGACGTATTAACAAGGAAAAGCACAAAATTCACCTTGTGTCACTAAACCCGCCGCAGCAGCTCAATTATCCATGTCATTCCTGCCTTCGGTTGTTCCCGCCCTCCGGGCGAAGGTGCTTGAGAGCAGTTTCGTTAAGGGCTCTCCCGAAATTGTACAACGAGTGCTGGCGTCTGACGCAGGACCTTTCACGATTCATTTTTGGGTGAGCCAATGTGCCTTGCGTGTTGATTGATCGCGCAGCAGGGGAACGTGTAGATCCGCTGCCGTGTTTTTCACACTAACACATATTTGTCGCCCCCCCCCCCCCCCCCCCCCCCCAAACACAACACTCTCCAGGCGCCCTCTTTCAAGTGGTGCATCACAATAGCGAATATTGCTGACCTCAAGCGCCCTATTGAGAAGGTCTCAACTCCTCAGCAAGTGGCTGTGACTGCGACGGGCGTACTGTGGAGCCGTTATTCTTTCGTGATCACACCGGTCAACTATACATTGTTTAGTGTGAATGTTTTTATGGCAGCTTCTGGCATGGCTCAGCTGTACCGGAAGGCAGGTTATGAGCTACCGAAGACCCCGATAACCTAAAAGTATCCTGCTTCGACGAGGCTGACGACGATTAAGCGTGGACTTATTGTGTTCTTTGTGTTCTTTGTGAAGGCGTAGGAATAAAATTGCCCCAGTGATGGCCTTTTTGGCTTTATGACAATTCCCCCCCCCCTTTTTTTGCCTTTTGCCTCCACCACCATCATCATAATCATCACCACATCATATCATCATAATCATAATCATAACCACCATCATCATCATCATCATCATCATCATCATCCATTACTATACTTTTTTGTCGAATCAGGACCTACCGCGGGCGTTTCTATCGCCCCCCGCTTTTTCGCTTACGATAGGATGCCCTCTAACTTCAAATTTGTGATCTTAAGATCCTAGCCTCCCCACCCACCCAAGAACACAATCCCCCCCAAATTTTTATTTTCGATTGGAGATCCGGGGCCCCATACGCATGAAAAATCTACCTCACCCTTCCCTTCCTTAAGACGGTAAAAAAATCCAATATCCCACCCTCTACTACCGATCGCACCGTCTCTACCCTTTTTTGGACTTACAACCTCCCTAATCCCTCTTCAAATCTTCATCAGTTGTGACCCCGGTTCGGCCTTTTTGTGACTAACTCTGTGTGGGAGAAGGTCACAACATCACCGTCGCAACTTTGCGGAGAGTTCTAACGTCCTTTTACCTGACAGCCTCGACCTTCTTTTCTCTCCCCCTTCCCTCATCCCCCTCTAGAAGAACCCCAACTCCTCCCCCTCACTCCCCCTGTCAAGAAGATGCTGTCATTCAACTCTTCTTTGTGCATGGCTGCCACGGCAATTATTCTTGCCACTATTATTGGCATAAGTTCCGCGGCTACTGATGCGTCGTGGTCCTTCTGCGCCCGAGGAACGTCAAGAACAGTCCCCACTTTAACTGGTGGCATTGGGCCCTGCATGCCCTCTGCAGGTGTTGAGCCGACAGTCGGAGGCCGTCGTACGGATGTCTTCCTGAAGTCGACTATTGTTGAGGTCGGAATCCACTACACGGGAAGTTACGGAACCTATCGTAAGGCCCCCAATGCTGGGATGAGCATCTCTACAGGTGGAACTGTTGGAGCAGACAAGGCATATCAGGGCAGTGAATACCAGCATGGTTGGAATCCTGACCTATACGGAACGTGAGTTGCGCCAACGATGCTCTGATGACCATTTACCAGTTGTGTTGTTCATTCATGTTCAATTTACTCTCTCCCCACCACTAACCAAACCCCGTATTCTATTCTTACATCAATACCAAACAAAAACATGCAGCCTTGGTTTCATAGCTGATTACGACAGAAATGGTTGGGACGCTGGAGATCCTAAGTTTTCTGGTGACTATTTCGTGCCTGGTGCTCCCGTGGAGGGCTGGGCGATGAAGTGGACAGACTCTGGCGGCACGAAGACCGGCATCAACAAGGGGCTCACTTACAGTGCAAACTCTGCGTCAGCCGATGAGATCACCCCTATTGCCTTCGAGGTCACGTCCAAAGACAATATTCAGTCTGCTCTGTGGGTAGGAGTCAAGGATAGCATGGAGATTACCAAAGTTACCCAGTTTGACGGCGACAAGCTGTTTTTCACTACCTCTGTGGTGATTAAGAACACTGGTGCAGCTCCTTTGACCAACTTGTACTACATGAGAAGTGTAGATCCCGACCAGGAGCAGGTGAGTAAAAGTATGAGCGAGCGTCACCAGCGCTGGATATATCTGCCTCGTCAGTCTCCAGGATATCAATCACCTGCGAAAAGTTATTTTTTCTGTAACTCAAACTGACCCTACCTTCCCTCCCCTCCCCTCCCCTCCGCCGTCCCTCTGACAATCGCACAACAAACACAAACGCAAACACAAACACACACGTATATACGAACGTAGCCCTGGACTACTAATTATGCCACAAAAAATTGGGTCCAGTACCAGCGGTTTGCAGTCACTGGAGACGAAAGTTATGTGAACACAGCGGCTGGAATGTCGAATGAGTGCTTTGTGGCTGCTGAGGGGGTTCTTCACAGTGACCTCTACTGTGGCCTGGGGACGATCAACAGCCACTGCCGCGTAAATCACTGGGGTTTCAACAACGATGACCCGGAGTCATCCTGGAATAATAATTTGTGGAGGTCGTATAGTAGCACAGCCAAAAACACCCAGGACGAAGCGATTAACTTGATGTTCAAGTACGACAACATCGGGGCAGGCTCCACTGTACAGTTCAACTATGCTTATGTGCTTGGCCCCGACGACCTCCCCGTTGCCATGAACGACCTTTCTTTCGTGACAATCACCAACCCCACAGACATTGTCTCTGGAGGGAACGCTCTTTTTAAGTCTTTGATCGACCAGGCTGCACTTACTGTCGTTGGTGGGACCGACAAGACCATCACCTCCATTGTTTACTACCTTTACGCTATCTGTGACCCTTCCGCGTCGTCTGCCGATTGTTCCGGGTCAACTACAGCTCCCGAGTGGCATACCCTCAAGACCTTCAACTCCGGCTCCACTCCTGCAGTGGTTGCGGGAACTCTTCAGTATTCTCACTATTTCAACGCCAATGCGTTTTTAAATGGCCGCGGTCAGACCAAGGCTGTCTACACTCTTTCTGACTCTTCTACGTACGAGGCGAACATTGGAACAGAGATCGTTGACTCCGGCCTCGAAATGTGCTGGGATCTTAACAACGACGATACTTCCGACGGCTTCTTGACTTCTATTCAGGCCATGAACGACGCTACGAATTCTATTTCGTTGGTGCCATGCAGCGGAACGTCCGTTGCCGATGCTAATCTAATCACGCAGATTCGTTTTTTCCGGATCATAGTGCTGCCAGGAACTAGTGGTGAAATCAGGGAGACCAATATTGCCACTCTTTCCAACCAGGCGGACAGAACTTATGGACCGGTGACGATCCCCGTCGATGACCTCTACGAGGGCGTCGAGTTCAGCATTGAGGCTCGTATCAGCCACTCTGGTGGCGCGGACGTTGCCACCATCTTGGAAGTCAAGATTGCCGAGGAGAATAATGTACCCTCGGACATTACCTTGTCCGCTTCTACTTTGAGCGAGGGCCAGGGGTCCGGGACTGGCACGGTTGGTCTCCTTGGCGTTGTCGATGACAACAGTGGGCAGAGCTACACTTATGCGATAACCAATCCGTCCCCCTCACCGTATTTCTCCATTTCGGGAACTACCCTTCAGTTTGACCAGACCATTGATTTTGAGACTGTGTTCAGCGGATCTACGGCTGCTTCTGCGACCACGCCGATCACCGTGAGAGTTACTGACAACGGTATCCCGTCCGCTTCTTATAGCAAAACATTTTCTCTTACCGTCAACAATATGAACGAGGCGCCATCGGGCGTGGACCAGACAACCTTCACTGTGCCGGAGACCCAGCCAACGGATTCGGGGTCAGATGCAAATGTCATCCACACCTTCGCGGTCTCTGACCCCGACAACGGTCAGAGTCACACGTGCAGTCTGGTAGGCGCCGGGGCTTACTTCGAAGTCGATCCCTCCACGTGCAAGCTCCGGGTTGTCAACTCCCTTGACTATGAGACTGCCGCGCAGCACAGCTTCACTCTCAATGTCCAGGACAACGGCTGGGGCACGATGGGGGCTCTCAGCTCGTCGTTCAACATCATCGTGAATGTCCAGAACGTCAACGAGGCCCCTGCCGCCGTAGGAATTTACGGGGGCCTATGCGGGACTTCTACTGTCTGTACTTTTCCGGAAACTGCAGCCACCGCCCCACCATCTGGAACTGCCGAGGGCGCCACTATCGGGACACTGAAGGCAATCGACCCCGAGTGCGCGGGAGATAACACCATGGTTACGCCGACGGAGTGCGTCGCTGCGGGCCGCGCACTCGACGAAACGATTTCCTTTACTATATCCAACAACCCGGGGAACCACTTTGAGATTGTTGGAGATAACACGCTGAAAATTCGCAGTGGCGGAGCTGTGGATTACGAAGCGCTCGCTTCCGGTACGATATCCGTTACGATTCGGGTCACGGATGCTGCTGGCTTGACAAAGTCCCAGGTGATCACAATGGTGATCCAGGACGTTGCTGAGCCGCCTTCTGCTAATTCCTTGACTTGTTATGTGCCAGAAGCCACAGCTGTGAACCAGATCGCCGGGTCTACTACTGCGGGAGCCGGAGGAGATATTTGTATGGTCCAGGCGACTGCCGCGGGGGAAGAGGAGCTCGAGTATTCCATTACGGGTGGCAACAGCGAGGGAAAATTTAGCATTCAGGACTGCAGTGGTATAATATTTGTTGAAGGAGATTTGGAATACGACGGCAGCGATTCATCGCAGTGGTCCGGGGATGCAAACCACCAATACTCCCTCACTGTGACGATTACTGGCGCAGGAGATGCGACCATTACCACCACTGTGATTATGAACATTTTGCCTGTGAACGAGGCTCCTGTCTTTTCAGACTTTGCTGCTTCGGTAGCCGAGAACGCGGCCGTTACTTCAGTCATAGCGTTGGATGGAGGAGGAAGCATCGCTTCGCGTGTCAGTGACCCCGACGCCGGCGACACTACCCTTTACGCAATCACTGGAGGCAACGGCGATAACAAGTTTGCCATTGACGAGAATTCAGGTGTCATCACTTTGCAGAACACCGTCGACTATGAGTCGTTGGCGAGTGAGTCGTACACTTATGTTTTGACTGTTCAAGTATCAGATTCCGGCGGCCTGTCGGACACTGCGACTTTCACTGTGACGATCACGGACTCCGACGAGCCTCCTACATTCCCTGCCCAGAATGGTATCTTTGCCACAGTTTACGAGGTTGGTGCCTCCCAGGGCTCTGCTGTGGACGACAACGTTGGTGCGAGGTTGATAGCTTCGGACCAGGATGCAGGTTCGACCGCCGCATACACTATCTCTGCTGGAAATAACAATGATGCCTTCAAAATCTCCACGGCGCAGGATACCAGTGGCGACTTCAACTACTATTACGGTCAACTCCAGGTCAAGACCCCGAGTGCATTTGATTTTGAAGACGCAGCTAAGAATTCCTTTACGTTAACCATATTGGCGACCGACAACACCGGTCTGACGGACTCAGTCCAAGTCACCATTAACGTCTTGAATGCGAATGAAGCTCCCGTATTGGTCCCCCAGACGTTCAGTGTACTGGAATCAGCGGCCGCTGGTGACCAAGTTGGCACTAATCTCCTTGAGAATGCGAGTGACGACGAAGGTGACGACATTACTTTCAGTGTTACTTCGAGAGGCGCCGACAGCAGTGGTATGACCTTCAACGTTGCCGAGGACACAGGAGCCGTGACAATCGCCGCGGGCCGTAGCCTTGACCACGAGACTGTGGGCCAGTACACGTACACAATTCAAGTGAGCGATCCGAGCGGAGCAACTTCCACCGCCAGTTTGACGATCAACGTGGGTGACGTCGAGGAGGCGCCAACATTCACGAATGCCCCGGATGGCGAAGTGGACGAGAATATGGGCGCAAATGCACTCGTGGGTTTGGGCGCGCAGCCCCTAACATACAGTGTTGCCGATGATGACGTGGGTGACGAGGTCACCTTCACTATTGTCGACGTCGACGGAGCCACCTCCCAAACCATCTTCGCTGTTGAGCGCATTGGAGTTTCGAACAACTACAATATCAAAGCGTTGAACAGCTTGAATTACGAAGCCAAGAACAGCTATGCGGTGAAGCTGAGGGCGCAGGACAATTCCCCCGGTTCGCTTTTCGTTGAGAGGACAGTCGAAGTCGAGGTGAACAACAAAAATGACCTCCCCACCCTTGCAGACGGCAATTGCTTTGTTTCTAGTGGTGCCAGCAGCGGGACCATGGTCTGCCAGCTCACTGGAAGCGACCAAGACAGTAGTTCGAACCCTTGGGGCACGCTGACGTACGGGAGCCTGGCTATTACCGGCTGTAGTAAGGGAGGAGTCGACTGCCTAGCCACCGCAAACGGGAAGTTCACTCTCGAAGGGGGCGGGGCACTGAAAACGGCCGGTGCAGTCAACGATTTGGAGCTGGCGTCGATCACCGTTACTGCCGTTGTTAGTGACGGCGCTGACCCCGCGGGAACGGACACCGGTACTTTCACCATTTCAGTCACTGAAACTGACGATCTTCCTCTCTGCGGGAACATTGGGACTTTGTTAGTCCCTGAAAACTCTGTTGCGGGTGTATTAGTAAAGGATGGAAGCGATAATTCGCTCATCGACGGGACAAACAAGATCCACGACACGGACACGCCGGTCCCTGACCCGTTTTTGCTGAGCATAACCGCCGGTGACACCGAAGGGAAGTTTGCAATCGCCGGAACGAATACGGACAGTACTTTGGTCACCACAAGTAACACGTTGGATTTCGAGACGACCCCTGTGTTCAACTTGAACATCCGAATAACCAGCCAAACCGGACTGCAGCACATTGTGGATTGCCCCGTAACGGTGAACGTTGTGGATGTAAACGAACCGACTACATTTGACGACTTTACCATGGCCGCCGACGAGAACTTGGCCGCTGGTGCCGAATTGAGTGCCGCCGGAGGAAGCAGTTTGACTGTTCGCCCGCTGGTGATCGATCCGGATGCAGCTGATCAGGGCGGTACTTTCAGTTTAGTTGCCCCCTTCCCAACCCCCGATCCCATAGCAATCGATAGCACGACGGGCGTTTTGTCGGTGAAAGCCGGATTCACCCTCGACCACGAGGCTAAGGATTCGTTTGCTTACGTTGTTCGGTGGGTTTCTCCGAGACCCAGTGGCGGTTCTACTGAGACTGCCGCCATGACTCTGAACATCAATGATTTGCCCGAGCCTCCAGTCGTGGCTGCGACCACTTTCACTACTAGCGAGGGACAGACCGGAATTGTCGGTACCGTGGTCGCAACAGACCCCGACTTCCCGAATTACAGCCCTTGCAACGGAAACTGCGGCCTGAAATACAGTTTGGGAGTGTGGGACGCTGTGACGGGGAACACCTGTACTGGAACGGACCAGTTCTGCATCGACGAGAACACGGGTGTACTGTCCCTTAACCAGGCCCAGGACTTTGAATCAGTCGGTTTCGTTGATGTGGCTGTCACCGTCAAGGACACCAATGGCCTTGGGCTTTCGCACACGGCTACCGTAAGGGTGAACATTGCCGACGTGAACGACTGCACCATCAGCAACATCTACGATAAGTCTGCTTCGACCAGTCATTTCAACACCACCGGGGGAGAGACGCTGTATATTTACGGAGCCGATCTAGGACCCGTCATGACCAAGGATGGAAGCGGGAATTGGCAGCCGGAGAGGGTCGGCGGTCAGCCAGCCGATGCCGACATTAACGTGGGAGTGGTCATGAAGGACAGCTCGAATGACTTGGTCGCCAATAGTCTGACGTTGAGCAATTGCGGTATTGTGAGAGACATCGCCACGGACCTCAACCTTGCTACCCCTGTGATTAAGTGCACGACCCCTGCTGGGGTGGGAGGCAATTTTAAGGCGATTATTTCCGTTGCCTCTCCATACGGAGGGACCGTCGGAACCGTCGGAACGACCACCTGCGCCACGACCTATGGACAGGCCACGAACCAACCCTATTTTGCTTACAGCGATCCTGAGATCACTGCTGTTGAGGTGAGCGGAGATGGAACGATTCCAACTGCCGGGGCTACGGACGGCGTGACCATAACCGGTAAAAACTTCGGACCGGTCGGGACTACTGTCAATGCGGTTTACCAGAACTCAAACGGCCAGGGTCCGTATTCTGCGCCATGCGAGTTCTTGGTGGCCCACACCAAGGTGAAATGCACGACGCGCCCAGGTTTGGGAGCCAATCACATTTGGAGGATCCAAGTCGGGGGATTGCTGAGCGAAGGATTTGGCACCCCTTCGAGCTACACTTTGCCAAATGTTGCTTCTCTACAGTTGAGAAACGCGGCTACTGACGAAGTCATGGATTTACTGGATGCGAACACCGCTGGGGGGGACCGAGTCATTGTGACGGGGACGAACTTCGGTGTGATTGGAACTGTAGCGACGGTGACTTACGGAAACAACCAGCAATTTCAGCCCGGCGGGCAGCCTTACACGGCGACGAATTGCGCAGTGACGACCGACCATACCACGATCGCGTGCGACACAGTGCCGGGTGTTGGGATCGATCTGTTCTTCAGAGTCACCGTAGGGGGTCAGACGAGCGTTGAATCAGGAACGCCGCCCATGATCAACTACCACATTCCCGCCATCACCAATGTGGCCGGGCCCGGAAGTTATCGCGCCAGTAGTGAGGGAGGGCAGCGCATTTATCTGACCGGGTCTATGTTTGGTCCCTCCCAAGTGGACAACGACTACAGCTATTTGAGTGTCACGTATGGCCCCACCGGGAGCGAGTACACCGCGGCTAACTGCGAGATCATTACTGCGCACACCTACGTGCGCTGCGACACTGGTCCTGGAACGGGGAAGGATCACATCTGGAAGATCTCCGTGAATGGAAGGGTTAGCGCGTCCTATGCTGCCATGACCAGCTACGCGCCACCCATCGTGGCCTACTACGAGGGCCCCGGGAGCAACAATGCTGACACTAGAGGTAACCAGGTGGTCACCATCCACGGGAGGAACTTTGGAACACTCGAGTCGAAAATCACCATGGTGCGGTACAATGGATTCGACGAAGATGGTGCCTCGACGACCGTCTTTGAGGTTACAGACACCTGCGAGATTGCCAATGACCACACCAAGCTTACTTGCGACACGAAGACGGGGGCCGGAGGTGATCTGCACTGGAGCGTGATTGTCGACAGTCAGTTGAGCGAGTCTCCGAAGACCAACTACTTGTCCCCGAGAATCACTAGCATCACTGGGGCCGGTGTCATGGCTAGCAACTACGGGGGTCAAGACATCACCATCACTGGAGACTACTTTGGACCCAACACGACCTACGCCACAAGTATCTACGGAAGCGATTTCTTGGATTACGCCAGATATGGAGCTACTGTGACGGATGAAAATTCGGCATATTACGAAGCTACCAACTGCGTGGTGAACAGCCACACCCAGATCGTTTGTCAGACCGCCGAGGGAGTGGGAGCCAACCTGCATTGGAGCATTGCCGTGGCCGCACAGCTGTCGGATGCATCCGACGGGGTTGACCCGAACACGCTCGTAACATCCTACTCCCCGCCAGTAATCAATGACCCCAACCCCATATTGTACAGCACGGCCGGGAATGTCCAGGTGACATTGACCGGAAGCAATCTTGGGTGCATAGCGGGAGCTTCGCCCACCGTCCAGTTCGGAACGACTAATATTCAGGCCTTCCCACAGGGACAGGACATTCTCACCTTCATGCTGCCGGAAAGTGAGGGCGTAAACATCCCCGTGGTATTGACAGTGGGCGGACAGCAGAGTAACACGAGGCTGTTCAGCTACCTTGCACCGCATATCGAATCTGTCCACTCTCAGCAGGATCCTAGTGCCGACTACGTTACCATCATTATTCTTGGGGAGAGCTTTAGCCGCACCCCCGAGGTTTACTTGCAGCCTACGGGGAGTGGCGACGAGCCCCCATCTCTCCCCCCCCTGCAGTGCACCAATGTATTCGATAATGCCGCGGGTATTCCGACGCTCAGTCACAGCGAGATTCACTGTCAGGCACAGGTCTACCAGGGGTCACTATGGGTCGTCGTGGGAGACCGCGAAAGCAACCGAGTTCCATTTGAGACCGGCGACCCCGTTGTGATTTACAGCTCGCTGAACAATGGCTACAATTCGAACACCGAAAGTCCTACAAGCGGGGGGGGTGTTCTGGAGATACTTTGCCAGTACTGTGGGGAAGACCCGAATGCTTTGGAAGTGACCATCGGAGCCGGGCCACTCAAGGCCGACTGTGTCGTGGATAAGAGCAAGTACGGGCAGGTATCCGACACTGCCACGTGCAGCAGTTGGGGAGGTGCCGGAGGGGACGCCAACGTCGAGCCTAGCTGTACGTGGTCTCTCTTTACAAGCAAGATTTCCGTCAGCTTCAACGCCGACGAGTTCATCCAGCAAATCTTTTGCCAGGTGCCTCAGGGGCAGGATGTCAACAACGACGTGATAGTCAGGAAGAACGGCGTGGTGAGCTCTCTGGGCTGCAGCAGCGAGTTGAGTACCAGCGCGCCTTGCTTTGATTACGATGCTCCCGTTTTGGACTCGATGAGCGCCCAAGCTGACGGAACCGCCGGGGGAAGCTCCGTGACCATTGAAGGGAAAAACTTTGGACTGAACCAGACGGTTCGATACGGAAGGTACGACCTTGATATTAGTAGCAGCTCGCACACGCAGATTGTTGGCACCTTCCCGGAAGGTGTGGGGAAAGACATGGACGTTGTCATAGCGGTAGGCTCGCAGACTACACCCTTGAACGCGAATACCCTCAAGTTCAGTTACAACAGGCCCGAATTCACCCCCAGCAGTGTGGAGGCGTTGAATTTGAACACAGGAGTGACGGACACTTTGGGCAGCTGCAACGTTGACGGAGTCAATGGTTGCCAGGCGGTGACGTTGACTGGGGCCAACTTTGGCGACCAGAGTGTTTTTGGTGATATTTATGGCAAGAGTGGACCCGTCCTAAGATTCGGTGACGATGTGGTGGATGTCACCTCGTTTGATCACGCGAAGATCGTTTTTAATGTTCCTGCCGGCCAGGGGGCCAACTTGCCCATCACCGTCAATGTCACGGATCAGGTAAATGTCCCAGGGGCGACGTTTACCTACCAGCCACCGAGGATCACGAGCACCTTCCCCCTGGTGCTGGAGACGGATACCCAGGGAGGAAAGGTGACCGGGGAGAAGATAACAATCACGGGAACCAACTTTGGAGTCGTCGATAAGAGTTGGAGCATCGTCTTGGATGGCGAGAATGTGGGCGAAACGGATGTGGTTGTGCAGCCTGAAGACATATTTTTGTGGACGCACACCAAGATTGTGTTTTACGTGCCCGAGGGACAGGGTAGGAACAAAGCCCTCATGCTTACTGTCGGAGGGCAGGCAGCGGTGAGCGACGAGACGCCAGAGACATGCGGAGGAAGGACCGCCATTGCGTGCTTCAGCTACAAGCCGCCCATCGTGTACGGTTTGAATCCAGTAGCTTTTGCTGACACCCAGGGGGGCTACCCCATCACCCTTGTGGGGACGAGTTTCGGTGTCAACGGGGCCGCGATTACCATTAGCGACAAGAAGTTTGAGCCCGGACACCCGATTGACGGAACTAGGATGGGAAAGATTGTCAACAGCAATGGAGTTGTTACCCGCGAGACCAATTGTGAGATTGTGAGCCAGCACCACACGGAGGTAGTTTGCACTGCCCCCGAGGGATTGGGAAGCAATTTAGAGGTGAAAATGGAGCTCGAGGGTGTCAGTAATACGAACGCCACCTTTAGTTACGCCGCGCCGGTGCTGAAGTTCGTCGTCGGAAGCAAGAGTGGCGACGCCAGTGGTGGGGAAGAGCTGCGCATCTACGGTGACAACTTTGGGCCGTGGAGGACGCCTGTGAATCTGACTGTCGGCGAGAACAAATGCGAAAACGGCTTTTGGACGAACGACGACGCCATGTTTGACTTTGAGCCTTACATCAAGTGCCCCGTAACGGGGAGGAGCTTTGTGGGCCAGAAGGATGTGCAAGTGGACGTGGCCTTTAGCTCCAGCGGAGTGTTTGAGAGGTTTGCCGTGGAGTGCAAGATCGGCACGTACGGGCGGCTTGGGGAGTATTGCGCCGAGTGCGGCGAGCCTCTGGAGACTGGGTACGTTTGCGATGAGGACGGTTTGGAACTTCCCCACAGTTATGATGGCTGGTGGAGAATCATGCAGGACACAGATGACCCGAATGACAGTAGGTATTGCCACCCCGAGATGACGACGAACGTGAACGCGAGCTGGCAGAGGACCGAGTGCCCCAGTATGTGGCCCTGCATGCCTACCTTCGCTTGCCTTGGGAACAATACCTGCGAGGTCATGTACAGCGACGAAAGTGTTCGGTGCAGTCAATGCGCGAGTGGTTACTTCAAGTTGAACGGGAATTGCGAGGAGTGCCCCAGCCAGCCTTGGCTGATCCCGGTAACCATTGCCATCGTGGCTGCTTGCGCCGGGTATATCGGGCATAAACTGGACAAGAAGCAGGTCAATCTAGGCATCATCACGATCGGAGTTGATTACTTCCAGGTGCTGGCAATTTTCAGCAGCGCTAACGTGGACTGGCCCCCTCAGCTGAAGGCGGTGTACAATTATCTGAGCGCATTCAACCTTAACATCGACTTGGCCGCACCCGAGTGCTGGCAGGCCGCCGACTTCACCTATGACCAGAAGTGGACTGTGGTGGAGTTGACGCCGGTGGTACTGTTTGGGTTTGCGCTGATGCTTTACATGATGAAATATCTATGGAAGGTCTTCAAGGGGAGGAAGGCGAGGCTTCACAGCCACGCACCGAAGCTGTTCGGTAGCGTCATCACCATCTTCTACTACACGTATCTGTACGTGACAACCAAGACACTGAGTGTGTTCAACTGCCAGTCGACCAACCCCAGCGATGGATTCTACTACATGACGGAGGTGGGCACGGAGGATGGTCTTTGCTACGAGGAGGGTACCATGCAGCAGGCTTTGGAGCCGTGGGCATACCTCGCGTTCTTCTTGTACACTCTGGGATTTCCTGTCTTCTGTGGACTTTTGCTGTGGCACTACCAGAAGACTTGCTTCTTGGACCAGGTCTTGAAGGCGGGGAGGAGAACCGACGAGGAGTTGAAAGCCGCGGGTACCTACAAGTTCCGAAAGATGTGGCACCGTCTGTACCACTACTACAAGCCTCAGTATTTCTTCTGGATCGAGCTGGTATTGTTCAGGAAGTTCATGATTGCCATCACCGCGTTGTTGTTCAGGAACAACACGCTCTTCATGCTCAGCATGACCTTGCTGGTTATCATCGTCAGCTACGCCATTCAGGTCAAGTACAGCCCCTACATGAGTACTGCCGAGTACGAAGGCATCATCTCCGAGAACAGCGCCATGATCGACGAGGTGGTCAGCGCCAAGATGATGAACCTGAAGCTCGTCCAGCAGCAGAACCAAAGGAGCAAGGCTGCCAAGCTCGGGAGGATGAGCCTGATCGAGTTCAGCATCAAGGCGCCAAAGATGAGCTTCTTACACAATTACAACACCGTCGAAAGCACGCTCCTGTTCAGCGCCATATTGGTCAATCTCAGCGGAATCATGTTCGAGAGTGGACAGCTCAGCGGTGCCTACCTGAACGCGCTGACCTTTGTCATCATAATGCTGGTATTCTTCAGTCTGAGCTATTTCGCTTTCGTGCTTAGCACCGAGCTTTGGGTGGCATTCTATCCTGACAAGCCCTTCTGCTGGCTCAAGTGTCTCGGCAAGAGTGGCAACGACGAAGAAGAGGATAAAACAATCAGGGACAGCAGCTTGGTCTTCGATACGAACCCGCTCGCAATGGCAGATGGAGTCAGCAAGGCCGATGGTGACAAGATCAATTACTTGGAGACGGAACTCAACAAAATGTGGGGCACAGTCGCCGAGAAGGATAAGATGATCAAAAAGTACCAAGAAGAGATTCGGCAACTCAAGAAGAATGGAGGAGGTAACATGAAGGGAGCCGCTCTACAGGTACTAGCCGCCAACAAGAAGAAGAAGCAGTTCGGCCAGTCCAGTAAGGATCTTGTCAGTAGCAAGAGACTCACAGGAACCGGACCCATCAAAGCCCCCTCGAATACCAATAGAGAAGCCGGAGGAAATGTCAAGGACGATGCATTGTAAAAAGGCTGGTGCTTCTGGTGCCGGTGGTGATGGTGATGGTGATGGTGGTGGTGGTGGTGGTGGTGGTGGTGGTGGTGGAGGGGGAGGGACACTGGGTCAAAATGTATGTTTTCTGTATGTAAAATAATACTCGGAAAGCCACAAGAAGTGGCGAGCGGGCCACCGAAGAACAAGGGATGAGGAGAGAGACAACAAACGGACAAAAAAAAAACAATTATCTTCCATGGTTCTCAATTATAGAATGATTTCTGGACGGTGCCACACACACCAAATGGATGATGTCGTTTGTTAATTAATAACTAATTGATAAAAGCGGACAGTGACGATTAATTGAAAAAATAAAATAAAATTGTTCCCTACAACACCAACACATGACACATGCACATGAACTTCATTATTTTGAATAGGGTAATAAAATTAATTATTGTCTGACCTCCGACCTTCATCACTTAGAAGCCTGGTCA
>ERZ651776.3421-NODE-3421-length-15826-cov-3.999302_pt1 | contig 15826 bp, 12 predicted proteins | sample MGYA00514761_ERZ651776 | MGnify/ENA metagenome assembly ERZ651776 | reverse complement strand
GAAGTGAGGGGGTGGGAGTGAGTCCGTAGGAAAACATCCAGGAGAACAGATGACATATTTATTGTTGCTGAGGTGAGAAATGGAGGTCAGGTAGGTAGGTACAGGTTTAAATAAATGCTCTGATGATATTCAGTTAGTTGAGAATATGAACCAAATGGTTTTAAAGAGCTCTTTAAGCGGCTGGTTGGCGAGGGAGGGAGGAGTTCCAGCATCCCCCCACGCACAAACATACATCAAACACCATTATTTTTATCTCAAAATCACATGATGATGTATGTTATCCCACCCCAACACAATGACGCCTACACACACAGTGTCGTCTTTAACGATTGTACAAGCTGGTAGTCCATGAATCAACACTAACATCAATCAAGCCGGTAGCTTGAAGCGCTCCTTGAACAATTTTGCTGCAATCTATGCTTCCTTCCCCGCAGAAGCAAGGAAGGCCGTCATTGACCATCACTAACCAAAACCCAAACCAAGCGGTTTAAGCAATCCACTACCTTGCTTAATGCTTTTCTTCATTTCTTTGTCACTCTTAAACTACATTTCCATACGTTTCCGCCATTGTTCATGACACTTGTTTCGCGCTCTGTTTTTACACCTTTAAATTGATCAAACCCACTTCTACTACCCTCAAAAAAATATGTTTCCAGATTGTCGCCTACCAAATCTTCGAAACCACCTTGTTCGCGGAACGTCAATCGCATGTCATCAACAACATCTTGGATATCGCTTTGCAGATAAATCGTGGTACCATCTTTACAGCCCTCCCATAAATCCGAGCAGAATTTATTTGTCACCACTCGGCGTTTCTTATGTTTTACTTTGAAAAGTGGGTCTGGGAAATTGATTGTAATTACAGAGACACGCGAAAATTGATTCACGTGCGATAGAAGCGTCCGAAGGTCGACATTGATGTTCATTGGCGTGAAATGAATATTTTTGGGAGATTGAGGGCTGCTAGCCATCATCCTTTTCAGCCTGTCTTGGGCCATTTCTGCCACTTCCGCCCTAATTTCCACGCCCAGAAAATTAAATTCCTCCCCCTCCTCCTCGTCCATTTTTTTCTTAATTTCTCGAAGAAAGCCTCCCTTACAACAGCCCACGTCGAGCCAGACACCATTGGCCGGCGATTCATTTTCGAATGCTTCCTTGTACCACCTCGGGTCATCAGATGAGAGCCTTGGGACCTGGTGGTGCCTAGCCAACGGGTTTACGTGCTGACGGGGCTTGTTGTTTCGTTTTTTGTCAGAGGTTGCTGGGGAAGAATTTGCACTAGAACTTGTACCTGAATTCAATTTACTCGGGCTTTCTGTGGCACCTATAGAGATCGTCGTGAAATCTTTCTGATGCAGCAGCTGCAACACCGACCAACTCGACTGCAGCGGATGAAAGGCATCATGTTTTCCACCATTGTGGGTAACTCTTTGTGGAAAAGCTCGGCGACGAAGTGGAACCAAGGACGTCGGAGCGAAGGAAAAGGCAGTTTTGGCCACCACCTGAGGCAGCATGATGGCTAGAAATCTGCGGATAGGCCGCATTAAACGCGAAATTAACAATTAAGGTTGAATAGAGTCAGATTGGCAGCCCCGAAACCAACCATTCCCCACGAAACCAAAACCACAGGACCCTCCTTCGTTTTTTTTCGAGAAAGCAACGACAGCGCCTCTCTTGATATATCTACACCAGTATTCTGGAATCGAATTTTAAAATGACCATTTCTATCACTGCCAGTGGGGAGCCAATTCCGGCTCTCTCTTCCCATGCTTCAACCACGAAGCTGAGTAGCACTGGCGGGGCCACGTTTGTTGAGCTTTTGCTCTCGAAGGCGCGTGAAGCTGATGCGGCATCAGGCTCTGCCTCCTCTGAGGATAGTGATTCAAAGATTCAGCGTGATTTGCTCAATGCTGTCTCTGCCCTCTCTCTCCGTACACACCGCCCCTCGGACTTTCTTGCGAACCCTAATTCCGCTAAGGCATCGCCAAAGTCTAACCAAAAACGCAAGCTTGATCTATTCTCTCTTAGCGAGAAGAAGCTGGAGGCCATCGACTACTACAAGGTGCTTGGGGTGGAGTTCTCTGTGTCTCCTGAGGAGGCGAAGAAGGCTTACCATCTTGCTTGTCTGGACTACCACCCCGACAAGACGGGCCGAGGAGAAGAAGACGCTGTTTTTCTCAAGGTCAAGGCCGCGTTCGACACGCTCTCGGAATTTGAGAGGAAGCGCACGTATGATTCTTCCACTTGCTTTGACGACACCATTCCCCCGGAGGGCGTCGATGAGCGTCGATTTTACAAGGTTTATGCGCCTGTCTTTGAGCGTAACTACCGATTTGCCGTCAGAGTCCCGGTGAACAATGACAATGGCAAAAGTAGGAAACGTCAATCGAAGAAATCATCCAAGTCGTCTTCTTCCAAACAACAAGAAGAGGACAATGGACCAGCTCACATTGACTATGTTCCCCTTCCTGAATTTGGAGATGACAACACCCCGATAGAGAAGGTCAATGCATTTTACGATTATTGGATCTCTTTTAATTCCTGGAGAGACTTCACGCTGGCTGCATCCAAGGCTGTCGACAAGGATCTTGACTCGGCAGGGGACCGCGAGGAGAAACGCTGGATGATGAAGGAGGTTGAGACCAAGAAGAAGAAGATGAAGAAAGATGAAGTCACTCGTGTCGCTACTCTTGTCGAGCGGGCGATGAAGGCTGACCCTCGTCTTCGTCGTGAGAAGCTCCGCGCCGCTGCAGAGAAGGCGAACGCTAAGGCAGCAAGTGCGGAGGCTGAGAGGCTCAAGTTGGAAGCTGAGACCCTCGCGAGGGAAACTGCTGAGCGTGAAGCCGCCGAAAAGGCCGCCGTTGAGGAGATGGCTGCCGCAAACAAGAAAGCTCTGCTCGAAAAAGAGAAGAAAATCCTCCGAAAGGCCAAGAATCAACTGCGCAAGCTCGCAATCAGGGCATTTGAACTTTCTGAGGGGGGACAGCACCCAAGCGAATGGGCCGGGGGCTTGGCTGAAATGGAAGAGGAGATTGAGTACTTGTTAGAAAAATCTAATGTTGATGAAATAAATGGCCTATGCGTAGCAATGGGAGAGAAAGAGGATACGATCAACATGGACAGTCTCTCCACGCTGCGTCAGTGCTACAAGGATGTTCAGGATGGCGCTGAAAGTGCGTTTTTGAAGGCAGAGAGCGAGAAGATGCGCCTTCGGGCTGAGGCAGAAGAAAAGGCGAGGCTCGAAAAAGCCGCCAGTGCTTCAAAGCCATGGTCCGAAACGGAAATGACTGCGCTGATTAAGGCGACAAAGAAGTATCCTGCCGGCGGAGCAAACAGATGGGAGGTTATTGCGCAGTTCATCAATTCCTTGCTATGCTTGCCCGACCCTCGCAGCAAGGACGAATGCATCAAAAAGTATGAAGCCATGAAAGTGGAGAAGGCCAATAAAGAGGCCGCCGACAAGAAAAAGGCGGAAGACTTACTCAAGGCCGTGGCGGGAGAGGAGAAGAAGGATAGTGAGAGAGTTGAGGAGGTTGACAAGGACGGTTGGACGGCCACCCAGACAGCTGACCTCCAGGAAGCTCTCAAGACATTCAAATCAGAAATGGACAAAAAAGAGAGGTGGACTGCGATCGGAAACTATGTGGATGGAAAGACGATGAAAGAGTGCGTTGCCAAGTACAAAATTATTAGGGAGGAGATCAAGAATGGAGTAGGAGCAGTTGCCGAATCCGCTACAAAGAACGATGCATCAGTATCGTCAAAGGCCAAGATTCTGGCCGGCAAGGGAAGGAAAAAGGGGAAGCGATAAGCTTATCTTAAAATAAATACGTGTCCTCGAAATGGTTTTTGTGTAAAAACCCTATACTACACACAAGCACAAGCACAACACAAAAGCACACTCCTAAGTTAACCAATTATTAAAAAAAAACTATCAATATCAATCCTCAAAAAATTACACAATATTTAACAGCCTCATTCTGAAACACCCAAAACATGAAAATAGACCCCAAAAAACTTACACACACTCAAAGAAGTGGTTTTATTTGTGCTTTCTGGACTTTTCCTGTTTCCTGAGTCCTCTGAGAGTCTTCCTCTGGAGCTCATCCCTTGTAAGAGGTCGCTCGTCGTCATCCTCCTCACTGTCCTCGCCGCTGCTGATCTCATCATATGCCGGAGGTACAACGCTGAGCTTGCCGTGACTCGGTGCAACGCCGTTGGTGGGGATGTCCAGCATTCCCTCGCCCCCAACTCGAATTGGATTACCTCCTTGCTGCTGACCCTTTGCATAGTGCTGCAGAATCTCCGACGTCCGCTGCTCAATGATTCCTAAATACTGCATCATGTTGCTTTCTGTAACGCCCTGGTTCCCTAACATCTCCTCGACGCTAGTGCTTGCGCACCCGATCCTGCTGAAGATGCTATGGATGCTGGCCTTGAGCTGATTGATGGTCTTCATGGCATTGGTGTAACGTGCCTCATACTCGTCTACCTTTTCGCTAGTTCGCAACAACCGTTCATCCAAATTCCGCAAGATTTGTTTCTTCTGGGTGTCGTTGCTGACCCCGGCCCCCTTGCACGCCTCGATCTCACCCTTGGTGTCGCTGATCATGAGCTCCAATCGCTCTATCTCACTGTTGAGCTCATTGACGTAGTTGAATAGGCTAAAATTCTTGTCCTCGGCCTCCAAAAATTTTGTAACGATTTCGTCCACGTCGCTTATCCCAGTTGCATCCTCGATTTTGGCGAATGACTCTTCGTAAGTCTTCATCTTGTTGATGGTGAGGTTAACCACTTTCTTTTCACTGACAGGCCAACCGATGGCTCCACCAGTGCTGCCCTGCCTCAGCTCACTCTCGAGCATTTCCACGGGGCTACCGGTCTCACTGACCCTAGATCCAAACATCGCATTCGTTGGCGACATTCCCTGGGCAGTCTTTTCCGTCTCTGCACGGAGCTTTTCTCTCAGTTTACGGTCACTCTCTATCATCTGACCGAGCTCTCGCCAATCGTCCTCGAAACTCTTTTTATCCTTCTCGGCCTGCTTTTTCAGAGCCTCCATCTCAGATTGCGCCTTGTCCCTCGCCTGGTATGCATTGTTGCTGTCCTCTATGATCGCGCTCATCTCCTTCTTCTTCTCGTGAAGTTCACGCTCCAACTTTTTGTAAATGCCATCAAATACAACACGCTCCTGTCTCATCCGGTCGATCTTAGCGCGAAGCTGCTTGTTGGCGGCTAAAGCTTCGTTGAATTTTACCAAACTCTTGTCTAGCCTGTTTTCCAAGACTCGCACTTGCTTCCCGATCATGTCATTGTTCTCCTTACTGGCATCAGCCCCTCCCATTTTCTTCCTCTGGGCTAGGATCAGGGCTTGGGTAGTGGCTATGTGATTATCGAGAGCAGCAATCCTTGCTCGCTCCTGCTCGATTCGTCCCGCGTACATATCGGCCTGATCCTGCAACCGATTCATGTCCTTCCCCACTGTGAGTCTCCCAGTAGCCTTGGTCTCCCTCTGCTCACGAGCGAGCTGTTGCTTCAGAAGCTCATTTTCGTGCCTTTGGTTTTCAACTTGGTCACGTACACGTCGCACTCGAGCAAGGGGCTGATCTTGGCTGACGGGAGTCTTCACGGTCATCTTGAGATGGGGGAGGGGTTGAGAGACTTTCGAGCTTTACGATGGAGTTGAGTCACAAGAAGGGATCTGACCGGTTTCACGAAGGAAAAAAGGATTCGTCTGAGTTTTAACTTTGTAGCAAAGGCTAAAGGAGGGCTTTTCTTTCTAGATTAGAGAGAAACCAAGGGTTGCAGGCGCTATTTTCCAAAGCTGCTGTTGCTTTTTTTTTCGGGACACCCCCTCGGCCCAAAGAGATGCACGAGAGATGATTCCAACTATAAATCGAAATCAAAGTCCCACTTTACCATTTTGAGTGCACTTCTTTGGCATAAATGCATAATAGTTGATAAAAATAGGCATCAAAAAGAAGCTGGAAGAAAAAACTTGGCTGAACTGCACTTCCCGGTCTCTATCGAACCCTACTTTAACTGCTGGGGGGTGGAGGTTTTAGTTGCGATCCTCACGCAGTCTTTCACGGCGTTTATTAGTTGCGTCATCGAAGGAGAGATACAAAATCTCAACCCCTCTCATCATTCAGGACATCCTTGCTGGGTATGCTAGGTTCGATATCCATGGCACAAAGTCCTGATGACGACGCACCCCCTATACTTAAGAAGAAAGCGTATCTCCGCATTTTTGTTGCTTTTCTCGTCATTGGGGTTGTGTCTACTCTGGTCTTCCTCTCGGTGAAATTTTCTGCCATCAACCAGGCCGCAGACTGGATTAACCATAATGAGCTCGGCTGGGTCGGCTGGGTGTGCTATATTGCTCTCTGTGTTGTGGCTTCCCTATGCCTCGTCCCGCAAACACCAATCGAGGCGGCTGCCGGAATAATTTGGGGAGACGCTGAATACGGGTTTTGGAAGGCCCTGATAGCTGCCTACATTGGGAAGCAAGTGGGCAGTTGGTGCTGTTTTGGGGTGGGCAGACTTTCATCCAGGAGAATCGAGCGGCGTGTAACCCGAACCCTCAGTGGGGCGCCACATCTGACTGCTGTCGAAACGAAGAATAATAAAGCAGCGCTCCTTCTTGAGGCAACAACGCGGGTTTTCTCGCAAAAACCTCACACACTAACTTTCCTGGCCAGCGCAGCTGCAATCCCAGCTTGGATTAAGAATTTTGGGCTTGCCACAATACCAGACGTTGATTTCTTCCGACACTTCGTGCCGTGGACCGCGCTTTGTGGCATTTTTTACTCCGTTGCCAATGTACTGATCGGTGTGAGCGTGAGCAATGGGACGCACCATGACGATGGAGATACACCGCAGAAAAGCCACACGGAAAAGGTTGTAATGGCGGTAATGGCGATTGTCACCTTTATCGGCATCGTGACCTTGTCATTTTTCACAAAGGTAGAGCTCGAAAATCAATTGAAACTGTTAGATGAAGAGGAGGAAGAAGAGATGCGATCATCTTCGCTTTCGCAGGAGCTCGAAAACAAGGTGTCTTCTGAAGGTTTGAGTAGAGTTTGAAAAAGTTTAAAGTGAAGTGTTGTGTTGCAAAATAATCCTTTTGTTAATTCTACTTTCAAGCCTTTCCACAAACAACTTTGTCTTTATTACAACATTTTGTTCAAACTGAAATCATTACCGCGATACTCACAAAAAAGTTTGATTGTCTCTTCCTTGATACTTTCACTGTACTCGTTTGTGACAATGGCGCTTCCTAACTCCCCCTTCAGCAAAATAAGCGATAAGACGCCGTCGCTCACTTTCTTGTCGCTCTGCATATTCGTTTTGAAGATCTCAGGGGTCATTTTTGTCTTCTCGGGCAAGGAAATGGGCAAATTCATCTCGACAAACATTTTGCACACCCTCTCCACGATGTCCCTTCCAATCCATCCCTCCTTGTATGAGTGAACAAGCGCCATCATGGTGCCAATACTCACAGCTTCCCCGTGAAGCCACGTGCCGTAGCCCTCGCCATTCTCAATAGCATGGCCATATGTGTGCCCGAGGTTGAGCTTGGCTCTGGCACCACCCTCCCGCTCATCGGCCGCCACTACATTCGCCTTGTTTTCGCAGCATCTCTTTACGGCTTCTGCCAAGATCGGAGGATTCCTGGACACCAGAGAAGCGGTGTTTGCCTCCTGCCAGCGAAAGAAGTCAGCGTCACCAATCAATCCATATTTTACCACCTCGCTCAAACCACTCCAATATTCTCGGTCGGGTAAAGTTCCCATGACGTTCAAATCCACGACAACCGCCTTTGGCTGCCAGAAGCTGCCAATCAAATTCTTGCCGTACTGCACAGGTGAAAAGAGAAGTGAGTGTGGGGGTCCTTTGGCCTTCGTTTTATGTCCTCCAAGAAATAATTTCGCAAGCCTCTCACCTCCTCACTGTTCACCCCCGTCTTTCCTCCCACAGAAGAATCCACGCAGCTCATTAGAGTAGTCGGAACTTGCACGAAATTGCAACCGCGCAAAAAAATACTTGCAGCGAATCCAGTAATGTCGCCCACAACACCCCCCCCGAACGCAATTAATGTCGTCTTCCTTGACAGTCGAAGGGAAAGGGCATTGGAAAGAATTGAGGTGATTGTTGACATCGATTTCGTGGCCTCCCCGTCTGGAAGTATTATGGTGTGGATGGAGAGCCGTTTCTTGTCAGGAGTTGTGAGAACTGTGGGAGGAAGGAGAGCAATCTCAGGAGGAAAATCAGTTCGTTTGTACTCAGCAGGTAGGTCCACATTCCCATCCGAAATATAGTCGAAAAAATTAATGAGCTGGTAGTTTGCGATCACGTTCGTAGTGATCATCAAGGCAGTATTTCCCTCCATATTGTCATAAATGAGGCTTGGGTGCGTTTGAAGTAGTTCAGGTGCGATGGTTATGGGATAGGATCGCTCATTCGGGAGAGGGACAGTGACAATTGTCGGAGTTGATGCTAGACGAAAATCATAGTAGCGGGAAATCTGAGGTGTAAAAGCAGGACAACAGGACAGAGAAGTCAACAGCACAAAAAGGAGAAGCATACGAGACCTGCCTCCAAATCAGAGGCAGAGGGAAAGAGGCGGAGGAAGAAATCTGTGTAACAGATGATTCTGCTGGATTTTCTCGAAATCGACTCAAATATATATAGCACGCGCTCGCTGATGGTCAGATTTTGTGCTTATAACACTAAGATTTAAGGGAGAATGGGTACAACGTTTGGGTGCAGGAACCAATCCCACAAAATAAATGTCTCTCACCCCACAATCACCAGCGTCCACATAAATCCAGTCACCTGCCAATTGCAATTATTTAACCCCTCAAGCGCGATCGAATTTTTGAAAATCGAGGTTTTTCTGGCTTTGACCCTTTCGGTGACTCATCTCCCCGTTGTTCCTCCCATTTAAATTCTCTTGCCCTGAACCATCAACACATGCTTCGCGCGTCTCTGCAGTCTGTTCACAGTCGGTGGTTGACCGCCGCGGGTCCAAGCAAAGGGTTCGAGCGCTTTTTCCCGAAGGGTTCTAAATTGAATAAGTACGTCCCTGCCTTACTTGCTGAGCTTGCCTTGTGTGGTAACCATTGTATGTCTTTCAGCACTTTTGTGGATCAGCTACTGGGGGGGGTCGTTCTTACTAGTCGTCGTTGCAGAGTGAACGATGAATTCTTGAGATTTTTCAAAAAATATGTATCGCTGTGGTGTCCTGACTCTTCCCCTGTCATTTGGATCCTGTCCCACCGACCCTGAATGGTGTGGTGGCGGAAGCAAGCCGATGTGTAAAACGCTAACACTCTTCTTCCTTTCGTCTTTCTTACGTTTCTCTCTATCTCTCTGTCTGTCTGTCTGTCTGTCTGTCTTTCTGTTCGCTCTTTTTTGCTGCAGGCCAACGAACAAAAGCACAAGGAAGAAGGCAAGCAATAATTCCAAGACGAATAACAACAGTGAAGATCCCAAATTTGAAAGCAACAATGGAAACAAAAACAACAAGAAGAAAAAGAACAAAAACAACAAGAAGGACGACAAAAGTCCATTTCCCAATGTCGACCCCACCCGGTTTGTTCTACCGGCTGGCATGACTGCCTATGTTTTGTATTCACTCCTTTCAGACTCGTCTCCTGCTACAAATCCCAACCAATTTCCCAACACTCCCCAAGGAGTTGCTGCTTACCGTCGCTCGCGCGGCCTCCCCGCGGCAGGAAACGTCATTCCCATCGATTTTCACACCTTTGCAACCCAATTGTTACCAACAGGTCACGTGAAGAATGTCGTTGTCACTTCCCCAAATCCGGCTAATGTCATCCTGAGCGCTCAACAGAACTCTGCTGGGGGCGCCGCTGTGGGAGCCGGTGCAATTGGAGGATTAGGTAATATGGGGAAGAGCGACGAGGTGAGTTTTATAGGCCTTAAACTCGGGTTAATTAATGCCTTTGCCTTTTGACACTCGAACCCTTCTTGACACTGACACTGGCACACATACATTCACCACTCTCCAAAAAAATCGACAGATTCTCGCCACAGTTGTGATGAAGGACGGTTTTGTTCCCTCGTTTTTGACCGAGCCAATCACCCCCGTGACGCACGGGTTCGGCAACGTGAATGGATTTGGCGGAAACTCAAGTGAACCTGAGGAAACCAACATCAGTTTCGGTAGCTCTGATGTTATGAGCGGAGAAGCAGAGTCACAAGGAAAGCAGAAGAGAGTGCTTGAGGGGAAGGGAATTATGGAAATCCTGACTAGCAGCCCGGAGAAGATTAAAGAGCTGAAGAGAGAGCTGGAATTGGAGAAACAGCGTAGGCAGGGAGCAATGGGAAGTGCAGCCAGCACGACCAACGGCGGCCCAACAACATATGTATTTACGATTGGCTCCATCGATTCCTTCGAGCGTAGCCTCCACCATCACCAGACGGTTGCCAACACGCCGCTCAATGCATGGGTTCCAGTGACCTACGCCACAGCCCCCCCTATTGCCGATAACCGCGACGAGTCTGGATCTCTTATCAAAGATGTCTTCAAGAGCGTCGCTCCTTCCCTCCTTCTTGGGGCTGCTTTTTACTTCACCCTCAGGCTTATGATGGGAGGCAAAGGAGGCCCCATGGGCGGTGGCGGGGGAGGCGGGGGCATGGGCGGTCTTTTCCAGATGTCCAAGAGCAAAGCAAAGAAGATCAATCCGGAGACCATTGATGTTACTTTCAAGGATGTGGCTGGTTGTGAACTGGCCAAGAAGGAGGTGATGGAGTTTGTTCAATTTCTCAGCGAGCCCGAAGCCTTTACTAAGGTTGGTGCCAAGGTGCCAAAGGGTGCCTTGCTGAGCGGGCCTCCGGGAACCGGGAAGACTCTCCTGGCGAAGGCAGTCGCTGGCGAGGCCAATGTCCCGTTCTACAGCATCAGCGGAAGCGATTTCATCGAGATGTTTGTTGGGGTCGGTCCCTCCCGAGTCCGTGATTTGTTTTCGACGGCTCGTGCTGATGCCCCCTGCATCATATTCATCGACGAGATTGATGCTGTCGGACGGCAGCGAGGGAAGGGAGGAGGCTTCAACGGCGGAGGTAACGATGAGAGGGAAAATACCCTGAACCAGTTGCTTGTCGAAATGGACGGGTTTGAGGATAGCAATGGAGTGGTCGTCCTCGCGGGTACTAATAGGCCTGACATTCTCGACAAGGCCTTGTTGCGCCCAGGAAGGTTCGACAGGAGCATTACAGTCGATAAACCGGACATCCGAGGGAGGAAGGAAATCTTCAAGGTCCACTTGAGCAACATTGTGGTGGAGGGGGGTGAGGAGGGAATCGACGAAATTTGCGGACGTCTCGCTGGCTTAACCCCAGGCTTCGCCGGTGCCGACATAGCAAATATGTGCAACGAGGCCGCCATCAATGCCGGTCGACGCAAGGCCGACTCCGTTACACTCCCTGACTTTGAGGAAGCCGTCGACCGTGTACTAGGCGGACTTGCCTCCCCCAAGCTTCTCTCCGAGAAAGAGAAGAGGATAGTCGCCTACCACGAAGCCGGACATGCAATCTGTGGGTGGTTCCTGGAGCATGCCGACCCAGTCGTGAAGGTAACAATAGTACCTCGTGGGAGTGGCGCTTTGGGGTATGCCCAATATCTCCCCAAGGAGGTCTCGCTGCGTACCAGGGAAGAGATGTTGGACATTGTGTGCATGGCGCTTGGAGGGAGAGCCGCGGAGCAAGTCTTCTTCGGAAAAGTTACCAATGGGGCTAGCAACGATTTGCAGAAGGTCACTGGAATCGTATACGAGCTGATTAGGAGTTACGGGATGGGTGACACTGAAGGCGGGATAGGGCAACTGAGTTACCCCCTCACGGAGCAAGGGTTCGGGACGAACCAGAGCGGAACCGTGTCGTATAGCAACGAGACGGCATTTATGATGGACCAAGAAGCGAAAAAAATTGTTGACCAAGCCTATGCTAGGACCATTGCCTTGGTGGAGGAAAGGAGGGAGGAGATTGAAAAAGTTGCTGAACTGCTCATTGAGAAGGAGACCATCAGCCACGACGACGTGCTGGAGCTTGTAGGAGAACGCGGCTTCGAGGGTGAGGCCGACCAGAGCTATCAAGAATATGTGCACAGCAAGAACACCTGGGGGGCCGGGAAGGAAATTGAGGAGGAAGAGGGGAGAGACGACACGGGGAACAAGGAGGAGGATGGGGATTTTGGAAGGCTGAACCCTGTCTTATCCGAGAGAATCTAATTGTTAGAATTGCTAAGGTGAACATTATATGGGAGACGTTATTTTTACACCAGGGATTTATTTTTAACTTGTTTATACTGAGCGCATTTCTCCACTGTATTTGCTTTAAAGGAGTTTTCTTTTTAAAAATAATGCCTAGTATAGCAATTAAGTAATCCTACTCGGTCAATTTACTCTATCGACCTTCGACCAATATCGATCCAAACCTCCTATCTGCCGCCAATCGGAATCCCGGTCGTCAAATCGCTGAAGGTAAAACGTCGTGACGAAAGTGTCGTCCTTGCTGCCACCTCTACTTTTAGTTCCTCCTCGGCTTTCCAATTTGTCACCTTGTCACTTGAGTCGCATATGCTAGCAGACGTGATGTTTATTGTCATTACGCCGATCTCAGGACCAGAGATAAAGGCGGAGCTTTGCGGGTTCCTTTTCGAGTGCAGAGCACGCAGCTCATCAGATGTTGCCTCATCTTCAACAAACTTGGCGTGACCATACAGCGTGACACTATAAGTTTGCTCGAATTCACTAGAGCTTATACCTCGACGTGTTGGGAAATCGTGAACTAGCATGGCTACATTAGGATTTGTCACAAGCAGCTTCGCTTTCAAGGTATTTTTCCTTGTAGTCATGATTATGGCACCTCTGTCAGCATCAAAAGTGAAGTTCATCAGGCTAAGGTGCGGAGATGCGCCGTCTGTTGTTGATAAATATGCAAGAGAAGAGTGTTCGAGTAGGGACAGAAGTGCTGGAGGAAACGGCGGCTTCACTGTTCTCGTGTTGTAGTGCGGAGATTCTGACGTTGGTATTCTCCGCCTTCTTAAATACACTATGTAAGCTGTGGAAAATGAAGCGAAAAATTCCATGGGCGACAGAAAAAATATTGCGTTGCGTTGGGAACAAAGTAAATTCAGTTGCTTTCGTAGTATGAGTCAGTATACCCCTTGCACGACTCAGCAAAAGGAGCATTGTCCCATTAGTCGGAATTTATCTGAAATAACGTGTTTCAGTGTTTCAACGTTTCAAGATCTATTTACCCCAGATTTGATAGCTATTTCCTCGAATTAATTGCAGTGCTTTCCCACGATGATCTCAGCACCCCCCCCTCATTCGTCGTTCTCGCAAGACGAGTCTTCAGTCCGCCCTCGTTTGTCGGTCTCGCAAGACGAGTCATCCGTCCTCTCTCACATCGACCAGCCTGATCCGTCCTCCACCGGTCAACAGGCAATCGAAGCCAACGCGCAGGTGAAAGGCGGCACCCTGGTGAAGCTAAAGTACAAGATCGAGGGTTCGAAGCGACGTCCGAGTAGCACTGCGCAGCGCGTCTCCCCGAAGAAATCGCCAAAGGTTTATCGGGGGACATCGCAGGATGACGATCAGTCGGTGGGGACTGCTAGCACGGTTAACACGGCGTCCTCGGTTGCCACAAGGAAGATATCTAACAGAACAAGGAAGGAAACAAGATTCTCTTCTGTCGACAGTAAGCCTCCTGTCCCAAATCCCGAGGCAAAAGTAGATTCTTCTGTCACCGGTGGGATCACCGGTGGGATCACCGGTGGGATCACCGGTGGGATCACCTGTCTAACAAAGGCATTACCTAAGGCAGCTGCAACGACGAATACAACCACGATTAATACAACAACGTCTACCGCTTCCACGAGGTTTTCCGCGACGAGGAGGTCGAGTAGTGACGGGAAACGACGTCGGTCCTACGTGACGGGTAAAAAAATCGACAGCAACCACGAGCAATACACCCTCGCAATGGGAATGATGCTGGGGCTTCGGACTGCGCTAGCAGTCTCGCAGCAACGCATCGCTCGCGACGTTATGGACCGTCGTGGTCGTCTCCGTGGGAACTCCTACTCCTCGCGGTTAGTCCGAAAGAAAGAAATATCTTCCTCCCGGACGGAAGACACGATCCGAATGAAGCCATCCGATTTCCGGGCCACGATAAACCTCCCGTTCCCTCCCCGGGGATCCCCTTCGACGCCGTCACACAATCTCGCACACACATTCAAGTTCAAGTCGTACGCTCCTCTGCCGTTCCGGCGGCTCCGGTCCCTTGCGAATTTGAGCGAAACAGATTACCTTTTGAGCATTTGTGGGAACACAAGTTACATAGACTTTGTTTCCAACGCCAAGAGTGGGCAATTCTTCTTTTATTCGGACGATGGGAGGTTTATGATTAAGACTATGACTGCGACTGAGGAGGTAAGTGCATGAATATAATATCACTGAGTGAATATAGTATCGCTGAGTGCGCAATATACACCCAGCTTCCAGGAGAAACTAACCACTTCCTCCCTCACCACTTCCTCCCCAAAGTCCTTCCTTCGCAAGATCCTCCCCTCCTACTACTCGCACTTAGTGTCCCACCCGAACTCCCTCCTCTGCCGTTTCCTCGGTCTCTACCGTGTGAAGATGTACCACCTCCGTCGCTCTGTGAAGTTTGTGATAATGCGGTCGGTTTTCGATACGGACGGGGTGGAGATAACGAGGTTTTTTGATGTCAAGGGGAGCATACTTGGGAGAAGTAGGAAGGAGGGGGAGAGTGTGGAGAAGGATAATGACCTTAGGGAGAATGGGGGGTTTGTGTTTGAGGGGGAAGGGGGGGAAAGGGAAAAGTTAATCAGGGTTATTCGTGACGATACGATGTGGTTGGAAGGGAGGGGGGTTATTGATTATAGTTTGTTGATTGGGGTGGGGCAGACGTTAGATGAGGATGAGGACGAGGATGGGGATGAAGACGGAGATGAAGATGAAGATGAAGATGGAGATGAAGATGAAGATGGGGATGAAGATGGAGATGAAGATGGAGATGAAGATGGAGATGAAGATGGGGAGGGTAAGTGGGCGGAGGAAAAGGAAAACGAAGGCGAGTTCGGAGGGGACTTTGCCGCAGGTGGGATGATGATGGATAATGAGTATGATGACGACGACGACGACAACGGCGATGACGATGACAATTCTCTTGTCCAAGACGTCACCAGATCTCATAGCCTCACCAAGCCTCACTCGGGAGGCTGGGACGACCTCGCCTTCAACAGACATTATGATCGCGTTCGCAGAGTAGACAAATTCGGCGACCCGTTGCGATACACACTTGATTCGCTGTCTCGGAGGATCGACAACGGATTCGTGTTGGTCGATTGTGATCGAGGGAAGGGTGCTGCCGATAACCAGAACGACGAAAGTGCCCCCCTTTCCCCAGGTCGATCAGTTCTTTTCTGCGGAATAATCGACATATTGCAGTCGTTCAACGTTCGTAAGCGTCTGGAGTCCGCTGCTAAAGGAGCGTACTACGCGAGGAAGGGGGGGAGGGAAGGGGTGAGCTGTGTGAATCCCAGGTGGTATGGGAGGAGGTTTAGGAGATTTATCGAGAAGGAGGTTATTCTTTGCGAACACGAGGAGAATGTGAACGGTAAAGGTGAAACGGATAGGAGAGAGGACGAGGATATGGAAAACGTAGCTATTGCAAACTGCTGCATGCCGTGACCTGCTTGAGGCAGACAAAATTCAAGTTAAAAAATTGTTGGCAGCTCGCCTTATGTTTTTTCGCACCACTACTTTCTTTC
>ERZ651776.3419-NODE-3419-length-15834-cov-6.227772_pt1 | contig 15834 bp, 8 predicted proteins | sample MGYA00514761_ERZ651776 | MGnify/ENA metagenome assembly ERZ651776 | reverse complement strand
TTGATTTGTAACTCTCTCCCTCCTTTTCCTCCGCTTCGAACGTTGAACGCGCCGTCCGCGTATTCGACGCGATTCGAACCTCTCTGTATGCCTCCCAAGCCGGCGATTTCGCCCTCTGTTCCACCCACGAAGAAGAAAAAGAAAACGAAGAAAACCAACAACGAAATCTTCTTGCTCGTCGATGAAGAAGAAAAAGAAGAAGAAGAAGAAGAAGAAGAAGGTTTCATCGTCGCCGTCTTCCTTTGCTTACGTGTGTGTGTTGTGCGTGTGTGTGTGTGTCTGCGCGCGTGTGTGTTGTGCGTGCTTTTGTTTTGCGGAATGGTTCAAAATTGATTCTTGGGATTTTTTTTTCTCACAAAAGACAAAATCTTAACCTAGATCTAAAACTCGATTCTATGTGTGTAATTTTACTTGTATGCATACGGAAAACCAAAAGTTATCATTCTACGCCATTTTTTGATTCTCAGGCGGCCAAGTTGCAGATTCAAGACAAAATGTCGCAAACTTACAGCACGCAGTAGTTGAGACATACACACAGTAACGCGCATCAACTCTACAACACTGTATCTTTCATTTCCACTCAAAAAATCCACTTTGCGCGACCTAACGGCGACTTGACATTGATCCAAACTATGTTTTAAGGGTTTAGATATTCTGATTTTTTTCCGGTTCCGGGGACGTCAAAAGAGGGAAACTGAATGCTTTACACCCCACCCGGAGTGGGTCGAAGCACCCACTGCGGACTTGAAAATCAATGCAAATGGAGCAAGTAAGAATAGAGAGACTTCATTTTTCGCGTTTCTCGAAAGAGATGGTTTGCGACGCGCCTTCGCGGCACGCGCCGTAATCGGCGGATGTTCCAAATGCGAGGAAAATAGAAACAGGGGATTCCACCTAAACCTCTACTTTTGACGATACGCTGTTAGTGTTAACTGTGCAAATGAAGTCGGTTGGTTCGGAATGACGCGGTGTGTTGGATTATTCCATTCGGGTGATTTCACGTACGAATCGTCCGCGTCTGTGGATGTAAGCGACGGAAACACAAGTCGTATTATTTGCCAAAAAAAAAAGAATTTGTCTTGTTGACGATGGTAGAAAAATGGTCACCGCTACTGCGACGAATCCAACAACAACAACAACAACATCAGCAGTAATTTCGACGCCGCCGAGACCTATCCCAGGAAGTAACAGATTCGAAGATAACGACGACGACAACAACAATAGTTTCCTTCAGATTCGGCGTACTCTTCCCGGCGCTTGCATTCTGGCGTGTCCCACGCCGGAGGAACGTCCGCAAGTGGTCCGATCTCCGATCCCAGCCAGAGGGGCTCAGCGCTCCCAGGTAGTTAGGTCCCCGATTAGCGAAATCGCCTCCACGCAAATCCGAACCCGCCCACATCACCACCACCACCTGCGACTACCCGGACCGCGCGTAGAAGGCTGAGCGTAGCGAGCACGCCTCCGAACGCCACGCGGCTGAGCGTAGCGAGCACGCCTCCGAACGCCACGCTGATGACTCCTGTGGTCACCGCTGTGGAAACGCACCCCGTGGCGGTAGCTATCGTCCCCGAAACGACACCTGGGCCGGTGACCGTCGTTGCCGAGGAAGGAGAGGACGACCTCGGCGTCCAATTTGAGCCGGAAACCGACGAAGGGACTGCGGCGGATGACGCCGCCGTTCCTGCGATGCCTGCTGCGCCAGTCCCTGCTCCAGTAGCGATGGCCCGTAGCAGCAGTCGAGCCCGCCTTGGAGGAGGCTGGCGATCCCGGCGCTCGACTAGTATCGAACGCCGGTGGGGAAGTTCGAGCCGAGCCCGGTGTTCGCATGGAGGCGGACGCCGGCGGAGAAGGCGCTGGGGAGGGCGCCGTCGCCGCGAACGTCGAGGCGGTCGTGGGAGTGCCCTCCGGTAACGACGCCTTCGCGCTTCTCGAGGAGCGTGGAATCCGCCTCGAAAACGTTGAACTCGAGGGGGGTGTTGGTCTCGGAGACCAACTCACCCCCGAAGAGATCTTCGAGAAACACGTCGCGGACGAGCGAAGTGCCACGACCGAGAAAGGTAAGGTACGCGTCCGTATGAAGCGCCTTGGTGCGGATCTCTGTTTCGCGAAAGTTCGAGAACCCGAAGACGGAGCCTACGTTGAACCACTATTTCCGCGAGATCTTCCATGCGCTGGTATGCGGTAAGATCGCGTTAGACGTGGCGTATTCGCTCATGGAAAATTGCTTATAATGAGATTTCTCTGAAAAGTGTATGTATTTGTGAATCTTACTAAAAACCAAATGCTACCAAATGCTTTTCCTTTTCTTCCTCTTTTTCTCCTTTGGTAGTAGTAGTAGTCGTATCGATAGATGTCTCTCTCTCTTCAGGGACGCCGCTTTTAGCTATTTGTCTTCTGCTTCTTTTGGCTGGGCGATACCTTCAATTTAGTTGTTACCTTCTTCGGCGACGGCTTCGATGGCGACGTCTTCGATTTTCTTTTCTTCTTCTTCGGTGACTTCTTCGACTTCGCTTGCGCTTGCGCTTTTGCGTTTTGCAGCACTTGTAGCGCTTCTTTGATCAACGCATTTTGGTCTTTTTTTTGATTGGTGATCCAAAACTTGATCAACTCTGCGTTTGCTTTGCTGAACGTGCTTTGTTTTTTGACTTCCACCCCGTCCACTGAGGCGCTTCCCTTCCACATCGCTTCGACCATCTCCACAGTTTTCACGTGGTAGACGAACTTCTTAATCACCATCAAATTCTTCGTTATAATCGCAATATCTTTCGAATCGATCGCCTCGGCTGTCGCATGCGCCTGGAGGGCGGAAAGAAAATTAAAGAGCGCAATGTTGGCTGGGTTTTTGACTTCGATTGAAGTTTTAGGATATTTTTTGAAAATATCCTCGACCACTGGTTGCAAAGAAACGCACCCTCTTTTTGTGTGTGCAGCAATTATAGCGCGAATGTTAAATCCAAACGCGATTTTGTCCCCACCAACAATCAGACCTTTCGATTTCATCAACGTGCATATGAAACTCAACAAATCTTCCTCCTCCTTAATGTTTTGCCGATTGTATTTATTTTGCAAAACGTTCAAATCTTCCAACTCTTTGTCCGATAACGACACTTCGCGAGGCTGCGTTTCTTCCGTCTTTTCAGTAGTTGTTTCTTCTTCTTCTCCTTCTTTCCACGTTGACCTATTGAGATTTGTCAACAGCGAGACGTTATCGCAACTATGGAATTTTTTGGAGTCGTAGTGCCCCGGACATCGTACTTCAGTGAATCCTGACTCGTCGTAATTCATTGAGAGCCCGAGTTGATTGCACTTCGAGCATCGGGACAAACCGCCGTTCTTCTGACCGTCGAGGTACTTCCAAACCAAAACCTCGCGTTTCTCGTGGCCAATCCCAGCGTGTCCGTTCTGCTTGAGAATACGTCTCAAAGCGCGACTTGGCAACCGAACATTCTTGTACGCCTGCGTCTTCTTGAGCTGTTCTAGTCCCCCCCCGTCCCGTCGTTGCTCTCCTTCTTCTTTCCGTTCGTTTTGATTCACACCTTTCTCCTTCGTCTTCTTCTTTCTTTTTTCTTCCTTCTTCTTCTTGTATTGTTCTCTTTTCCTCTTCGAAACTTTCTCTGACCTATTTAAAAACATCAACTGTTTCTCCGTGTCTAACTTCGTCGAAGCATTCTTCTTCTTCTTCTTCTTCTTCTTCTTCTTCTTCGTCGTCGTCGTCGTCGTCGTCGTCTGTTTATCCTCCGACGGAGCAGTTATGTTCTCCTCCTCCTCCTCTTTTTCTTCTTCTACTCGTACCATCTTGCAAATTCGAAGAGAGAGATCGGAAACCAAAAAGAAGACCAAATAAAACGCTCTCGCTTTTTTGGATCTGTCGACGCGACACGCTTAATCTGGACGAGAAAGCGCGCAAAGGTGGAATATTCTGATTTCCCGCGTGATATGAAGTGTCGTGTCACGCGCGGCGGTATATTTATCACGTGTGTGGATAAAAACTCGAATGTCTCATGCATATGTGTTTTTTTTGGATCTGAAATAGAAGAAGAAGAAGGATTGTTGGTTCCAAGAGAAAAAATCAAATTTTAAAAGGCACCCATAATAGAAGGATGAAGAAGAACTTCTTCTTCATTTCTTCGCGATCATGCGTGCGCGCGTTTTTTTTGTAGTTTGAGATGGCGTTGAAACTCGTCCTTGGTGGCATCCTTGATGAACAGGGGGCTGGTGGACGTGACCTCCTTGATGAACAGGGGGCTGGTGGACGTGGAACTCGCGATGAAGGAAAGAGCAGTGAGAAAGATGAGGCAAACGAAAAAGAAGAAAACGATGAAGACGATCCGCACTTTATTTGGTTCGGTGGGTCCTATCCCTCGCGTATGATGAGTAAAGGAGAAGGCGGTGGGGAAGAAAAGCCGGAAGAAGAAGAAGAGTTGGAAGAAGAAAAAGACGACGACGTTGAAGACGAAACAATTCTTGATACCAATTTTGGGGTGCTGACCGATAAAAAAGTGGATGGTTTGTTTAAAGGGAAAAAGATCGGGTCGGATTTGAGTCGCACAACCATTCACGTCGTCGTCTTCGATGACGATGAAAATACGAGGAAGATTTACGTCGATAGGAAGCAAGGAGATTCGTACACTGTTCAATCTCGGTTAATTCAACACGATGTACGAGGAAAGAAGCATATGTGGCGAAAGTTCACAGGTAAGGACATGTTGCAAGACGCGAAGAAGTTCGCGCGAGATCCGAGAGAAGAGCAAACGCGACAAAAAGAGGCGGCGGAACAAACGAAAGCTCGTAAAAAAGAAGCACGCGTAGCAGTTAATGGCCCAAACCCAAGCCGGACGTTCTGGGACAATAACTATAGCAAAGTTTACGCGATGGTTCATAACAATCCAAGCAGAGTAGCAGAGGCGTTCGAACGGCTCCCGTGCGACGCTCGCCATGAAGTTGACGATCGCACGTCTTCGTATGCCACGCTGACTTTTAAAGTTGTGTTCATGGAAAGGGGAATGAAAGATTTCTTTCGCCGTTGCAATCGCGCTCACCGACAGTTTTGGAACACTTTGTTGGCGATTTTTAAAGAAAACGAGGAAATGTTTGTCGACCATAAGTGGGGTGAAGTGCCTGTTGACGGCAAACCACAGAGTTTTGAGCAATATTTGTATGGAGAAGTTTATGGTTTTTCTGAAGGCGGAATCACGCGCGGGGTTAAAAATTGCGCGGAGAATATCCCATCGAGAGGTCGAACGCTCGAACAAGTGCGACGCGAAGTCCGCGAATGTTGGGATTCTGTACCAAAAGCGGTGTTTTGGAGCGCTTTGAATCAATGGAAGAGCGCGTTCGAATCGAATTTTGCGAAAATCGCGATTGCCAAGAAAAAAGGCCTCTCGACTAAAGGCTTCACCGTCAACTTCCGAAAGTGCGGTAAGAAACCAGAAGTCATCGATTTGCCAGGTTCCGGTTTCATAAATTTTAGAGCGGAAACGGACGACTCGATCAAAAATACAACCCAGGAGAGAAAGAATAAGAAAATCAAAAATGCCGCGGAAAGGAAAGAACGCGCGAAGAAACGAGCGGCAGAGAAGAAGAAATTCTTAGAAGAAACAGTAAAATCGCCAGACAACCGTTCAAACTGGGTTTGTTACAGGAATGAGTGGTATAAACACTTAGGGCATCGGGTTGAGTACGGGGGGAAGCAGGTTGAAGTACTCAAGAACAACGTGCGCACTACGTCTCACGGAAAAAAACTAGAAAAACGACTGCAGCGGCTTTCTGCTTCGGCAGATGCACCTCCGGCACCAGTTGCCGCTCCGGCACCAGTTGCCGTTCCGACGCCTACCGCTCCGGCACCAGTTGCCGCTCCGGCACCAGTTGCCGTTCCGACGCCTACCGCTCCGGCAGCCGTTGCCGCTCCGACGCCTACCGCTCCGGCAGCCGTTGCCGCTCCGGCACCAGTTGCCGTTCCGACGTCTTCCACTCCGACGCCTACCGCTCCGGCAGCCGCCGAGAGAGGAGAAAAAAAGAAGAAGACGTTGATAATCGCAAAATTCGGCGCAAAAGTCATCGGTGCAAAAAAGAAGGAGACTAAGCTGTGCGGGTCTGCGAAAAGCTGCAACGAAATTCTTGCCGACGAAGGCAAGAATATTTTCCACAAGCGTCTTCGTTACAACGCGAAAACGGGAGAGGCTTTCGTGGATGTCGTCGTCAAGCGCGAGAAAACGAGCAGCGAGGCAAATAAAGACAATAAAGACGCGGTGGTTGAGAAGGCGGCAGAGAAAGCGAGGGGTGGCTCAACCGTCGCGGCGATTGATTTGGGCATCAATCCCTTTTTTGTCGCGGTCAACACCGGTGGTGAAATTTTGCACTCGGATAAAGCGTGGCGCATTAAGCTGTTAGAGCTAAGAAAGAAAATCGACGCTTTGCAATCGAAAATCGCGAAGCGCGATCATACGACGAGTCTCGAGAACGGAAGCAAAAGAACGCCCACGCAGTACAGAAAAACAACTAGAAAGTTGCAGAAAAAGTTAGCAAAGATGCGCGAACGTCTGAAAAGAGTTCGCAAGGACTATCATTACTGTGAAGCGAAGAGAATTTTCAAGTTTTGCGACACGATCGTCGTGAACAACTTGAAAGTTCAACAGATCGCACACGAATCGAAAAAAGATGGTTCCTTGAGCAAACATGCTCGGAAAAACATGCTAACTCTGTCTCCTGGATATTTTGTCGAAGTGATCAAACACGTCGCCCGAAGAACGCCTGGTAAGAAAGTTATCTTCGGTTGCGGAGAACAGTGGACTTCGAGAACTTGCACGAGATGTGGTAAAGTGAACAATGAATTGAGTCTGTCGAAATCATTTGATTGTAGAGAATGCAAGTTTCGTATCGACCGCGACGTAAACGGCGCTTTGAATAATCTTAAAGAAGTGTTGCATAAACTGTTTAAACCGAACGGTGAGTTCAAAGATATCCCTCTCCGGGAATCGAAGAAACCGCGGAGACGCAAATACCAGCGCAAAGAGCAACAGCAACAAGAAGAAGAAGAAGAAGAAGAAAATGTCAATGTCTTGGAAGAAGGAGATGTCGAAAACAATAACATCGACCAATAATAATTAAACGTTTAATTTGCGCGGCGCTGCCTAGGAGCGAACGCGAGTAGTAACTTGAACCACTTACGGGTGTTGTAAAGTATCAGCTATTCGAAGCATGCTCATGGGACGACGATTGGAATACTCGAGCAGAAATTTTAAACCGGGAGCACCGTGGTGGTCGCTATTCGGAGTACTCTCATGCGATGAGATTTGGAAACGGAGGAGAAGGAGAGGACGTAAAGCTTGTGCGACGGCGTGTTCTGTTAGAATATTCAAGATTGGGAGTCCTAGTTGAGTTGTAATTTACCTAGTTAGGGTAACATTTTGTTGTGAAACGCAAAGTACCAGTTAGGGCCTTTGCCAGACTTTTTATAGCGTTTTATTTCTATCAAAGAACGAATCAACTCTCTTCTAAAACTTGTTTAGCTTAATCAGCACCGTGACTGTAGGTTGTCACACATTCTAACACCCTACCCTACCCTAAACAACATCAGTTTCCTTCCTCCGCGGACTAAGAAGGCGAGCACGGTTTGCACTTCTTCCTCTCTCGTTTGCACAGCGAGGCTACAACGCGCGGAACTCTAAAATTTTCATCGAGTTGTGTTGCTACTGCTGCTGATGCTACTGTTCCGACTGCTTAGGCCGCCGAAATTCTCGTGCGATGCGTCGAAATCGCTCTTCAAGGGCACGCCTTTCCTCCTGAACTCGCGAATGGTGGCCGTTTCGATTGCTCTGGCGGTTGATTTACCTTGCGCGACGGTGACGAACGCGCAGTCGATGTCGGAGCCATATTTGTGGCGGTGTGAATTCAAACGGTTGGCGATACTTTCGGTTTCGCCGACGTAGGTCCAACCGTTGGCGTCGCGGATGACATAGACGACGGAACAGCCGTGCGCTACTTTGGCTGGTGGGTGTTCATTTCGTAACACTACGAACACGCCGGCAGCATCTTCTTCGTCTTTTTCTCCTTCTTCGGCGAGAATGAAACTCCGAGCGGTTAAAAGTCCGGAGGCTAGGTCGGAAATACCGCTGTTTCTGTTTTTCTCAACTTTTGAGGAGGATACAACAGGAGGGGAGGATGACATGTCTCCTTTCCTAACACTAATACTATTTTTTGCAGTGGTAATATTCTGCCGTAAAAACGTCTGCGCACGTCTCAAAACGTCGTCCTCGAGCCCACAGTCTGCGGCGGTTTGTATGGCCAGTGACTCTCTGCACTCCCCATCTTCTATTTTCCAAGTTGGGCTCATCTTACCTTCTGGCGTTGTTGTTGTTCCCATGCGCATGTTCTTTGCGAATGGCGACAAGCGGGTATCGCAGTCCAAGACACCGTGAAGGTGTGTAGCAAAAACACCTCGACAGCCTAAATAATCTAGCTTCTCTATAACCGCCGCTGCGATAGCAGTGCCGTGCGCCGCTTCTGTTCCTCTTCCGAGCTCATCTACGCAAACAAAAGAAGAAGAGGAAGACTCTTCCATAACGCACTTGATCTCCATCATCTCCACGGCGAATCCGCTCAGGCCTTCGCTCGGTGAATCCGACGACGCCATTCTCAAAGTGATTGAATCGAATCTTGGAACGATACACTCTCCTCGCGCCGGTACCATTAACCCACACTGCGATAGCAACGCCACGGAAGTCAAACTACGAAGAATTGTACTTTTTCCCGCCATATTTGGACCCGTTAATGTTATCATTCCATCTATGTCTACCGTGTTTGAGATAACGTTCAGATCGGCGGTGCTGTCCATCCAGAAAGGCTCCAAGTCTTCCACTCGAAACGGAGTTTTGCAATCTTCTGGATCGAGAAGGCGTGGAATCGTCCATCCTTTAGATTGCGTTTTGGACACGTGCGCGTTTATTGCGAGAGAAATTGTTGACAAAGTTGAGCAAGCAATTAATGCACCAACGAATGGTTGAAGCGAAGTAGATAGCATTCGAAGTTGTCCAGCAACAGCCGCTTGCGCTTCCCGACAGCTTTGTCGGTATCTCTCTAGCTTATCTTCTACGTTTTGAGTCGTCCATCGATCGCTCAACTCGCGTCCAAAGCGGTCGCGAGGATGAATCAGAGATGTAGTAGGAGAAGATGAAGGAGATTCAAAATCTGAAACGGCAGTTTTAGAAACACCGCGCAACCACAACGAATTATTCCGCTGGCAATGTTCAATTTCGCAGCGCTTTGCGCGCGCTTTGCGCGTCACGTCCGATTTTTCGAGGACAGGGAGTAAATCATCGACAATCGCATCGTGTAACGACGTTGCCGCTGCATCCACTTTATCGATAGCCTCGGCAACTGTGTCTCTTCGGACTCTGCCTCTCCAGCGTTCATTCTCAAAAGCAAATCGTCGCGGGAAAAAGCGTAAAAATGACGAAGAAGGAGGGTCGCAACGGACAATGCGGTCGTCTACTTCATCGTCATCTTCGCCCAAAGTGGAATCATTCTCGTCATCATCATCTGTCGCATCGTCATCACCATCATCATTACTGACATCATCGCGCAGTGTTATCGTACCACTCAACGTTGCGCTTTTCGATGAATATCCTAAGTGATACTCATCAAATACATCCGACGAAATGATACTTTCAATAATTTGCTTTACGTTTCTGCATGTTTCTGCTAATTTCTTTTCATCTTCATACGCTCGCGTTCCAAGTTTACGGCTGGTCGCTTTCTCCAACAAACTCCGAGCCGCGATTCGTAAATCCGCATCGTCGTGCTCGAGAAATCGCTCGCATGCATCTGCCATGGCAAACAAGTCTGCGAAGAAAACATGACTAGCTTCCCGCGAATTCAGAAGCGTTGCAATTTTTGTAACGGGCAACGTTTCCAAGTTCGGCATGGATGCGTTCGTGTTTTTGAATTTTTCGCATGCCAACTGAATTGACCTGGCAACGTCGTGCGGCGGAGGCGATAATAACAGCTCTTGCAAATACGAGCGACAGCTCGCCGGAACATCCTTATCATTCACGATTGCGGCTAACAAAGGAGGAACGCCTCGACTAGGGAGCACGCCGAGTTGTTGCGCAGTATTCAGAGACAAAGGTCGCACGGAACCTCTCTCGGCTTCTGCCAAACGCGGGTCGTTCGAGATGTTGACGACTCGAAAGTCTTCGTTTGGTTTTAATCCGTGTTCGCGACGCGTTAAATCTAAAAATCCTTGAACGACGTCTCCGTCGTATCTGAGACGGCGTTGGCCGCGGCGCCGCCGACGGCGGTCATCTTCACTATTTATCATCTTCCCTTCGTCGTTGTAAAAGTCGTTTTCATCTGCGATCTCGGTAACATCGTAGTGGTCTTCTGAAACCACGGATTCTATGGCACCAACCTCCCATCGCAAACGTCGCGATTGACCCGAATTGCCTCTGGAGTTACTCTTACTCGCGTGATTCGCGCCAAACGATCTGTGTTTATACAACTTATTCCCCGCGCACCCAGAAGCGCGTAAGATTGCCGCACACCCCTCAGCCGTTAAACCGTAATCAACTCGGCACACTCGCTCATCGACGAGAACGCGAACGAGAGTGTACCCTAACGACGAAGAAGCCACCGCGCAGAGGGGCAACGCTTGCTCGTCCGCGAAATTAACATCCTCGCCTCGATCTCCCGCACCACAAACGTACATCGGAGAAGCGGGCGTGACAATTGCGCTCACGAATCTATCCTTCGGCGGCGCTTTCAATGTTCCATACTTCACCATCTGCGGAACTTCTTCGCACACCACCACGGAGTGCCCGTGCGACGTCAACCGATCTAAAGTTTCTTGAACTTTATTCTTCGGACACCCCGCACGAGGAACGCCGGTGTTCCCCATGGGATTCAACCCGGCGTGCGCGACTAAACAGACCGCGTTCCACCCGAAACACTCGTAAAAATCGCCAACTCTAATCAATAAAATTTTCTGCGGATGTTTCTCCTGCGTCTGTCTCGCAAAGTCGTACACCGTCAGCGCACCCCCCGCGCCGCCCGTCTTCGTCTTCGTTTTCTTCTTCCCCAAAATGCCGTCGTAGAGTCGGCTCGAACATCCTCGCAACGTCATATCGACGCCTAACGGATCCGTCGCATCTATCCTGCGAAGCATATTCTTTACCGTCGGACGGTTCGCGCTATCTTTGAGCATATTTTTATAGTGCCTGGCTTCCGCTTCTGCGCTGCTGCAATTGTCTTCTTCGCTTTCATCAACGTCCGAAGTTTGCAACTCCTCCTCCGCATCTTCCTCTCCTATTTCTCGCGCAATCGCCGCGCTCGAAAAAGAATACTCGCCCGAAGAAAGAACTCCTTTTTGCCCCCCATCGCCGCGCGCCGCGAACGGTCGTAACTCGCTTCCTCTTCTTCTTCTTCTTCCTCTTCGTCCTCCTCGCGTAAAAAAAACATCTTCTCCTCCTCCCCGTTGCCCCGAAAATCTCTCCTCCCTCTCGCCGCTCTTCTTCTCGGAGAAAAGACGAAGAAATCCTCTTCCTTCCAGAGCGGCAGTTGTTGTTGTTCTTCTTCTTGTTGTTGTTGTTGTTGCTCTCATCATCATCGCGATTTGAGACGACGATACCCTCGCGCGCATTCAGTTAGTCGTTGTTGTTGTTGTTGTTGTTTTTTCTAGCTAGAAGAAAGTTTTGAATTTTTATTTGGCGGGAAAAAAAAACGACAGACAGACAAGACAGTCTTTTCTCTCTCATTTTTTTTAAGCGAACAAACAACCACATATCACAGAACAAAAATAGGTGTAATGTTAGGGGCAGAAAACAACATGATCACGACCGTCGTCGTCGGCCTTCGAGAAGAACAAGACGAAGAAGAGACGAATGCGACTCATTCTTACGCGGAGCTGGAATACTCCTTACACTTGTGCCCGAAAAAGCACAAATCGGAAGCGCAAGCGATGTTCAATTTTACCGAAGACGATGACGAGAAGGTGGCGAAATTGATCGTCGTCCCGACGTGCCAAAAAACCGCGGTGGATATCATCAAAACCGGGGAAAGAGTGGACGAGGAGAAGGATTTATGCCTGGAACGGTTTTTGAAGTTCGCGGAAATTGCGACGAATGTGTTGAGAGAGAAGAACTTTTGGTGCGACTACATCGACCCGTGTTCTGGGTTATCGATGATACATCGAGACTCGCAGAGGGTGTACGGGGAGGTGGACGCGTTGGTGACGCTGTTGAACTACGAGTGCACAAACGTTGGGTGTTGTAAGATCGTGATGCATCCGAAATGGGGGAGTAGCGTGTACCCGGCGAGTTTGTTTGCGATTGCGCCAGAAGATGAAGTTCGAGACGCGTTGCGGATAGCCGCGGAGAAGATGGGAAAGAAACGTTCATAATATTTTATACACTACTAGGATATGAATGAGATGGTCATTAAACATACGCTATAATTAAACATACACGCACTAGTTACAACTCGCCGGCGAGCGGGACGGTTAAATCAACGTCGTCGTTTGCCAGCGCGAGCATGAGTTTCACGACGGCGCACTCGGGCGACATCATCGGACCACCTTTTACGCCCATTTCTAAAGCGAACGATCCCGCCATGTACAACTCTGGATGCAAAGTGCCTCTCTCGCACTGCGAAGAGAGATACACTGCGAGTCCTTTCTTTCGTTGAACTCGTAACCAAGGAATCCAAAATTCGTCGTTGGGCATATTACCGACGCCAAACGCCTCCAAGACGACACCTCGAACGCCTCTTTCGTACAAATCCCCGTACGCTTTATTCGGGTCGCATCCAGGAATGATTGAGATTCGAATGACGTTTGGGTTTATTTTAAATCTCGGCGCGTATTCTTTATCTTTCACGTTTAGCAGTAACTGCGGATTGAAATCGATGCCGACGCCGAGATGCGCCAAATCCGGGAAACTCGGCGAACTAAACGCGGAATAAATAGTCGCGGATACCTTCCTAACCCGGTTCCCTCTCATCAATTTCCCTCCAAAACAAACCGCAACTTCGTTCACCGAAATGAACGGAGGCACAAAACCGGCCGTCGCGCACGAGACTGAGTCGATGAGGTTTTGTCGAGCGTCTGACCTGGGCATGGCAAGTGGGAGTTGGCTTCCCGTCACGATGATTGGTTTCCCGAAATTCGCCAACATCAACGACAAAGCCGAAGTCGTGTACGCGAGCGTATCTGTTCCGTGAACCAAAACGAAAGCATCGTATTCCTCTCGAGCTTCGTGTAACGCCTTCGCTATGAACACCCAGTCGCTCGGAACAATCTGGCACGAGTCTTTATTGAACAAAACACGAACTCGTAACTTTGCAAACGCCGAGAGCTCCGGCACCGCACTCAAAATATCCGTCAATAAAGACCGCGGACCTAATTTGTTATCGTAATTACCTCCGGTTCCTTTTTTCACGCGTCTCTGATACGCGCCGACCTGTTCTTCTCCCGATATCACCGCTCCCCCTTGCGACGACATCATCGGTGACGGTAGCCCCGAGGTGTTATTACTCGTACCTCCTTTCGGCGACGAAAGTGCGCCGTGTCCAACGATACCTTCCATCACCCCTACCGTTGCCGTTTCCTCTTCAAAACTATCGTTTCTCATCCCCAAAGTTCCACCGGTGTGTAGAATCAGCACTCTCGGTTTCGAAGTCACAATCTGTATCCTATTCGTCTTCGCATCATCTGTTGGAGTCACAGTCGCGGCTTTAACTGCTGCTCCTGCCGGTGCTGGTGCGCCCAACTCTTCGAAAAACACCGGCGTTATGCTCCGATGACTCGCGAGTGCGAATAAATCGAGATGCGAATCCGACGCAATCTGATTCCTCCCCGTCGTCGTCGTTCTTTTCAACTGTTTTTTTCTCTCCTCTTTGTTGTTGTTGTTGTTGTTGTTGTCTTCTTCTTCTCCGTCGTCGTTGTTTACGTCGTCGTCATCTTGCGAAATTCGTTTCATTTTAAAAGCAGCAGCACGCAGACACACACACACACACACACAGGGAGAGAGAGAGAGAGAGAGAGAGAGTGTGTGTGTGAGAGAGAGATGAATAAATGGTACAACACTACTTCTTAAATGCGCGTTTTTTATGACGCCAATGCCGCAGAATACGCGAAGTTTAGAGAGATGACGACGACGAGAACGCTTTACGCGCACGCTCACGCTACACGCGTCGAGAAAAACAACACCAACACCTTCAACAACAGACGATTTGAACGAAGATATTTTCGAACGCGAGACCGAATGAGAACGGAGACGATTCGTCGGAGTTTCGTCTCCCTACGGGTTGATGACGATGATGATGGAAGGAGGAGGAGGAACGCGAGGACTGCGGCGTCATCTTCTTCTTCGAACGCTCCATTCGACGCGAACGATTCAGAGGACGACTTGTACGAGATTCTCAACCTTTCTCAACCGTACGAATCATTGACCAAGAGAGATATCAAAACCGCCTTTCGAAAGAGAGCGTTGGAAACGCACCCGGATAGGAACAAGAAACCAAACGCTTCGGAGGAGTTTAACAAGTGCAAGCGAGCGTACAACACGCTCTCGGACGATCGTTTGAGAAAGGAGTACGATAGGAAAAGACTTTTTTGGAAGAAGAATGGCGGCGGCAATGGGAGTAGTAGTAGACCGTGGACGACGACGACGAGCGCTTCTTCTTCGTCGTCGTCTTCGTCGTACGCGCGACCACCCAAACAACAACAACGGCAGAAAGCGGAGGAAGAAGAAACGTTTTACGGCTTTTCAGATTTCTTCCGCGACGTGGAGAAAGAGTTCGAAGAGCGCGAAAGACGCAAAGGAAGAGACCCGTCCAAGCCGAAGAGCATATGGGAAGAGTTGGAGACGCTCGGCGAGGAGTTCGTGGAGTTTTTAGAGGAGAACGAGAGGAAAGATTTCCAAAAATACGACGACGCCAGAGAAGAAGAGGCGAAGAAAACGAGGAACGACGACAGTACGAACGGCGGCGGGAATTCGAGCGCGAGTCGCGAAAGCAGCAGTTACAGTAAAAGTAGTAGTAGTGCAAGTAGTAAAGCGACGATACCGCCGAAGAGTGATGATAAAGCGAACAAGAAAGTGGCCACGAAAGATGAATCCGTCGAGGACATGTTGCGAGCGCTCAAGAAGCAAATGGGGAAGTCTTGACACATAAACGACGACGTTTTAAAATAGTATACTAGTATATACTCGTACTCGTACTACTCGCGTTACCTCGACCTACCAGCACCTACCAGCTTCCTACTGTAGTACATTATATTATATTATATTATATTATACTACGTGTGTGTGTGTAATGAAAACGCCGATAACAAACTCTCCGATACTACGCGTGTACCTGCGGAAAGAAAGTGCCTCTTCTTTCTTGCTCTCTCTCTCCGATGTGTGTAGGAGGTTTTCATTTATTGCGAAATCGTCTCACGTTCTCGGCCCAAACGCTAGGGTCCAGAATAATTATTGGATCTCCACTCTCCATTAATTTAAACACGAGTTGTTGCGCGCGATCTCTCTTTACAACAACAACAACAACAACAACAACAACAACAACAACAACAACAACAACAACAACAACAACAACACACTCCGTGTTATTATTATCATTCTTCTTCTCAAAAGACGAAAGAAGAAGTTTCTTTTTCGGAGAGATGATTCGATCGTCATCGTTAAGGAACAACCACATCATCGGGATCGTCACGAGAGAGGCAGAAGAACGAGAAGACAAAGACAAAGAACGACGAGGTTTTATTGTACAAAGGAAGACGGCGACGATGAAACCTTCTTCTTCTTTTTCTTCTTTTTCTTCTTCTTCGACGAGCAAGAAGAT
>ERZ651776.3418-NODE-3418-length-15834-cov-10.818113_pt1 | contig 15834 bp, 18 predicted proteins | sample MGYA00514761_ERZ651776 | MGnify/ENA metagenome assembly ERZ651776 | reverse complement strand
CGTAAACCATTGAAAGAAAGTCCGATTAGGTCGGGCGATCACGCCACCAAGCGCGTCAATCCAGAGCGACCCTTTCTAATTCACGCCTCGTGAGCAACCGGCTATCACCGAGTTCAAGACCTCCCAAGGTCAAAGACCCAACCGAAACCCGATGTAAGGCGAGCACTTTGTTTTGGAAATGACCGAACATCCGTTTTACTTGATGGTAGCGCCCCTCAACTAATGAAAGCCGGGCAGTAAACGGTGAAACAATTTCAAGCTCTGCTGGCTGCGTCATTAAGTCTTCGTAAGCAAAATAAATCCCAGACTGAAAAGCCGAAATGTAAGCCTCGTTCATCGGCGTCGACACCGTTACCTCATAGGTTTTACGCAGTTTTGTCTCCGGCAAACTAATCTTACGAGACCAAGCACCATCGTTGGTTAAGAGCAGCAGGCCCGTTGAATTAAAGTCGAGCCTGCCCACAATATGGAGCGACTCCTTGGCGGGATGTTGGATAAGGTCCAAAACTGTCGCGTGCTTTGGATCTTTCGTTGCACTGACAACCCCTTGGGGCTTATTCAGCATCAGGTAAACAGCCTTGGTATCGTTCAACGCTTTACCGTCTAGCATCACCTGGGTAAAAGCCGTTACGCGCTGCTGGGCTGATTCGGCAGGCAGTCCATCTACAATGATACGCTGCTGCGCAATTAGTAAGCGCGTGTCGGCAATCGAAAAACCGCTGCTTCGAGCGATAAACCGATCGAGTCGGGTCGTCTTAAACGCCAAAACAGCATGACCTTCGCATTAAACGGATCCAATCTAATGTAACAAGAGACGTCTGGTTGTTATCCCGAAGACGGGCTGCGTTGATTGCCCCGTACCGTGACCACTCCCACTTATTCGTGACGATCTGACGCTGTTAAGACGCAAAGTCGTGATAATCATGCCGGACTGACAACCCTGATCCGATCATACGGCGTTTCTTTGATGCGCAGTACCCGCCCTTTGTGCGGCAGCCCATGATAACCTGCGGCTTTATTCAAATATGGCACGAAGGAGCACCCGCTTGAGCGAAGAAACAACACGACCGAAATGGTTTACCCGACGTAATATCGAGCCCTTTACAATCGGTGATGCTGCGGTCGAAAAGATCATCAACGAGGCCACCCACGCGGTTGTTTCCTGGGTGACCAAAGATCACAAACCCGCGTCTGCTGTCATGCTTTATCGCGTCATCAATGGTGTGATCACCATCACCTCAACGACCAATCGTGCGAAATATCATGCTTGGCGACGGAATCCGTCAGCCTGCTTCTGTATTTGGGAGCCTGGGAACATTGGCCGTCAGGTTACCCTACGCGGGACTGTCCGGATCACCAAAGATGCAGCCCTGCTGCGAGAATTTACCCAGTCTTTTCTGAGCATGCGGCCTGGCAGCGAGCCCCCAACTGAGGAACGCCTCGTGAAAGAAATTGAAAAATTCGACGCACCAGATCGCCATATGATGCAACTCACGATCGAAAAAACATTGACCCACGATTTAAATCGCTTATTTGCCGCTGAAACCTCAGGCGAGGACGTCTGGGAATGATTGTGCCTTAGCGTTGTCATGGCGCAGCAAATCCTTCTGTGTCATGACATGCTGCCTCCTTATCGAAATCACCCTAACAAACCCAACCGTTGTACCGCTTGGTCCAGGCGCCCTAAAGCGCGCTTGCCAAACGCAAATTTACCGCTGTGTTTGGGCAGCGCCAGGAATCCAAACAAGACCACCGTGAAACATTAAACGCCTCAGCTTTATCTGCCACATAAATCAAGCACCTAATACGCGTTGAAATGAGAGCCCGCTGCCGATGATTTTAGTGACTTTACTTTTTAAAGTATGTAACCTTTAACCACCGCCTTAACCGAAAGCGCTTCATGGATCCGAAAACCCAACATCTACTCACCGCGAAACCATTGCCCTTATTGGTCAGAATGGCAGCGCCCAGCACCCTCGCTTTTTTGGTCCAAGGATCCGTCAGCCTCGCTGAAGTCTGGTTCATTGGCCAGCTCGGCTCGATTTCGCTTGCTGCGATCGCGTTGGCCTTTCCCTTCCTCATGCTGACCCAAACTCTATCGGGTGGCGCAATGGGCGGTGCTGTTGCCTCCGCCATCGCGCGCGCCCTAGGCGCGGGTGACATCCATCGAGCAGAGCAACTCATTTGGCACGCGTTGGCTCTTGGGGCTGCTGGCGCGCTGGCGTTACTCCTCTTATTCGGCCTTGGCGGCCAGGCTTTCCTGCGATTACTCGGTGGCAATGGTGATGCGCTCGCCCAAGCCCATGCTTACACCTACCTACTCCTCTCCGGCGGGATCTTAATTTGGAGCTTGGGCATCACCACGGCCATTTTTCGAGGCATGGGCAACATGCAGTTACCCGCAGGTGCAATGATCCTGGGCGCGCTAATCCAAATCCCATTATCCGGTTGTTTGATTCTCGGCGCCTTTGGTCTGCCCAAGCTCGGGATCACCGGCGCGGCCGTATCGGCAATTGTCTCAGGCGCCTTGGTGAGCGGAGTTTTATTAATGCAGCTTCGTAACCCATCGAGTTTGGTCAAACTGCGCTTTTCGGCACTCGTTTTTTCAAAGGCGAATTTCGAGGATATTTTAAAAGTTGCACTACCCGCGTCGCTATCCCCCATACTCACGGTTTCGACCGTCCTCATCCTCACGGCGCTCGTTGGCACCTTTGGGGATGCCGCGCTGGCCGGATACGGCATCGGCTCCCGGGTCGAGTTTTTGATCATTCCGCTTGTCTTTGGCTTTGGCGCTGCAATGACCTCATTGGTCGGCATGAGCATTGGCGCCGGTAACACAGCCCGCGCTGAACGGATCGCCTGGATCGGTGGCGCCTGCGCCAGTGGCATCGCTGGCGTTCTGGGAATCTTGCTAGCGCTGTTCCCAGCCGCCTGGATCACTGTGTTTACAAATGACCCGGCGGTCGTAGCTTCCGCAACAGACTATATCCAGATCGTGGGGCCGTTCTTCTTTTTTCAAGGGCTGGGTATGTCGCTTTACTTCGCCTCTCAAGGCGCAAGCTTCATGCTATGGCCAGTAGTCGCGACGATTTCACGCGTTCTCTTAGCGGGCTTTGGCGCACTACTGTTGGCGTATACACTGGACCTTGGCCTGCAGGGTATTTATTACGCTGCCGCCTTTGCGATGATGGTTTACGCATTGATCATTGCTTTTGCGATTCGTCTCGGCGCTTGGCGTCGATAAAAAGGAGGTTAACCCGCGATGCCGAAAACAAGGGGCCATCAGACGAGCACAAAGGCCGCGGCGGCTCCGAGCCCGCCCGTGCGAGCGTTCCGCTCGTCTTGCCCTATTGCGCGCACCTTGGATCTGTTTGGTGACAAATGGACCCTGGTGATTATGCGCGATGCCTTATTCTTCGATTGCCGTACCTTCGCCGATTTTGCGAATTGTTCTGAAAAAATCCCAACCAACCTCTTGGCTGAGCGCCTGAAACGCTTGGTATTGATCGGCATGCTTGAAAAAGTGCCATATCAAGCCAAGCCTGTACGGTACGAATATCGCCCAACCCCATTGGGGCATTCTCTTCAACCTGTCTTAAAAGAGATCCTCAAATTTGGTCAGACACACCTCAGTGACTGAGTGCCGCGCCCTCGCAATCTACGCACATCAAGCGAACGGTCGCGGCATGCAAAATAGCCTTCCCTGAGCCGCACTCGATGCCGGCAAATACGCGCGCCCGAAGACATTTAACCCATTCAGCTCCATGTCTCTTACACCTCTTATCACTTTTAAACCAAAATCGAACAAAGCTTCTGCTTGCACCATCCAAGAATTACGCTATGAGCTCACTCACAGTAAAGGGAATTAAACGATGAAAATTATTCTGACGATCTGGGCTTTGTTTCTGACTATTTATGCACAGGCCGATCACCATTCAGAAGCTGCGCCAGTTGAAACTTGGAATTGCTCTTTAAATGAAGGCAAAACGATAAATGATGTTCGGAAAGTTTCAAAAGCCGTTGGCGCCTGGACCAAAGCACAAGGTCAAAAAGATGCACAATGGATCTTTACGCCCTTCACCGGTGACACCTCTGATCCTGGTCGATTTATTTTGATGACTGGGTGGTCGGATTTCGCGGGTATGGGGGATGCATTCCAAAGTTTTTTTAGTAGCGGCGACGAAAAAGCTGCGGCGATCTTCGCTGAATGGACTGCCACTGCGACCTGCAATTCAAGAAATCTCTGGACTGTCGAAAGCACGTACAACCTGATGCAGGACTGACGTTTGTTTGGACTTTTGGCACGGATTAACGTCAAAGGACACTGAAGAAGCCCGTATTAAACGGGCTTTTTTAGGCCAGTCAAAACCTAAACCCATTAAACCGGGCGCAGTCACATCCTTTGGATGAGACCTGCTTTAGGCAAACACACGAATCTAGGTTTTCAGAACTTGACCCTATATGGCTCGGATTATGGTGTTATCAGCCTGCCCCCAAGATAAGACATCTCCTAGTAAACGAGACAGAGCACACTAGCGATCCATCACGATAGGCTTGAATGGGCTGGCTTGAGCATTGTTCCTTGAACTTCCGAGCTAAGACTCGTATAAATCTATGATTCTTCAACGTCGGAGCTGTAATGCCAAAGAAAACAGATGCTGCCCTGGCCAGTGAACTTCAAAGGAAGGGCCATTTGGCATTCAACTGGGACGACCTGGATAAAATCGAATTGCCGTCGGGCATTGTGACCAGCATGTACCGCGTTGGCGACTCGACAGATGCCGCTTCACCAACTGTTTTTAAGGTGTTTTATCCGCCCAATTGCTATACCGAAGCGCACACCCACGCTTGTGACTATACGGAAATCATTCTCGAGGGCACGCAGAAGGTCGGCGCAACCTGGCACGTCGCCGGCGATATTCGAATTGGCTTAGCCAACCGGGGTTACGGCCCACTCGTTGCAGGCCCCGAGGGCGCCACCGTATTGTTTATGTTCAAGGATGGCCAATGGCCTGCTATTACATTGGGCAACAATGACGGCTCAACGCTTGGCAGCGAGGTCATTAGCGAACATCTAGCACATAGAAACCCACCCTGAGACCTCAAAGAGACCTAAGGCTATTTAGGCGCGGCGATAACCTACCGAACTACCCCCGCCGATCGCAACAGCAATGACGAAAGCCAAACCAAAGCCGAACGACTTTGGCACTAAACAAGAGGCCATCGATCAGTCCTTCAGATTTAAAGACTGATATCACGCTTGAGCTCAAATTGACCAAGCATTCGATAATGTCAAAACGCATGAGAATCAGTGAAGTTACCCTCATCGTCAACCAGCCGCGCCGTGAATAACGGCTCTATAGTGGCAACCAGCACACAGTCACCAAAGCCGAGGGCTGAGCACACCTACCGCCGCTTCTATAACCTCTAAGGCATCGAGTATCAGGTCTTCCCGAAACCGTTGCCCAACGATCTGAACCGCCGAGGGCCGGTCTTCGATCAGGCCAGTTGGCACAACCCCGGCAGGCAGTCCCATATAGTTGATGCCGTAGCTGTAGATCGCCGAGTCAAATAAGTCTTTACTGCCCTCAAAGGTCTCATCGTGGTCGTAATCGTAAGTCGAGCGCATTAAAAACGGGGTTAAAACAAGCGGATAGTCCTGCAAAAACACATTCCATGGCCGAATAATGCCGCTGCGATCGCCAACCCCTTTCATGTACCCTTTGTAATCGACGGTGTCGGACATTTGATAGTAGTAGTCAAAGATATTCTGAATGGTCTGACTGCCATGCTCACGCGCAAGCGGATCCAAGCCTTCCTTGATCTCGAGCAGCGCAACATCAAACCAAGCCTTGGCAGCAGGCGTGATACTGGGCACCGGGACTTCCTCGACCTCGTATCCCGCGGCGGTCAGCGCAGCCTGCGCAAGGTCTAGGTGCGCAAGAATTTCAGGGTGAATCGGGTAACCGTGTGCTGCCTTGGTGAAGGCGACTCGTATCGGGCCGTCCGGTTTTGGACCCAAAAACGGCACCGGTGCCCACCAAGGATCGCGTGGATCAGACTGCGCCATCACTTGCGTTGCCAATCGGACATCTTTTACTTCCCGCGCAATCGCGCCCTGTACTGACATCAGTTGCGACAGCAAACCGCGCTCAGCTGGCGCGGACGGGTTAAAGGCTGGCACGCGGCCCAAGCCAGGCTTGACCGTCGCAACGCCGCAACACGACGCTGGAAAGCGCAGCGACCCAGCAATATCATTGCCGTGATGAATCGGTCCAAATCCTGCAGCACAGGCGGCGCCCGCGCCCCCTGAGGAACCGCCAGGCGATGCCCGTTCATCCCAAGGGCTCTTGGTTAGGCCATGAAGCGGATTATCGGTTGTACCCCGCATTGAGAGTTCCGGAGTATTGGTCTTCCCAATGATAATCGCCCCCTCGTTAAGAAGGTTCTGCACAATCGGCGAATTGCCTGGCGCTAGATTGTTCGCAAAGACGGGAAGGCCATTGGTCGTCGGCGTTCCTTGAACATCAACGTTCACCTTCACGGTGACCGGAATACCTTCGAGCCGCCGCGGGGTAGCCCCTTTTGCGAGCCGTTCATCCACCCCGTCCGCTTGGGCCAGCGCCTGATCGGTGTAATCATAAACGACCGCATTAAGGCTCGGATTCTCTGCCTGCATTCGCGCTGTCACCGAACGGATAACCTCTCGAGCCGAAAAATCTCGATCGGTGATGCCGCGGTGCAGGTCAACGGCACTATATTGCCAAAGCGGTTTGGTCACGATGCGTCCTCTTTTGAATGGATCCCAAAATCAATCTAGCAACTTGCTGAATGGAAGTGAATGCAATCGTTGACAGCTTATTCCCGAACGCAGCGGTTAAAGATTGCTTGTGCTCGTTGAACCGGATCCGGGAACGTCTCGCGCAAGGCCCGGGACCGAATCTCAAGACTGATATCCAAATCAGATCGGCGCACCAAATCAATGCGGGATGCTTCCGCCTCGCCTTCGCCAAGGCAATAGCGATCATCGACCGCCGCTTGGATATAATCCCGACCGGTCATGTCGGTCGAGGACTGCAAGAAATCACAGGCCTGCACATACGGAAAGCGCGATGCGGTTAAATCCGGCAAGGCCTCCTTACTTCTGGCGATGTGCATCAAATCAATGAGAATTCCCGCTGATGGATGATCCACCGCGTCGATAAAAGCATTCGCGGCCTGCAACGACTTAATCTGGGTGAATTCCCCAAACTCCAGACAAACCCGCAGGCCGTCGCCCGCACGCTCACATAGGTCCCGAAACTGATCGATCGAGGCGTTGTAATCCTGGTGCCTTGAGACGACCAAAAGATTACGGGCGCCCAGCGCCATACCCACGTCAACAATCAACTTTTGGACGTCTGTTGCACGATTGTTCTTCTCGAGCCAGGCAACCTCAACGTCGACCAACGCCATATTTGTCTCGGTTAGGGCTTGCTGCGTTTTGGCCAGGGCATCACGTCCCCACGTCGTCTTTGGATCGACCCACATACCGGAGGAGCGAAACCCAGCCGCTGCCGCAATGCGTGGAATGTCCCAGGGTGCGGCATCGGGCACACAACCGGCCGCTAGGGCCCATAGTGGTGTTGTCATGATCGCGAGGCTCGTTAGGGTTTGTCGTAGTGAAACAAGAATCAAAGGAAAAGCCAACACGGCATGACCTAAAGGACTAAGGCCTCAAGTGCATTGCGAGCGCGCAATCAAGATCAAACGCCAACGCATTGAAGCTCGAATCACAGCGCTCGCGCCTTGGCTCATGGCGGACCGACGCGTTAAACTTGCGTTAGAGATGGCTTATCGATCAGGCTCAGGCGATTGAAACTGCCCTGAGCGCATTCCCTAAGCAGGCTGCACCAAAATCCTCGCGCTCACAATCTTGAGCACTTCGGAGGTTGTACCTCGCCTGCTGCCCCGCGCCTCGAGCGCTTCAAGTACCGCGTCGCCATCCACCATCTCACCAAAGATTGTATGTTTACCATCTAGGAATGGTGTTGCCGTAAAGGTGATGAAAAACTGACTGCCATCGGTTCCGGGTCCAGCATTTGCCATGCTCAACAGGCCTGGCTTGGTATGAGACAGCCCAGCGGCAAACTCGCCATCATATTTGTACCCTGGACCACCCCGACCCGTGCCGGTTGGATCGCCGCCTTGCGCCATAAAGCCAGGAATAACGCGATGAAACAGGACATCGTCATAAAACCCAATCTGCGTCAAATACACCGTGCTATTGACATGTTTTGGCGCCGATTCTTGAAAGAGTCGAAAGGTCATCGTGCCGTGATTGGTCTTGAGTTCCCAGAAGTAAGACTGCCCGGCCTCGAAGGGCATCATGGCCGGCTCAGACACCTTTGATTTCCAATCGGGATCCGTTTTATCGGGCAACCCACCCTGAAATTGAAGCACTGCGGCTTCAGGGCCCATGGTTTTAACCTCGGATGCCGCTGTTTTTTGGGTCTTGTCATTCGGCGCGATGGATTTCGGCGTTTGCGCCGTTTCAGACGCTTGCTCGGTCTCGCCACAGGCTGCTAACAAACTCAATATCCCTAGCACTATAAAAATTCTCATCGCACGCTACCTCTTGTTTGATTAAAACGATTGCGTCAGCCGCTCATGCCTTTCCCACAACGTCGCAGACCAGTATAACAGCCTTTCAAAGGCTACTCCGTCGAGCCACCATCACCACGACCCAGTCTTCCCACGACCGAGCCATTAATGCAGCCGTTGCCGCCACCATCCATTGCGCGCAATAAACAAAGCAATCTGGGATGCGGGTTCCAGCCATGAGCCCTACCAGCCATGAGCCTTAAAGGTTTTACACCCAGTTCAAATAGGTCGCAATTCAGTGCTTTATCCCGGATGAAATAACCGTCTGGCATCACGCACTGCCAGAGCCCTTTGGGCACAGGTAACTTGATACCCCACCCAAAAAGTGTTCGCATAGTGATGATCTAGATTCAAGAGCGGAAAAACCATGACCCGACAAACCATTTTCATAACGGGTGCCGCCAGCGGCATTGGCCGTGCAACGGCGCTGCAATTTCATGCCCGCGGCTGGTTTGTCGGCGCCGCGGATGTAGACCTGGCGGGCCTCGAATCCCTAAAGGCAGACCTACAGGACGATTGTTTTACGGCTTTTTTAGATGTCACCGACAAGCCAGCGTTCGATCAAGTCATGATCGATTTTGGGGCCATCGCCGGCCAACGCTTGGACATCTTGTTTAATAACGCCGGCATCGCTGTGTTTGGTTTTTTAGACGAAGTGCCCTTCGAGAAAACTTTGGCGACGGTGAACGTGAACTTAATTGGCGTGCTCAATGGCATCCACGCCTCGATCCACTTACTCAAACAAACACCGAACGCCTTGTGCTTCACAACCTCGTCCTCGGCGGCCTGCTTCGGCACCCCCGGTATGGCAACCTATGGCGCCACCAAAGTTGCTGTAAAAGGCTTAACCGAAGCCATGAGCGTTGAGTTGGCTCGCTTTGGCGCAAGAGCCGCCGATGTCTCGCCCGGCATCATTGATACGCCCTTGTGGCAAACCGGGTCGCGATTTGTTCGCGGCGAATCCCGCCCGGTTCCGAATATCCCATCGCTCAATCACAAACGTGAAGACGCGGGCAGAACGCTTCCCGCAGACGCCGTCGCTGAATGTGTGTGGGATGCTTATATCGGCGAGAAGCTGCATTGGTATGTGCCGCCAGAAGTGGTCGAGCGCGATAAAGAAAAAGCGTTGAATCCTGAAAAGTTACGCGACGAGCTGATCGCCCAGCAAAAAAAATGACCGCATTTACGCACGGCTATTTTCGGCACCAGGATCTTGAACTACATTACGTCGAGGCAGGTTCTGGCCCCCTGGTTATCTTCTACCATGGGTTTCCGCTTTTTTGGTTTTCGTTTCACCATCAAATGCGCGCCCTTGCAAAGCACTACCACGTCGTTGCAATCGATGGCCCTGGGGTCAACCTGTCATCGAAACCGCGTGATCTACACCCGTACCGACTCAGCAGCCTAACCGAGCAAGTCGATGCCCTCGCGCGCCATCTCGCGGGGTCGGCTCGATTTTCGCTGGTAGGCCACGACTGGGGTGGCGCGCTGGCCTGGGCATTTGCCCAGCAGTACCCCGATCGACTGAACAAGGTTGTGGCGCTGAACGCGCCGCCCGCCAACCAGTTGATCCATTTGTTGGCCACCAACCCAGATCAAAGGGCTCGATCGCGTTATATGTGGTCAATGCGCGCGGGCGAGGTGCATGCTTGGATGACCGAAGAGGATGGTCATAACCTCTGGCGGCAGGCCTACGCTCGATTTCGGGATCTACCACACTACACCAAAGAACATGATGAAACCTTCAGACAGGGCCTTGCGCAACCTGGCGCCATTGACGGCGGCATCAATTGGTATCGGGCGAATATCCCTGAAGCCGCCGAGATCCGTGACGCAGACTATTGGCCGTCTAAAACCGCTGCAACGTCAGTTCCGGCCCTGCTGATTTGGGGTGAACGCGATGACACCTTTGTCGCGTCCTTTATCGACGACTTGCAAGAATACGCAAACAACCTAACGGTCCATCGCCTTCAAGGCGTCGGCCATTCGCCCATGTTGGAGGTGCCCGACACGGTAAACGATTTGCTCGAGGACTTCCTATCAGGCTAGGGGGTCTTAATGACCGGTCGCGCGGGGGACGGCAACCAATCAATTTGCTTCAAATCAGCGACTCGCAGTACCGCCGCCTCGTTGGTCTCAATCAGACTCAACACATTGCCATCCGGGTCCTTAAAAAAGACTTCCTTCATACCCTGACCCAACCTCATGGGTGACTCCTGCAACACGCCAACGGCCGCCAAACGCTGGATTTCAGCCTCAAGATCACCAACTTCCAACGCGAAGGTGTTGTATCCCGCGTCAGAAAAAGCGCGATCAACGGGCAGGACTGGCGTTTGGGGTTGAATGAACTGCCAAAATTCCAGCACCATATTGCCGGTATTGAACCAGGCGGCTCGAATTCGAACGCCCTCAATCCCCGTTACCTCATCAAAACGAGGTCCCATGACCTTATTAACCCGACCATAGGGCGCAACGCCAAGCAGGGTTTGATAAAACGATACCGCCTGATCGATATCGGGCGTGACCAGCGCGATATGGGCAAGCCAAATCGGGCCCTCGAACTGCGGGGCGTCCAAGGCCTCGACCTCGAACATGCTGCCGTCAGGATCTCGCGCGTACGCATAACGCACGCCCTGGCCATTTAAGTCGATCGGCGGCTCGCCAATACTGACCGACTTGGCCTGCGCCTGAATGAATTTTTCAAACAGCCCCACTTCAGCGGGGGCTTGAAAGCAGCCGTGGGTAATACCCGGCCCGATGACTGCTAGCCCATCAATCGGTACCGTTTCTTTAAACTGCATTAATTCAAGACAACCATTCGGCGCTTTGAGGACCAAACTATCGACAGGCTGAACCGGCTGGCCAGGACAAACAGTCCGCTCTGGAAGCACTTGAAGCTGGGCGGTCTCTTCGTAGAAACGCCGTGCAGCGCTCAGATCGCTCACAGCCAGGCCAACATGGTGCAGCCCCAAAACGGTTGTTTCGGCGATGAATGGGTCGATGGGAATCTCCTTTTCAGATTAAACAAAATGTCACAGATCAAAACTCGGCGCACCAGGCTTTTGGACTTAGCGCCTTTGAAGCGCGGCACACCTGCGAGCCTTTCGATAGCACCAACTTCGCACCACCACGGTATCAAGGTTTGATCCACGACCCAAGTCACAAGCCGATCTTTGGCGCGGCCTTTGGCGAGGCCTTTGGCGAGACATTCTAAACCGGGAATGGTTTAGCAAAGGACAATCCCTGATCCATCGTATTTTGACGCGAAAAACCCGATCCTGCGTCAATTCCTCAAGGCGCAAAGGTTTGTGGTCTTAAACCTGGACGGTTCTGGACGCCAAAACCATCTACCCTGATCGCACTAGCTTTTACAGACCTCCTAGCCCTCTCGTCTCGGCCTGACCGCTGTTAGGGCGAACTGGTTCAGCATTCAAAACCAACCTCAACATCCGATCAGGGCGCTTTACCAACAGCGGTTTTACACAAGGCTCAAGTAGGATATGGTTCCTATCGTCAAAACACCTTACAACGGAGACCCAACAGATGAGTGAAGAACAAGCAATTCTTGTAGAGCGGCGTAACCGCGTCATGATCATTACCCTAAACCGACCGGACGCAATGAATGCCATCAACGGCGCCCTATCGAACGGCCTTTGGAATGCAATCCAGGAGCTCGATGCAGACGACACCCTTACAGCTGGCGTGATCACCGGTAGCGGCCGCGCCTTCTGTGCCGGTATGGATTTAAAAGCCTTTGCGCGGGGTGAGGATATTGGCCCGTTGAACGAATTTGTCCGGAAAGGCGCGAGCAAGCCCCTGATCGGCGCCATCAATGGCTTTGCCCTCGCAGGTGGCTGCGAAGTCGCTTTGACGTGCGATTTATTGGTTGCCTCAAAAGCCGCCAAGATCGGCATTCGAGAAGTAAAAGTCGGCTTATTTGCAGCCGCTGGCGGCGTCTTTCGATTGCCCGCTCGCGTCGGCTATGCCAAAGCGATGGAAATGGCACTGACCGGCGAGCCCATCACGGGCGAGGAAGCCATGAATGCGGGCATGCTGACAGCGCTCACCGAACCCGAAGACCTTCTAGAAACAGCGATCGCTTTGGCCGAACGCATCGCCGAGAACGCGCCCCTTGCCGTCGCTGCCTCCAAAGCATTAGTGCGTGCCGCCGCATCCGGAATTGAAGAAGACAAACTTTGGGAAATGCAGGTTCCGCTTCAGAAAAAAGTCTTTAGTTCGAACGATGCGAAAGAAGGTCCTGCGGCCTTCGCAGAAAAACGTGCGCCAAACTGGACTGGCACCTAATCGCGATCAAGGCCTTCAGCCCGCCGCCGGGCTGAAGCACCGCGGGTTCAAGCCTTTTTCAATGACGATCCCTACCCCAAGGTTGAAGGGATTTAAAATACCCGGCGCTCACCAATTTTAACCACCCAAGCATCTTCAACGCTCAGCGCTTCAACGGCGGCGGCTTTAAACCGCTCGGGCGGTTGACTCAGCGGCTCATCCGATAAATCAAACGTCCCAAAATGGATGGCGAGCGCCTTGTTTGCTTGCACGTCGATCGCGGCCTGAACCGCTTCCTCGGGGTTCATATGCGTTGACTGCATCATCAATGTGGGTTCGTACGCACCGATCGGCATCGCCGCCAAATCAAACGGCCCGAGCGTTTCACCAATGGCCTTGAAGCCCTTAAAGTACCCAGTATCCCCAGCAAAATAAAAGCGTTTGCTTGCGCCAATGACGGCCCAAGACGCCCAAAGTGATCGATTGGTATCGGTTAAACCCCGCTTACTCCAATGTTGCGTGGGCAAGCAATAGACCGTACTGCCATTGATCGTCATGGCGTCGCCCCAATCGAACCCATGAACCTGCGAGATCCCTTGATCCTGCAACAAAGACTCATTACCCAGTGGCACCAGAAACTGGGTTTTAGCGTCTCGCTCTGCCAGCGCTCTCAAGGTGGGCAGGTCCAAGTGGTCATAGTGATTGTGCGAGATCACAACAAAATCAATGGGCGGCAGGTCTTCAATCGCAATCCCGGGCGGCACATAGCGCCGCGGCCCGATAAACGGGACCGGGCTCGGCCAATCGGACCAGATTGGGTCGGTCAGGAACGTAACACCTGGCATTTGGACTAGCACCGTTGCGTGCCCAACCCAAGTCACGGTGGCCTGCGTTGAGTCCACTACTTCAATCGGTTGGTCTTTCGGCAGCATCAGACGCGGCGCGCCCTCATCCCCTCGAAAATAGGTCCCGAACCGGCGCAACATGAACGGCACCCGTACGCCAAGGCTGCCTTGCGATAAATCCCCAACAGGGTTCATAAACGCGCCCGTACCATCTCTTGGTGCCGGTTCAAACAATCGAGACGCCTGGGGCTGAGCAACCGCCTGCACCCCGCAAACCAAAGCGGTCATGATCAAAAAGTAACGCAAATTCACCCGGCCACCCCTACGTTAAAACGGCCGATGTTAAACCGAACAACCCTGTATCGGCTAACGCTTTTGCCAGTGACCATACGCTGCACCGGACTCAAACTCGCCTCGTTCGAGCAATGAGGCGGCCCGCTCGGTTAAGACTGCTTGAGATGGGCGGTTAGGACGGTTGCTTTCTGACAGGCACCTTAAGGGAAACGGCTCCGCGTATCGCGCGGGGCGTCATTCATTAGGAGCCTTTTTCGGCACCAAGGCGCGCACCGCCTTAACCTTTTTTACCCCAAGCTCGCCGATTTGATCGAAAGCCTTTTAAAGCCGGGTCGTCAAAGCGGGGGTTCCTCGCAGCCCGCGAACCAGATTCGAACTATCCTTTGTCAGGCGCTTGCAGCCCTTTAATATCATTCACTTAAACAAGGAGAAGCACATGACTATTTTAGCCGTTACAACCTGGGAGGGCAGCGTCGCTGGCCTGCAAATACTGGAAGTGGGCGCAAAGCAATCGGCGCCTCTGCACGAAAGCATGGGCGCAAAAAATCCAAAGCTTTGGCGCGCAAGCGCTGGCGGTGATATTGAGCGCGCCTACTATTCTATCGAGTTCGACTCCCATGAGGCTTACGGAAAATTCAGCGATGCCATGCTGTCGTCTGAATGGTGGGCGACAACCACCGAGTGGATGATCGCTAACAAAGACGAAATCGAGAACCTTGGTACCGCCATTTACTATGACGCGCTCTAGGAGCCGTCTTAGTGCCAAAGAATAAAACGTCAAGAACCAATAAATCCTGTTAATAAAAGAAAGGAATCTTTAATGAAACTTAAAACCCTATTTGCCGCACTTGTGCTGAGCTTTTGTTCTAATTTTGTGGCGGCCGCCGAGGCCCCCTTGTTTTACGGTCAAGGCTACAGCTTTGTGGTCCAAGACCCGGCCGCCTTTGTTGCCGCAATGGATGCATACCGTGCCTCCCCAACCGGCTCCAAAACACCCAACACCGTTGTCCTGTCACAAAACATTGTAAACGGTGATTACGCGGGCACCCACGGTGTGAACGTCTTTTACCCAACCACGGCATCGATGGACCAATCCCGTGCGATGAATGCCAACTCAGCCGATTGGATGACCTTTCTGAGCGCCATTGCGGCAGTCTCCACCCCAGAATGGGAAAACTTGTTTGCCATTGAACGCGCCAAGGTTAAAACAGCGCCCGGCGACCTAACCAATCCGGTCACGATGATCTACGCCCTATCGGTCACGGACGGCAGCGCTTTTATGAAAGCCTTTAATCAGATGTGGGATTCAGAAGCGCTGAACGACTTCCCAGGCAACGTCTATTTTGGTCGCAACATCGCCTCAGGCAACGTTGAGGGCACGCACTTTATTTCCTTCGTTGCAGGCAGCATGGCGCAATTGCTAGATGGCATTAACGCAATGCAAAGCTCAGACGCTATGGCGCGATATCAAAAAGGCGTCAAAGGCACACGGACGCTCGAAGCGACAAACGTTGCGATTGAACTGAAGCGCTGGGCAGCGGAGTAACCCGCCGTCACAATGACAATGTGCTGCAAACTCGCTGTGGAGGCCGCCTTATTTGAGGCGGCACACTCCCAGCTCATTCGCTTTCAGCAAACGCTTTAAAGGCAGAAGATCGCACGTCGGATCACTATTTTTTTAAACACCAAGAGGCCCCCATTATGACCAGAATTTTAATACTGGCCCTCGCTGCACTTTGTTTCAGCGCAACGACACAAGCCGACAACC
>ERZ651776.3417-NODE-3417-length-15840-cov-29.134746_pt1 | contig 15840 bp, 19 predicted proteins | sample MGYA00514761_ERZ651776 | MGnify/ENA metagenome assembly ERZ651776 | reverse complement strand
TCTAGTTCAACAATAGGTACTACTGGAAACTTCTTAAATTGTGGAGATTCCTTTGATAATTTTAATGAACGTAAGTTTTTAGATAATTATAATTCAGTTAAATTTGATAATCTTCAAGGTTCTACTTGGGCTCCTCATGTTGTACATAAAACATTATGGTTTAAAGTTGGTGGTTTTAGTGAAGAATTTTTTCCTGGAGCAGGTTCTGATCCAGATTTTAACTTAAAGCTGTGGAATATTGGTGTTCGAATCTTTAAAAGTTTATCAAAATCTAAAATATATCATTTTAAATCTAAAACTTTACGAAGAAAAGTTTCGTCTGTTGGTAGCAAAAGTGGAAAATTATTTATTAAAAAATGGGGATTTAGTATTAAGTTTTTTAAAAAACATTATTTAGAGTCTGGCAAGGTTTACACTAATGAACTTAGTGGCCCTAATAAGAACTTAAGATATTTTTTTGATTTTTTTCTATGTAAAATTAATTATTTTTATTTAAAATTATTTAATAAAAGTTAAGTAATTCTTAAATTTTAATTTTATTTAACGCATTATTTTTAAATAAATTTGCTTCTTTAATATACCTTCTTACCATTTCTGGGGATTTATGACCAGTCATAGCCATTATTGTTCTTTCTTCAGCTCCCGACTCTGCTGCTGTTGTTGCAAAACCTGATCTAAGGCTATGGCCTGAATAGTTTTTACTGTCAATACCAGCTAATTGTAAATAATTTTTTATTATTAATGCCACTGATTGGTCAGTTAATCTATTTTTAGATAAATTTGAACCTTTGGTGAATCTTCTAAATAATGGACCAGAGTCTATTTTGGAAGTTTCTATCCAATTTTTAATTGTTACAACAGGACAATATTTGGAGCTATCAAAATAGGGTAGACCTTTGACTGATCCTTCGCCATACTGATCTGTTTTTGATCTTTTAAGATTGATTTTAAGTCCCTCAGTAACAAAATCTAAATCATCATAATCCAATGAGACTATTTCATTTCTTCTAAACCCTCCTGAAAATCCGATTAAGATAATTGACCTGTCTCTTAATTTTTTAATTGTTTCTTTATCTTGCTCATCAATTACTTTAATTATTTCTCTTAAATGATTGATTAATATTGGTTTTTTACCTTTTTGAATACTTCCTTTCCTTCTTTTTATACCCATAATATTTTCAATAATTGAAGGATGTTTTGTATCTAAATAATGCCCCTTTAACTTGTGGATGACACCTATTGATACCAACCTACGCTTTAAAGTGCTAATTTTGGCGTCTTTAGTTGATAAATGAGTTAAATATAAGGAGACTATCTTTGGTTCTGATGGAAGAGACTTAAAACCATTTTGTGCGCAGAACACACCAAAATCATTGAAGTCTGATTTGTATGCTCTTACAGTATTATTAGCCTTAGAGCTTTGTAGGTTTAATAATGTTTCTTCCTGTAAAGCTTTTATGTCAGTTATTATATCATTCATACTTATTACTATTGATAACCATTAATTATCGTTAGTAATATATTAAGTGATTTTATAAGTCAATAGTTTAATTTAAAAAAAATGATTAGAAAATTTAATAAAGATGATTTTAAAAGATGGTCAAATTTATATCAAGAATATGCAATTTTTTATAATGTTCCAATGAATATGGGTATTTTAGAAACTCTTTGGGAGTGGATTAATGATGAAAATCATATTGTTAACGGAATATGCTTTGAATTAAATAACAAAATCCTTGGAATTGCTCATTATAGAACAATGCCAAGACCGATTAAGGGTCAATATATAGGCTTTTTAGACGATTTATTTGTTGACCCAGATTTCAGAGGTCAAAAAATAGCTCAAAAACTCATTAGTCACCTAAAATCATTATCTAAAGCCAATAATTGGAATGGAATTCGTTGGATCACCCACTCTTCCAATGAAAATGCAAAGAAATTATACGATAAAATAGCAAATAATACAGGTTTTGAACTCTATGAACTTAAAGGGGACTAAGTTTCAGCTAAAAGTCTGGAAATATTTGAGGAAAATACCCAAGGGAAAAGTTAAAACCTACCTTGAAGTTGCTAAAGCCATTGGAAAGCCAAAAGCTTTCAGAGCAGTTGCTAATGCTGTAGGAAAAAACCCCTATCCTCCTAAAATACCCTGTCATAGAGTGATTAGATCAGACGGAAGTCTTGGTGGCTACTCAGGAAAAGGTGGAATTTCAAAAAAAAGACAGCTATTGAAGTCTGAAAAAGTTTTTATTGAATAGCATTTTTGCACACTAAAGCCCTCTAAAACTATTGCAAATAAACACTTTTAGCAGTTTTTAATAAATTTTACTTGAAATTATATTATGCACCCTTTAGTTGTACTACATATTGATCTTTGCTTAAAATAAGGTGCTCTATGGACGTTTAAACCATATATTCCTATACTGCATTGCTCTAGTTATTAATAATAACAACAGTTTTTAAAGCTCCAAAAAAAACAATTTTTTCAACAAATTAGCTATTACATATTTTGATAAACATATTGAAAATTAAGATTTATTATAATAGAACTTAAAAAAACATTGATATTAAACACTTTTAAGCAATCAATCAATTATTAAGAGTATTACATCAAATGTCAGTTAAATATCTTTTAATGATTTAATTTATTCATAGTTAATTCATAATTAAATTTGGTGTTTAATTTAGATGGTAACTTTTGATTTCATTTGATAACCTTTTTTAATATATTTTATAATAATGAAAAAATCAATAATATCAATTATTTAATAATTGATATTAAGGTATTACTTTATATATTAGTAATCAAATAATTACTATTAATTAATCTTATTTGTTAAATATTCTCTCCTAGAAATATATAACCCACTTAAAACTATAATTAATAACCCAACATAAGTCCATTTATCAGGAAGTTCACTAAAAAAATAATATCCAATCATGACATTTGGTATTATCTCAGTATAGCCCAAAGGCGCTAATTTGGAGGCATCTGCGTATTTGAGAGATAATATTAAGAATAAATGACCTATGCACGCAAAAACGCCTATACCGGCCATTAAAGACCACTGATTTAGTGTTGGTTTTACCCAATAGAAAGGAATAATTAGAGAAACTAGTAAGGCCCCTACCATTCCAGTAATTAAGAGAGTAAGCAATGGATTGTCTGAGGTGCTTAATTTACGGGTAATAATAAGATAAAATCCATAAAAGAATCCTGTTGCTAAAGCGGCCATACTTGCCAAGTTAAATTCAAGAAAACCAGGTCTAATAACAATTAATGACCCAATAAACCCAACAGCAACAGCTGTCCACCTTCTATAACCAACTTTTTCTCCTAATAAAATAGGTGAAAATGCTGTTACTATTAAAGGAGCTATAAATGCTAAAGTTAAGGCTTTAGCTAATGAGATGACTGAAATTGCATAAAAAAAACAGATATTAGCAGATAGTAAAATTAGACCTCTAAATATTTGAAGCTTAGGTTTATCTGACCAAACAAGTTGTTTTTTGTAAAAAAAAAGCATTATAGGAAAAACAAAAGCAACAGTAAAAAAATATCTAGCCCAAGTAATTTGTAAAATTGGAAGATCATCACTTAAATATTTAGCAAAACCATCCATGACAGGTAAAAACATCCATCCTAGTAAGCTAAAAATAATGGCTTTCATAAGCCAATTGATACTATTTAATTGAAATACTTTAAAGCAAAGAATACCACAATTGGAATTGTGATAAATGACATTAATGTTGAAACGACAATAGTGCTAGCAACACTATCAATAATTTTTTTTGGTGAATAAATTGAAGCAACAAGATAATTTAATACAGCAGACGGCATTGAACACTGGATTAACAGAACACCCGCAGCAAATCCTGTTAAATTAAAATATCTTATCAATAAAAAACCTACGATAGGGCCAGCGATAACTCTACCAATTGATGATATTAATGCTTTTTTAAAAGAAAAGACTTTAAATCGTGTAAGTGCAATACCTAAAGACATCAAAATTAAAAATATAGTTGCATACATTAATAAAAAAGTTGTGTTTTCAATAAAAACTGGGGTCTTAATTTCAAAATAAAGTAAAAAAACAGAAATTATAATTGTATAAAATGGAGGACTTTTAAGAATTACATCAAAATTAAATTTTCTAGCAGCAAGAAATATGCCTAATGTAAAATGACTTAATATTATCAAGGCTGAGATTGCAGCTGCAACACCTAGACCTTGAGATCCATAAGCAAACAAACATATAGGTAAACCCATATTACCAGTGTTAGGCATTATAAAAGGAGGTAATTCACGAATAATATCTTTGGTATTAAGTAAAAATAAAAAAACTACACCAATTAAAGAAAAAATTATAATTGCAATAAAGTAATACCAAAAATAATTTTTAAATATTTCAAATGAGGTTCCTGTAGCTGTTAATGCATAAATAATCATTGCAGGTGTGCCCACATTTGCAGCAAAATTTGTTATGAATGTTGTGTCTATTTTTGGATTTTTTTTTCCCAAATAGTAACCAATACCAACGACAAAAAAAACAGGAAATAAAACCTCAAAGAGTTTTAGATATAAATCCATTAACCAAGTAATCTAATTAATATTGGATTTTTAAGTATATTCTTATTCTTCTTAAAGATAGATAAGCAATTACTACAATTTAGTTCTGACGTCTTATGAGTGATGATAACTATAGTAGCTTTATTATTTTTTTTATCAGGAGTTTGAATAATTCGCTTTATTGATATTTTATACTTAGCTAAACGATTAGTAATTTGAGATAATACACCTGGTTTATCCTTAACTTCAAATCTTAGATACAAAGAGTTAATATAGTTATTTGAATTATAAGCTTTTAAAGATTTGAGCTTGGAGACTTTAACACCAAATGGGTTTTTAATATTGCCTCTTAAAATTGATAATAAATCAGATAGTAAAGCAGATGAAGTGGGACCAGGTCCCGCACCCTCGCCTTGTAAGATGCTTTCACCAACGGGCTTTCCTTCTATTATAACTGCATTCATCACACCATTAACATTACCAATATAAGATTTCTTACTAACAAGACATGGATGAACAGTTTCAAAAAGTTGGTTATTTTTTAGTTCTGAAATACCCAATAATTTAACTCTTAGATCTAATTGATTTGCAATCTTAATATCTTTTAATTCAATTTTCTCTATACCTTCCATCAGACATTTATATTTTGAAATTTTACTATGAAATGCAAGTGCTGATAAAATTCTTACTTTTGCAAAAGCATCAAAACCGTTTAAATCTAATTTAGGATTACCAGGTTCAGCATAACCAAGTTTTTGTGCTTTTTTAAGAACTTCTGAAAAATTTAGGTTAGAGTTTTCCATTTCTGTTAAGATGTAATTTGATGTGCCATTTAAAATTCCATAAACTTTTGAAATTTTATTAGTCGCCAACCCCTCTTTAATAGATCTTAATACAGGGATCCCTCCAGCTACAGATGCTTCAAATTCTAGATTAACATTATTTTTTTCAGAAAGTTTAGCTAAATCATTTCCATGTTTTGATATTAAAGCTTTATTAGGTGTAATTACATGTATTTTATTTTTTAAGGCAGTTTCAACAATTTTTTTTGAAATACCATCCGACTGACCTATTGCTTCAAATAAAATATCTACTTTTTTTTTATTAAAAATTTCCAAAGGATTTTTAAAAAATATTTTCTTATCAATTTTAAACTGTCTTTTTTTATTAATATTTCTTGCAGACACGGCAACAACATTTATTTTTTTACCTGTTTTAAGTTCTATATCTTTTTTTTTAGTATTTAATTCATTAAGTAAATAACTTCCAACTTGTCCAAGACCTACGACAGCAATATTTATATTATTTTTCATTGGCTTATATCTGGATATTTACTTTTTTTTGTATAGTCATCTATATAAATCTCATACTCCTCCAGGGTCATAGTTGTTATATCATCAGTCTTTTTTAATATTTTAGATAATTTTTTTTTTGTCTCTTCTCTTTTTTCAACATCTTCAGTCCAATATTTAGAATCTTGATTTAATGAACAATTATTTAATAATAATAATGTTAAGAAAAAAATTAATTTCATTACAAAGCAGTTTTTAATGGAAAATTAAATTTCATATTTAAATTTTGTATAGCCTGACCTGCTCCACCTTTAATCAAATTATCTATTGCAGAAAGTATAATTAGTTTATTCTTATATTTAGATTTACAAACTGATATGAAGCAATTATTTGTGCCAATTACATCATTTGTGCTGATCAAACTATCTGGTTTTAAAATTTTGACAAAGTGATCTTTTTTATAAAAATCAGAAAGTTTTTTAATAACGTTAGATTGTGTTATGTCTTTTTCTAAATCAATATAAATAGTGCTTAATATTCCTCTAAACATAGGTGATAAATGAGGAGTAAAATGAAAATTAAGTTCCTTTTTAGTAAATTTTTTTAACATTTGCTCTATCTCAGAGTTGTGACGATGAAAACCAACACCATATGCACTTAATGACTCATAAAGATTTTTATCTTTATATTTTTTATGTACACCTCTTCCAGCACCTGAATAACCAGATTTTGAATCCATAATAATATTTTTACTTTTTATTAAATTACTTTTAAACAAAGGTATTAAGGGTAATAATATTGAAGTTGGGTAACAGCCGGGACATGAAATTATTTGATAATTATTTAGCTCTTTACCGTTAATTTCTGGAAGAGAATATAAACTTTTTTTGATTAAATTTGCAGCTCTATGTTTTTGCTTATACCATTTAAGATAATCAGAACTTTTTTCTAATCTAAAATCTGCCGCTAAATCTATTAATGTAATATTTTTAGTTAAATATTTTGAAATATCTTGGGCTTCACCATTAGGTAATGCTGTAAAAATTACATCAATATCTCTTAAAAGATTTTTACTAAATTTAATAATTCTAGGTAACTTTTTATTAGTTAGGGATTTATCATAATTAGAAATTGTTTTTCCAACAGAACTATTTCCACACAAGTATTTAATATTAATATATTTATGTTTAATCAATAATTTAATTAATTGAACACCGATATATCCAGTTGATCCAGCAACTAATGCATTAAGCTTAGGCATAATTTATTATAACAGTTTAAAATTAAAAAAGAATTATCTTTTAGAGAATTGGAAGCTTCTTCTGGCTTTTCTTCTGCCAGGTTTTTTTCTCTCAACTGCTCTCGAGTCTCTGGTGGTAAGTTTCTCTGTCTTTAGAGTAGCTTTTAAATTTTCATCAAACATAACTAAAGCTTTAGAAATACCGTGAACCATTGCTCCAGCTTGTCCAGTAGGCCCACCTCCACTAACACTGCATCTCACATCATAATCAGTAGATTGATTGATAATATCGAAAGGTCTAGTTATTTGAAGATGATGAAATTCACTTGAAAAGTATTCATTAAACAATTTTCCGTTAACATAAATTTTTCCAGTACCCTTTTTTAACCAAACTTTAGCTATTGAAGTTTTTCTTCTTCCTGTAGCATATTTGCTATCTTTAAAATCTAATTTAAGTTTTGGTGTTTTTGTTGTTGTCTGAGTATTTTCCATATTAATTTCTTACTAAGTTTTTACTGTTTAGTTTTCCTAATTCTATAACTTGTGGATTTTGAGCTGAATGAGGATGATCGCTTCCAGAATAAATCTTTAATTTAGTTAATTGTTTTCTACCTAAAACACCACCCGGCAACATTCTTTTGACTGCTAACTTTAATGTTTCACCTGGTTTTTTTTCGTGAAGTTTTTCAGGTGTTGTTTCTTTTATTCCACCTGGGTGTCCTGTGTGTCGGTAGTAAATCTTATCTTCAAATTTCTTACCTGTAAATTTTGCTTGTTCAATATTTTTAACTACAACAAAATCTCCATGATCCATATGGGGTGTATAAGTAGCTTTATTTTTTCCTCTTATGATTTTAGAGATAACTGTTGCTAGTCTTCCAACCACTGCATTAGTAGCGTCTATTTCATACCACGATGAAGTTATCTGGTCTTTTTTAACGAATTTTGTCATTGTGCCAGGATTAATACTATTATTAATTACAAAGTCAATTTGATATTTGCCTTGTAAAACATATCTATTCTGCTAAAAATTACTTGCCGATTTGATCCTATTGCGGGCATAAAACTGCTAAACAGGAATTTCTATAACATAATCGGCAGGCATTTGAACTGTATTGTGCGCCTTACATAAAGTTAAAGCACTAAAAAAGGAGTAAAAATGAGCACAAAAAGAAATAATCCAGAAACTATCGCCATTCATGGTGGTGATTATAGAAGTGATCCAACAACTAATGCTGTAGCCGTCCCTATTTATAGAACTACATCTTATCTGTTCAATAGTACCGAACACGCAGCAAATCTTTTTGCCTTAAAAGAATTTGGCAATATTTATACAAGAATCATGAATCCAACAAATGATGTATTAGAAAAAAGAGTTGCGGCACTAGAAGGAGGTTTAGCATGTTTAACAGTCGCATCTGGGCAAACAGCTTCAACTTTTGCAATTTTAAATGTTGCTCAAGCTGGGGACAATATTGTTAGTTCAACAGATCTTTATGGTGGAACTGTATCATTATTTACACACACATTAAGTAAACTTGGTATTGAAATTAGGTATGCAGATCCAAGTGATCCTAAGAACTTTGAAAAAGTAATAGATGATAAAACTAGAGCTTTTTATGGAGAAACTTTACCTAATCCATATTTAAGAGTTTTTCCAATAAAAGAAGTTTCAGATATAGGTCGAAAATATAATATACCATTAATAATGGACAACACAGCAGCACCTGTAATTTGTAAACCGATTGAACATGGAGCAGCTGTAGTTATTCACTCTTTAACAAAATATATTGGTGGACACGGTACTGCTGTAGCAGGAAGTATTGTTGATAGTGGTAATTTTGATTGGACAGCAGATCCAAAAAGACAGCCATTATTTAATGAACCAGATGCAAGTTATGGAGGTGCAGTTTGGGGTAAAGTTGTACCAGAACTTACAGGTGCAAATATACCATTTGCTGTAAGAGCAAGAGTTTGTTTATTAAGAGATCTTGGCTCAGCTTGTTCACCTGATAATGCTTTTGCTATTATACAGGGACTTGAAACAGTGGCTCTTAGAATGAAACAGCATTGTGAGAATGCAGAAAAAGTTGTTAGCTATTTGAAAAAACACAGTGAAGTCACAAAAGTCATTTATTCAACAGAACATGACAAACCTATCGCCGATAGAGCAAAGCAATATCTAAAAGGTGGAAATGGTCCGATGGTTGGGATTGAATTAAAAGGTGGTATTGACGCTGGTAAAAGATTTATTGAATCTTTAAAAATGTTTTATCATGTAGCAAATATTGGTGATGCTAGAAGTTTAGCAATCCACCCCGCAACAACAACTCACAGTCAGTTAAATGAAGACGAACTTGCTGCATCAGGTGTTACTCAAAGTTATGTTAGACTGTGCATAGGTATTGAGCATATAGACGACATTATTGAAGATTTAGATCAAGCTTTAAACAAATCTTCTAAAGGTGATTTGAAAGCTGTTAGTTAGTATTTTTATAATAAATAAAAAGAAAACTAGATAAAACAAAAACTGAACCTAGCTGGTGTAAAGAGGCATAATAAATTTTTACGCCAGTTATCAATGTCACAATTCCTAAAATGACTTGAAACAGTATAGCAAAATTAAAAAATATTATTGGCTTTAACTCAATTTTATTTTTATAGAAAAAATAATTTAAGATTATTAAGAATAATATCAAAATGTAAGCAACTAATCGATGATAGAACTGGATTACTGATGCATTATTTAAAGACTCCAAATTATATAAATCTGTTTTAATAGTATCATCAGGAATAAAGCTGCCATTCATATCAGGCCAGGAATTGTACAACAAACCTCCATTTAAACCTGCTAAAAAGGCTCCTAAGATTATTTGAATAATAATTGTAATAAAAAAAATATTAAGAAAATGATTATTGATGTTAATAGAAAATTTATTAGTCTTTAAATTTTCCAATATGAACCAGAATGTTAATGAAAGGATTATCAAAGCAACACTCAAATGTGATGCTAAACGATAATGACTTACATCTGTGTTATTAATTAATCCACTTTTCACCATAAACCATCCAAGAAAACCTTGAAAACAAACTAGCGCAAATATTGATAAATATTTTAAATCTTTTGATAATTTAACTTTATATTTAAGAAATATTATTGCTATTGGCAGAATTGAAACTAGACCAATTAATCGAGCAATTAACCTATGAGCATATTCCCAATAATAAATTACTTTAAATTCATCAAGTGTCATATTGTAATTAATAGACTTGAATTCAGGTATTTTTTTATATTCATTGAAATAAAAATTCCATTTTTCAACATCTAAAGGTGGTAAAACACCTTTAAATAACTCCCACTCTGTTATCGATAAACCTGAGTCAGTTAGTCTAGTTAATCCACCAACAATAATTATAATAATTACCAATAAAAATATTGATAATAGCCATATTCGAATAAACTTAGTATAGGGATCAATGTTTACAAACATATTTAATACATATAATAATAATTTTATTAACCAATTGAATTAATGTCGCCTAAAAATAAAAAAAAACTAAACATAATTAGAGTAAAACTAGATAAACTCGACAATAAGTTGCTGTCTTTAATCAAAAACAGAACGGGTTTAGTAAAAGAAGTCCTTAAACTAAAAGAATTCAAAAAAGAGATTGTTGATAAAAAAAGAATTGATTTTATTTTAAAGAAGATTAAAGGAAAATCAAAAAAACTTAACATAGATCCTAAAATAACTAATCGTATTTGGAAAAATATGATTTGGTCATATATAGATTACGAGCGAAGAAATTTTAAAAAAAAGTAATTATTTGCTATGAGGTGGAAGTTTTTTTTCCACAAAAGTTTCATGCTTTCTTGTAGCTGGATTATATTTTTTTGCCGATAATTTAACTTTGGCTTTTTCACCACCCGCAGGTTTTTTTACATAGTAGAAAAATGGACTATCGGGTTTAGCCTCAGGAACCAATCTAACTTTTACGTGTGTTTTTTTTGCCATGTTATTTTAAGTTTTTTAAGTTTTTAACAATTTTAGAAATCTTAACTAATTTATTTCTTAAATTATCAGCTTTTATAGAATTATTTGCCATTTCGTCAAGTTCTAAACTTTCACTACTATTTAATATCTTTTTAACTCCATTTATAGTCATACCTTGATCTTTAAGTAGAAATTTAACTTTTTTAAGCAGATTAATACAATTTTCATCATAATATCTTCTATTAGCATTTAAAATTTTAGGCTTTATTTGTTTAAACTGTGTTTCCCAAAATCTAATTGTATGTGTCGGTAAAATACCATTTTTGTTAGACTTAAGTTTAAGAATTTTTGCAACCTCGCCTATTGTCTTATAAGCGCTGTCTAACTTATCCATTATTTTTTAAATTAATAAATTCTTTAAATTCTTTTGATGGTTTAAACAAAACTACTTCTCTGCTTGATATTGTCTTAGTTTCTTTGGTTTTAGGGTTTCTTCCAATACGAGATTTTTTTTGTCTAATAGAGAATGTTCCAAATTTAGATAACTTAAGTTTTTTTTCGTGCTTTATGTTTGTAACAATAGTTGATAAAAAATCTTCAATAAGATTTTCTGATATTTGTTTTGAAAAACCTAGTTGCATATAAACTAAATTAACTAAGTCTTTTTTAGTTAAGTTTATTCTCATTTATCTAAATATTTTGCTTAATCTTTTCTATCAAATTACCTTTTACAATTCTATTACAAACATCTAGAGAGTTCGAAAAGCCAATATAGTCAGTACCACCGTGACTTTTAACAACTGGTGAATCTAAACCTATAAATATTGCCCCATTATAGAGTCTTGGATCAAGTCGCTTTTTAAATTTTTTAAGATTGGATATGTTTAAAAGTGAAGATATTTTACCTATAATAGATCCTGTCATAGCCTTTTTAAGTTCACTAGTTATAAAGTTTGCTGTTCCTTCTGCTGTTTTTAATGCAACATTACCTGTAAAACCGTCTGAAACAATAACATTAACTTCACCATCCATTAAATGATTTCCTTCGATGTAACCAGCAAAATCATAATTGTCAGGTTTTTTATCATTAAGAATTTGATAAGTTTCTTTTATAGTTTCATTTCCTTTAAGTTCTTCTGAACCTATATTTAATAAAGCTACATTAGGTTTATCATTTGGGTACAACGATGTGTATAGAGATGCGCCCATAATTGAGAAATCTAATAAGTTTTTAGAGCTACATTCTATATTTGCTCCTAAATCCAAAACAACACTCATTGACTTTTTGTTAGGCCATAGAGCTGATAAAGCTGGTTTATCAATATTTTCTATCATTTTTAGATTTAATTTAGAAATAACTAGTAGTGCACCCGTGTTACCTGCTGACACAACAATATCAGCCTCTTTGTTTTTAACACTTTCAATTGCAAGCCACATACTTGTATCTTTACCTCTTTTCGCACCTTCCAAGGGACTATCAGTACTTTTAACAACATTATCAGTATGAAGAATTTCATAGAATTTTTTATTAATTTTTCCATCTATTAATGGTGTAATTTTTTTTTGATCACCAAAAATTTTATAAAATACATTTACATTTGATTGATGGTTAAGCACTATCCCATCAATTACTTTTTTTGGTGAGCCATCTCCACCCATTGCATCTACTGCAATTTTAATCATATCTGACATTATAGATAATTGTATTATAGATTATATTATTATTCTTTTGGATCTAAAACTTGTCTGCCTTTATACATCCCAGTTTTAAGATCAAGGTGGTGAGAAAGCCTATATTCACCTGACTTTTTATCTTCAACTATATTCTTAGTTGAATATTTCATTGTCTGAGCTCTTCTCATTCCAGTTCTGGAAGGGGTTTGTTTTCGTTTAGGTACAGCCATAATTATGGGTTACTTACACTTTTTAGGTAAGAATTCAAAGTTTTTTTTGATAAATTTTCATTAAATTGTTCAAAATAATCAAGCAAATGATCAATATCATCAAAATCAGTCAAAAAAACTGAAAATTTTTTAAGTTTTTCAGATTTATTTAGATCCTCCCAAAAGTGAATTTCTGAAACCATTGCATGAAAAAGATTTATATAATCTTTCATTTTTTTATTAATTGATTGATCACCGTAGCCAATTTCTCTTATACTTAATTCAAGTTGTCTAAAGTTAAAATCATAAATCTCTTGTAAAATAATCTTATTTTCTTCATTTTTATAGTTTTTAAGAAAAAAGGAAAAGTGCAATAAAAATAGGGTTAAACGATCTGAAAAATTGTCTTCTCTTTTTAAAGATTTGTATAAATCTTTATTTCTAGTGTAATTAATTAAATTGTTATAAATATAAAGATATTTTTCATCCATGATTAAAATATTATATATAATTTTTCTTTCATTAATAGTTGCAAATTGTTCTTTTAAAAATGTTGTAAAACATCATGGCGTACCATTTTTAGAAAAAAAACAGGCAGCACTTGTAGTTAATGAGGCCAATAAAAATGATATAACTAAAATTTTAGGTAACCCCTCAACTACAAGCAAATTTGATAATGATATTTGGATTTATATAGAAAGAAAACAAACTCAATCTGAATTAAAAAATTTAGGCAGAATGAAAATTTACAAAAATGATGTTCTTGTCTTAGAAATTGATGATTATGGAATCCTTAAAAAAAAAGAATTTTACAATAAAGATGACATGGAAAATATTAAAATAGTTGAGGCCACTACTCAAGCAGGATTCAAGAAAAATTCATTTATTTATGAATTTATGTCCAGCATGAGACAAAAGATTAATGACCCTCTTGGAGTGAGGGCCAAAAAGCGTAAAGAAATTAGCCAGCGATAATTGCTAATAGTAATAATGCAACTATATTTGTAATTTTAATCATTGGATTAACTGCAGGTCCAGCTGTATCTTTGTAAGGATCTCCTACGGTATCCCCTGTTACAGCTGCCTTATGAGCTTCTGAACCTTTTCCACCATGATTTCCATCTTCAATATATTTTTTTGCATTATCCCAAGCACCGCCACCTGCTGTCATTGATACGGCAACAAATAGACCTGTGATAATTACTCCTAAAAGCATAGCACCTACAGCCGCTAAAGCTGCAACTTGGCCACCAATAGATAAAATTATAAAATAAAGAACAACTGGAGATAAAACTGGCAATAAAGATGGGATTACCATTTCTTTAATTGCAGCTTGAGTTAGTAAATCTACAAGTTTTGCATAATCTGGTTTTTGTTTTCCCTTCATTATCCCAGGATATTTTTTAAATTGCCTTCTAACTTCGACAACAACAGCTCCACCTGCTCTACCAACTGCTTGCATCCCCATTGATCCAAATAAATATGGAAGCATTCCCCCAATTAACAAACCAACAACAACATAAGGATTTGATAAATCAAATGTTACAACTATTCCTTCTAATTTTGAACCAGCCACACCTGAAAAGTGTTTAATATCTTCAACATATGCAGCAAATAAAACTAATGCCCCTAAACCTGCTGAACCAATAGCGTAACCTTTTGTTACAGCTTTAGTTGTATTACCAACAGCATCTAATGCATCTGTAGTCTTTCTTACTTTCTTGTCCATTTTAGACATTTCAGCAATACCACCTGCGTTATCTGTAACTGGACCATAAGCATCAAGAGCTACGACCATACCAGCTAATGCAAGCATAGTAGTTACCGCAATAGCAATACCATAAAGTCCTGCAATTGAATTTGTAGCTAAAATCCCAGCCACAATGATTAATGCTGGAACAGCAGTAGCTTCCATAGAAACAGCTAATCCTTGAATAACGTTTGTTCCATGACCAGTAGTAGAAGAAGCTGCAACTGACCTTACAGGTCTATAATTTGTACCAGTATAATATTCTGTAATCCAAATCAGTAAACCAGTTATAACTAAACCAATTATTCCACAATAATACAAACTCATGCCAGTAAACGTTTTATCATTTACAGTATATTCATTTGCAAAACCAATTACATAATCAGTAACTGGATATAAAATTACTAAAGAAGCTAATGCAGAGACAACAAATCCTTTATACAAAGCATTCATTACATTTTTAGTTTTTCCCAGTTTAACGAAGAAAGTTCCTAGGATTGAAGTTAAGATACATGCTCCACCAATAGTAAGTGGATAAATCATCATGTTCATATCTCCATGAAAAAATATTGATGATAGAACCATTGTTGCAACAATTGTTACAGCATATGTTTCAAATAAATCTGCAGCCATACCAGCACAATCACCAACGTTATCTCCAACGTTATCAGCTATAACAGCAGGATTTCTTGGGTCATCTTCAGGGATACCAGCCTCTACTTTACCAACCAAGTCAGCACCAACATCGGCTCCTTTTGTAAAAATACCACCACCTAATCTTGCAAAAATTGAGATTAAAGATGCACCAAATCCTAGAGCAACAAGTGCATTAACAATTTCTCTTTCATCAACATTATATTTTAATAAGAAAAAGTAATAAACAGCAATAGACAACAATGCCAAACCAGCAACCAACATTCCAGTAACAGCACCTGACTTAAATGCAACAGATAAACCTTGAGCAAGGCCTTTTCTAGAAGCTTCTGCAGTTCTTACGTTAGCTTCAACAGAAACTAACATACCAACATAACCAGCAATACCAGATAAAGTTGCACCAATAAGGTAACCAAGACCAACTAAAGGACTAAATGCAATACTTACAATTACTAA
>ERZ651776.3416-NODE-3416-length-15843-cov-4.378282_pt1 | contig 15843 bp, 9 predicted proteins | sample MGYA00514761_ERZ651776 | MGnify/ENA metagenome assembly ERZ651776 | reverse complement strand
GTGGATTGGCAGAGTATTGTAATCAGGAGTGTCAGAGGGGTGATTGGAAACTTCATAAGGCCAAATGCAAGAGGTTGACTGAGATTGTCGTCGAAAAAGACGCAAAAAATCGGCTCCGGCCTGGTGCCCTCAAAAGACGATTATTGACGCTTAGTGAAGGAACCGTCATCCTCACCATCAGGGACCCGGACATCACCACCATCGGGGATATGAATCTTCCACATGAGAGAGTAGGAGAGGCTCCTCTCAGTGCATGTAAATCTCTCCTGCGCGTCGATCTCCAAGGATGTACCAAACTCACATCAGTGGGCAATGGTGCGTTTGGAGGTTGCATCTCCCTGACTTCTGTGGCGTTGCCCGACAGTCTCACGCAGGTGGGCGAGCATGCGTTTGTCATGTGCTCCTCCCTGACGTCCGTGGTGTTTCCTGACAGTTTCACGCAGCTGGGCAGGAATGCGTTTCTTAGATGTTCCTCCCTGACGTCCGTGGTGTTGCCCGGCAGTCTCACACAGCTTGGCGCGGCAGCGTTTATGGATTGCACCTCCCTGACGTCCGTGGTGTTGCCCGAAAGTCTCACGCAAACGGGCGAGAAAGCGTTTCTTAGATGCTCCTCTCTAACGTCCGTGATGTTGCCAGACAGTCTCACGAAGCTGGGCGATGCAGCGTTTCAGTATTGCACCTCCCTGACGTCCGTGGTGCTGCCTGACAGTCTCACGCAGATTGGCGTGTGTGCGTTTTTTGAATGCTCCTCCTTGACTTCCTTGGTGCTGCCCAACAGTCTCACGCAGATGGGCAAGGGAGCGTTTGGGGGTTGCAATACCCTGACGTCCATGGTCTTGCATGACAGTCTCACACAGCTATGCGAGAACACGTTTCAGGATTGCACCTCTTTGACGTCCATTGTGTTGCCCGATAGTGTCACGCAGATAGGCCAGGCAGCATTTGTTGGGTGCACCTCCCTGGTGTCCGTGGTGTTTCCTGACAGTCTCACGCATATTGGCATACAAGCGTTTCGGGAATGCTCCTCCCTGACGTCCGTGGTGTTGCCCGATTGTCTCATGCGGGTGGGCGATCATGCGTTTGGTGAATGCACCTCCCTGACGTTCGTGGTTTTACCTGATAGCGCGGAGCGTAGTAAAAATGTGTTCTATGAATGCAATGCCTTGGAGCGAAAAGCAGCTTTGGCTGGATTTGCCTCAGTTGAGCCCTATCTTCGAGATCGCTACACGAGCATCACTCAGAAGAAATTAGTTCTGCGACTTTTAAGAAAGTATAATCAAGCGGTCAACGATGCTGACGGAACAGAGGTTGAAAAGCACGCATCAGCACTCGCGCAATTCCCTGCAGACAACTCTGGTTCGCTAGAGGTTGGTCTTTTTTTGCAAAAGATGAATATCTCAGGGGGTGATGGAGTGATAGGTTTGGTAGGATACATATTGGAATTTGTGTGAAAAGGGAAAAGTAAAGTCGATGATGAGCACCTTACACGAAACGAACATTTGACGTAAAACAATGCTCAAAAGTTTTTCGCAACATCCAGCAGCATATATAAACAATTTTATTCATCTATTTGTGCGACGGTGACAGAGGCAATAGGGGGCATTGTAGTGCGGCGTTGGTTTTGGTGTTGGTGTTGGGGAGGAGGAGGCCCACGGGGGGGATGACCTCTACCACTACCATGGGTGGCTACCGTTGAATTGCCGTCGCCTCTTCCTCTCCGCCCCTCAGTACCGCCACCCTCGTATCTTTCGTCGACAACGACATCTCTATCCGTCCGGAAACTGATCGGTCGCCCATTATCGCCATCACCATCATCAATTTCGGTGCCAAGGCCAGGACGTGGACTACTTCCGATTCCAACACCAGGCATCATGTTGCTCACAACAACTGGTGCATAAGGGATCGACGCGCTTTCTCTTCCACCTTCCCCCCTTTGGCTGTCCAACACACCATCTCCGTCAGAATCAAACAGCCCAAAACTGCCGGCACGTTGGCTGTTGAAAGGTTCCGCAACGGCAGATGCGATACTTGCTTCCAAAGAGATTTCTGGAATTGCATTTGTCGGGCTACTGAGACAGATTGGGCAGGTGCGACAACGTTCGTCAGCAACGCACTGCCCGCACACAGCCATGTGACGGCAAGGCATGAGAATGCAGGACCTCGGGTTGCGCTTGCAAATCAAGCAGAGCCGGACCTCCTCCATTTCCGTGAGACGGCGGCCCATCTCACCGTCCAGTTTCTCGATGGTGCTCTTCAGCTCGCTGCGGAACTTTATCATCAATGCGATCGGAGCTTCCTTCAGACTGTTTTCTCCTGCGACGACCGCGAGCATGCTGTTAAGCCTCTCGACCATTGTCCCACCGTTGTTTGCCAGCCCATCGACACGCGACACGTGTTCCCTTGCGGTCGCAAGCTCGCGCTGCATCAGATCGAGAGAAACCTGCATCTCGTTGATCCTTCGACTACTGTGCGCGCCGGCTTCTTCCACTTGGGCAGCGTAGCGCTGTTCCATGGAAATGGCCGTTTTCACGGCACTCGCGCAGAGCCGCTTTCCCTCGCTGTCTTCTTCGCCTTCACGACACATGTCCAGCAGACTCTTGCCGTTGTTGTCAGTGACGCTTGCACTCGCTCCATATTTTCCTAGAAGGACCTGCACGACCTCGAAGCGACCCTTCATACAGGCAAAATGTGCCGCAGTTCTGCCGATGCGATCTTTCATCTCTAAGAACGCGCGACCTTCTGATCCACAGAGTAGGTCGACGTTCTTGCGAAAGCCGCCATACGATGCAGCCATGAGAGCGGTGACCTTGTTCGTTCCGTGCTGTTCATCGACATTTCTGACTGCATCGCGAGACGTCGCTTGTATGCTGTTTGAGTTTGTACTACAGCGGTCCAAGATTTTCAGTAGACTTTCACTTCGATCAGTAGAACTGGCGAGCATCAAGGGAGTGCTGGTCTCGTTCCCATCGCCGTCGATGCTGTCGCTCCACTCGACTGCCGACATCCCGCTACACTTCATCAGCGGGTTGGCTCTTTTCTCGAGAAGCATCCCGACCAAACTCTCGCTGTTGTGCATCACAGCAAGGGAGAGCGGCGACGCTTTGTCGCTTCCCAAGACGTTTGTTTCTACGACAGAATCTTGATTGTTGAAAAGAAGCGCCCTCATTGCCTCTTGGTTACCGCCTCGAGCCGTCGCCAAGATCGGAGAGTCGTCGGGGACTTTGCTACCCTTGCACCTCTTATTTACATCTGCGCCGAGCTCAATGAGGATTTTGATCCACTCTTTATTTTCTAGTTCGCAGGCTTTTACCAAGGCAGTAATGCTACTCTCCTCGTCTGGTGAAATTTCTGTCGGGGTCGAGGTCGAGGTCGAGGTCGAGTGACTGTTCTCAGAGCTGTTCCTTCTACCTCCAAAAAAAGAGCTGGAGCTCCGAGGACGCTGCTCTTTCTTGGCGCTAATTGCGTTACAACGCGCCTCAAAATTAACCGGAGTGCTACCGTTTTTAACTCGCTCTATGAACGAGTCAATGTCTCCGTTCAAGATGCAAATATCATCTTTCATCAGAGCTGCGTCGATTGCGCTGATAACGGCAGCATCATTGACCTTAACACTCTCAGTTAGAGCCGTCGTCTTGTCGTCGTATGCCGTCGCACTAGGGTCTGCCCCGTGCTCCAATAGCACTGTGACAGCGTGGATGTTACCCGCGCTGCAAGCATCCATTAAAGGCGTCCGTAGCTCGTCGTCAGGGGTGTTGACGTAAGAAGCTTGGTTACCACGGGCGCCGGCGGCAGAGATCAACTGCTCGAGGGTATTCCTCGACCCTTTAATAGCGGCGAAGTGCAGCGCATTTCGACCGCGGTCGTCCCTTAGGAAGATCGACGTATTATCAAGGCCAATTATGTTAGATATTACACCACCGCTATCGTTGAGGGCTGCCATCATCAGAGGGGTGGTGTTGTTTCCGAAAAAGCTACCGCCTCGGACGGTCGTGTACGTGTTGTTGCTGCGGTCAATCATCTTCTCGTGGAATGCTTTATCAGCGGACGACAGGCAGTTGTTGCAGCCCTTCGCAGTGTGCCTGGTATTCACATCTACGTTGCGATTCGTGAGCTCATTCGCGATTTCAACATTGTCGATCGCGGCACAAATAAGAAATGGAGACATCTCCTCTACTTTGCTGCTAACACTACTACCGGCATCGAGGAGCATTTTGACGAGTTCAACTTTTGATGCCTGGACGCCGGCTATGAGCATGCTGCTGCCGCCGGCTCCGGAGACCGGGACAGCGCCGAGGTCAGCGCCATTTTCTAGCAAGATCTCCGCAGCTTTGACATTCCCAGCAGTGACGGCAGAGAGAAGTGGCGTGACATTAGTAGGTTCCCCACCCTCGCACACCGAGACCTTGCAAGCACTCATAAAATTCACGTTCGCAAAATGTTCGCGAACAAGGCTGTTCGTCATACGAAGACCCTCGTCACTATTGTCCCCGGCGGCTACGATCAAAGGAGTCATGTGCGCTCCCTCGCCTTGCGTCTTTGCGACCCAGTCGACGGGCCAATTCCCGCGCTCGATGTAAGTCTCGATCTGACTATAATTCTTTTTATGAATGGCCTCGTCCATTGCTAGCAACATCTTGACCCCTTTCTTCAAATTCTCGCTTGGATTGTCGTTGTCAACGTTGAGATGGGCAATCATACTGATGGCCTGGAGGTCACTGCTATAGTCCTTGAGCGTCACGTCGACCCCCGCATTTACGAGCATCTGAATCATTTGACAGGCTTCCTCAATCTTTTCTTCATTGTACTTGAGAAAAACGGCAACCTGATGGAGAAGAGAGAATCCAAACGCATCCACGGTTCGAACGATATTACTGTCGCACTTGGGATTCTTGAGCAAGCTCGCAAGAGTACTGGGATGCCCAGATATCACGGCGTGTGCGAAAGCATTCTTTCCATTCACGTCAATGCTAGAGAGGCTCGCTCCACCTTTTACAAGTAGATTGCAAACGTCCGTCTTACCGAGCCTTGCGCTTTCCATCAGTGCGGTGATGCCATTCTCATGCGGTGCGTCCAAGCTGAATGTATTGCCGTGGGTTTTATGGTGGTCAACAAACCTCTGGAGAAGAGAGCAGTCGCCATATTGAGTCGCGACGAAGAAAGGCGTGAGGTTATAAAGATCGAACTCGATAGGATTTGCTCCCTTTTCGAGTAATAGCTCGATACATTCAAGAGCCCTGTCCTTTTCCTGTTGACTTCTGTTCCTCCAGTAGCTCTCCTCGACGTCGAGGTTCGGATCAAAACCAGCGCAGCAGTGAACTGCGCGGAGAAGGGCTCGGGTCAATACGCTGTTGTCGATATGGAAGTCTTCGCTCTCATGATTCAGGACAATTTTGAGACTGTCGATCATTCCGAAGGCAGCTGCTACAATGACAGTGTTCTGCTCCCCGTCTGTACCACAGGGCGAAAGAGGATCGGCCCCGAGTTCCAATAGTTTGGTAACAGTCTCCTTGTCGTTGATTTTACATGCGATGGCTAGTGCCGTAAGGCAGTTGCTCGTTCGGGAAAGGTAGTCGACGGGATAGTTGTAGTTCGTAACGAATTTGAACACATCGTCCCAGCGGTGAGTCGAAGCTGCGAAGCCAAACGCGTCGACAATTTCAAGAAGAAACTGCTTTTTGCTTTTTTTGGTGGTGGACGGCGGTCGGTCTGACGGCGGTCGGTCTGACGGCGGTCGGTCTTCCGTACCTTCTTCCTCTCCCTCTTCGACGATTGTGTTTTGTACATCTTCTTCTTCTTCGTTCGCGTTTCTCGCCAAGCTCATAGAAGATAATTTGTCCCTGTTGAGAGTAAATACGTCAGCCCCATTTGTAATGAGAGCCTCGAACACGGACTTGAGAGAGGACTCGTCAATCCGAGAGTCACAAAAAGCGCTAACTGCGGCAAACGCGGGCGTGTTCGCGCGGTTGTCGCGTGCGTTTACATTGGCGCCGCCGTCGATGAGGGTTTGGATCAAACCGTGATTACCGAACGTCGATGCAATGTGAAGAGGAGTCTGTAGGAGATGATTGTTGCAATCAACTTCAGCGCCATGCTTGATCAACACGTCTACCGCCTCATTGTAACCGCTTTTACAGGCGCGGTGGAGGGCAGTGGAGCCACTCTTCCCGGAACAGTGATTGACGTCTTTCGTGTACTTTAACAAGACCCGGAGTGTAGCGATGTCATTCGTGCTTGCCGCGTAGCTGAGGGGAGTATGCTCCGTATCAGCATCACCCTGGACCGTAGGGTCGGCACCCTTTTCACAGAGCTGTTGGACGAACTCTCCACGATTCATAATCGTGGCGGCCATCAAGGGTGTAACGCCCGTAATTTTGCGATCATTAATTGTTAAGGAGCTTAACCGTCTTTGGCGGGAGGTTTTACTCTTTCGGCTATCGTCGGGTTTGCCGTTTTCGACCATGACAAAACCCTTCGCGTTCACGTCCACGTCCAAGGTCATGATCAGATCTAATGCCTCCTTCGCCTTTTCGACGTCGTCAATCGTGACGGCCAAAAGAAGGGCGGTCAATCCAGACTGGCTCGAATAGTCAGGGCTGACGTGAACGCGTTTGGAGATCTTCGTCGTCGACTGTGCGAGCTGGCGATTCGAGGCATTTGTCTTGAGAAGCTCTACGACTTTTTTCAAATCACGTGAATTTAAGGCGAGTTCGAAGGCGTTCGCTGCCTGCTCTCGCTCGTTCAAGTACTCATCGCAGGTTGGACAGCATATGGGCGAACCCGACGAGCTCGGCTTGGACGTCTTCGGCAGGTGGGACAGCCTTCGAGGTTTAAGGGCATCAGGCGCAAACCCATTCCCACAATTGTCACACCGTGAGGGAGTTTTGAACATGGAAAATGCAGCTCCCGTGTGAGGACAAGTCTTCGCCAACTTAAAAAAATCGGGATCCGGAACGTTGTCAGGGTGTACAAAGTTTGTCAGGGAGAGTAAATGGGCGATCGGAGTACTCATGAGGAGCTCCATCTGTTGGGTGGCAAGATGGGCAGGAGAGATTGAAAAGTATAGGTCGAGAGCCTGCATCCAATCAAGTAAAGTCTCTTCATCAGCAAAGGACACGAACTTGGACTTCTTCTGGTTCGTACAGGTAACGAGAAGGACGAAATTGCGATCCTCATGTGCTGGGATTCGCTTTGTGGATCCACCCTTATTCATGAAATACTGACGGGATGATTTGTTGCTTCCGGTGGTGCTGTGGTGATGACTTTGAGAAGCGGTCGTCTGGTTGCTGTTCCGTCGCGGACGATTATTTGTGCCGCTGCTACTATTGCTGTTGCTGTTGTTGTTGTTGTTGCTGTCGTTATCGCCGCCACTAGAGTCGTCACGGAACGTAATCGTGTGGTTGGCGAGGATAATCGTCTGTTCAACCCAACCCTTGATCCCGTCTTTATTGGTCGTCCAGATCTCAGATTCATAACAAGTCTTCTGACAGACGAAATTCACAAGCGGTTTCTCCGTCGGAGAAATTTGAACAGACCGCCCACGGCGTTTCATTTGTTCTTTAAACTGTTTGTCAACAAGCTCCCTATGTTCAGTTAAACGGGCATTGATAACAGGGATCGCATTCTCCAGGGCTCTTGCACCCGCCTTCAGGTGCGTAAATCTCAAATCAGAATTTCGATCATTGTTTTTTGGAAGTGGGGGGTTGGGGGAAGAGACATCGACCCCGCAAACATCAATAGATTCACTTCCATAATGTGCTGGAATACTGTTGTTGCGGTCCATGTAATTGCCACTCGCAAATTCAGAAGGAGGCGGCGATGACGGGGGCGGAGGCGGATACGATGGTGCGGCATTCTTCACTGACTGCTCGTCCACAGCGTAAGATGGGCTGTATGCGGGAGCAGAAGGAGAAGGTTCAGAGGCATCATAGGGAGGAGCGGACATTAATTTAACTCCTTCACTCTCCAATTTTGATTAGGAGTTAGGGTTAGGCAAAGGGGACGAAATTTATGCATGCATGTTAAAGAGGGAGCAGCCGTTTCGAAAAAAATGGTATCGAGAGCAATGTGATCCAAAACCTAGAAGCTGAAAATAGCTAAAATAGTGTGTGGAGTTTTGACCCTAAATCAGCTTCTTGATAATTGGTTTCTAGTTATGGGCAGCCAAGTATAGTAAACGGCACCAGACGGTGCACGAACTGTACATTAGAGGTTGTCAGGAGGTATTTAGGACACCCTTCCAAGAAGAGTTTCAGTTGAGTTACAGAGCAAGACAGGAGAGGAAAAGAATAGACGACAGGACAACGATTTGCGCCCTCACACTCGGATCACACAAAAAAAAATAAAAATAAAAAAATAAATCACCCCACTTGAATTTAACCGCTAATAATATCCACACTCTCTCTTGCCTCTTCTTTTACTCCGTCGTGTTGCTTTTTGGCGTTGGATTCTGCAGTATGTCCCCGGTCCTCCTTCCCCCCTCCCTCCGTCTCCCCTTCTTCCTTATCCTCTCCCCCCTCCCCGCCTTCCTCCCTTTGGTCCCACTCTACCTTCTGTCGTTGATATCGTCCTTAATATCGTGGATTGGGGTGTGGAAAATATGGGCTTTGGGCATTGGTTGGGTTGTGGTGAAGGGCAGTGTTGCGAATGACTCTGCGAATGAAACTGTGAATGACTCTGCTAATGACGCTGCGGTCGAATCGCCTTCGAACGCAAACAGCGCCGTCGACGGCAAACCTCCCACAGTAAACAAAGCCCCCGAAACCACCACTGATGACGATGATGATGACGATCTCCTCCTCTCCCCTTCCGCCCCTCTCTCCCCCTCCAAACCCCATAAATCACGTCTCGATACGACCCTCCCACTATCGCCACTGAAACCCGTCGTAGATACGGTACGGAATTTCGTCGTTTCGTTGGGTGTGGGTGTGAACATGAACATGAACATGAACATGAACATGAACATGAATGCTGTGTCACTGAGCGCCATTGGGCCTTTCATCCTTCTTCCTCTTTTACCGAAGATACTGCCAAAGATACTACCAAAATTCTTCACCCCCGCGTCATGGTCCTGGACTCCATTCCTCCAATACGCCACAACACTAACTTCTGTGAACGTAATGATCCTCTTCTCGGTGATACTGCCATTCGGATTCTTTTCTCCTGCAGGGGGGGGGAGGAAAGAGGGGGGGGAGAAGTCGCTTTACACGGTGGAATCAGACTGTGTGGTAACTTTGAAACCCTCTTCTTCTTCCTCTCCCTCTTCTTCTTCTTCCTTCTCCTCGTCGACCACCGCCACCAAACTTTCGAAGGTTCCGGCATGGATAAGAGGCAATAGCACCGCTGAACGATATTACGGTTACTTCACGACGTTGGTTTATTGGTCGACTTTGCCGAGCGGGAGTACCAACAGTTCTCGTTCCAAGGATAATAGGTATAAGAACAATCGAGAAGGACCCGGACGAGAAGGACCCGGACGAGAAGGGCGAGAAGGACAAGAAGGACAAGATGGAAATAATCAACAAAAAGAACAACGACCGCCGGCAATTCCGCCGGTAATACCGCCCTTCACTTTAACCTCTGCGCACTACCTATCCCTCCTCTCCCCCCTAATCGGTCTATCGATCTCCCTCCTCATCTCAATATCCCTCCCCTCCTCTGCATCCTCTGCATCCTCTGCATCCTCTGCATCCTTATCGTCAACTTTGTCAACTGCAGAAGGAGACTTGGGGGAGGACTTTGTGAAAATCGGACGTATGAACATGACCACCCAAAGCCTAAGGGCCATCAGTCTCAGCGTCCCGATCGTCATGGCGTTTTTCATCAGGGGGCTGCACGCCTCAGGTGGAATTAAATCCTCTTCGAATTCATCTATGAAGAAAGTGTTGGGTAACATTGGTCTTGGCAGTGATGAGGAGAGGTCAACGTCTGCACCACTGGGATCGACTGGATCGGCTGGATCGATGGAGCCATCGACACTATCGACACTCACGCCACCTCTCTACCTCACGCCCTACTCTCCAAATTCAACCCCCTTCTCGCCAGAACATCTCCCCGACCTCTCCTCCACCCTCCACATCTCTCTTCTCCGATCCCTCCCCTGGGTACTGAGAAGCGTGGCGCACAGGGTCAGTGTACGTGTAATCGGACTCGAAGGAGTTGTCGGGGGAGGAAGGACAAGAAACGTCACCCAAACTCTCCTCTGGACCTACGTCTTCCTCCTCCTCCTCATCCCGCCCCTATCGCCTTTCTCCGCCATCATACCCACTATCTTCACCTTCACACGCTCGTATGTACTCGGGTGTTTCGCAGCCGCCTATTGCCTGGTGGTGGAAACGATGGGGGAGGAGATAGTGAGGATTTGCACGGGTCAGAATTTCGGGAAGAAAGAATGGAAGGAACTGATTGCAGGTCGGATGTCCGTGCCCACCAGTGTAACCGCCGGTCGTGTAACCATCGGTGGTGCAACCATCGGTGGTGCTGCGAATACAGCTGCGAATACAGGCGTTGTGACCAGGCCGGACTTTATCCAACTACCGAACATTGTCACCACGATCCTTTCTCCTCACATTCTTCGCCAGACCTCAGATCCCGCCGCGCTGGATAGGAACTACTTCTTGGCGACTTACCTCGCTGCCGGCCCTTCTCTCCACCAACAAATTGGAGCGAGTGTGAGGGTGCAGCAAGGTAGTCGGGGGTGGAACAATGGCGCGGGAGGAGGTTATTTGCAGGGAAGTGCAACCAAGAGTCTTGCTGTTATGTACAGGGAGGAGAATGCGAGGGTCGTGCATGGGGCTGTGCAGGGGGTGGTGAGTTCTCTGACTAATACCGACAACGGCAACAAAAAGTCTACGATAGAAGCGTCTAGGACAGGAGCGGGGAAAAAATCCAGGAGAATATCGTACTACGAAGCCCAGGCGCTCAGGTATAAACTATTCCGCGTCCTCTCCACGACGACAAAAAAATCTCCCTGGACTCTCTCCCCATCAACCGCACTAATCACTCCCAACGGCATCGGCGTCGGAGGCGTTGATATTAGACCTGCTGTGTTGAGAGCGCTTTTAGTCCATCTGGGCGTCTTTACCAGGACTGTGGAGGAATATTACGACAACAACGCGTACGACGAAAGTGCACAAAAGTCCTCATCGATAACCATCCCCCAATCGACCATCCACACTCACCACCATTCGATCCTCGCAGTCGCTCGTATCGTCGCGAACGTTCTCGAGGGGAAGGACACAAACACCCACTCCGCGGCGAGGGTGTTGCCCATGATCCCTTTGATCATTTCCACGTGCCAAGCTGTGGCACGGTGTGCTGGCGTCGTTGCCAGGCAGGAAGTGGAGAAGCTTTGGGGGGGGGAGGGGGGAGGGGTGCTCGTTAATGATCCCATGGCCGTTTTGTTGATGGAGAGAGGCAGGTCTGATACCACATCAAGGTCTGGTACCACCGCTTCGGCCGTCGGGACGCCGCGGCGATCCTTTGCCGTCAACCAACAGAATAACAGCCAAGATAACACCAGCTACATTCACCTCCTCGGCCGCCACCGACCGGACCTGGGTGAGCTTCGGCACGCGGCAGAGAGGGCAGCGAGGGAGGTCAGAGGGAGGATGGAGGAGAGGCAGGAAGGGAGGAAGATGGAGGGGGGGAATGGGAACGACGGGAATAGTGCTGCCACATCAAATGGCAGCAATAATTTTCTCGGCGGCAATGGCAACGGCTACAATTACAACGACGACTCCATACACCATTCCTCTACTACCACCGCTGACGGTCTCATGTCCCCCCCCTGGCAGAAGAAGGGAAAAAGAGAGTGGAAGTGGATCGACGATATCGAAGGACTCACCAGGGGGGAGAGGGATTGGTTGAGGGACTTGTAAAGAGAGTGTAGCGATTAAGACGCGAATTGATGGGGTTTATATCGACCAGCAATTTATATCTATGAGATAATGTCATTTTTAACAACGTCTTTGTGCATACTCTGCATACTCTTTTCTTCGTAAGAGAAACGATACTCTTAAGGATAGTAATCTCTTATCCGGCCAACAGAAACTCTCTCCACTCATACATTTATCCTATTTGACCGACATTTCGACGATTTCTTCTTCGGTAACCCAATTTACTCCCCACGTTACCAGGGTATTGTCAACTTTCATTCTTGCTCTCACTTGAACTCAAGTCAATACACTTTCACCCAACAAGTAGTTAATGTCCAGCATATCCAAGGAGCTGGTTAATAACGAGCGGTTCCCCGTTCAGCTGATCATGGACCATGAGTCCAAGAATTCCCATCTGCGCCGCGCGCCCATTGTTCAACTCGACTCCCCTCTTGAACTCCTTCTGTTCCTCCGTGAACGTGTCCCACCCGAAATCGATCGCACCATTCCTAAAATCACCTGGGAACTCGCTCTCGCCAGTAACGTCCTTCATGACGAAGAGCTCGAGGAAGCCGATGAAGGCGACGATCTGACCCCAACCGCCGACGCCGAGGGAAGATAGACCGGAAAATCCGTTACCAACATCGCTGAATTGACGGCCAGACTGGCAAGTTGAAGAAGAACAGAGGGGAGAAGGGTGTTATCGTGGGATTTTGAGATGGAAAACGTACAGAGAAGGGTGAGAAACGACGAAATATACGTATGCACATAAATGAACCGATATGAAACGACTAGGCCAAAAAGTACCCACGTTATAACCCTCACTTACCATATCTATGGCGCCAGGTAAGTGCGTTCCGCTGCGTGTGACGAGATCTCCCACTATGGCCAGCATAGCAATCCTCCCGTGCTTCACCTCCACGTACCTAAGGCGATCAAAACGCTCCTGGTCGGCGTCGTCCAAAAGATTCAAGGGATCCCAGAATCCAATAGGATCTTGCGCCCCTATCTCAGTATCAAAAGAAGATGAGAGGGGTGAGTTTGACAGCGTCTTTTTAACCGGGACATTAAAGGCGCTAGCGCCCGTGATTAAGAGAATGATGTTCGTGAGCTTCATTAGTTTCGAAATTTATAAAATTGTTCCGCGTTTTGTAGGATATGTAGGATTTTTGAAGAAAAAAAAATCGAAAAAGTAAAGAATCGAACTTCAAAGTAGGCGTTGCGATCGTCTTCACCTTTTTAGAGCCCCTTAAAACCCTCTCTCTACTCCTTTGGAACGCATATTAGAACAGTTTTATCGCGAATAGTTCCGGGAAGAAGACAAACAGGCTCACTTTGGTTGACCGCCTATATTTTCCCCACCCCTTCCAACCCCTTCCAAAAGAATAACCCACATTGAACGAATCAGAATCGATGGAGACAGACGAGTGAGTACATTTGTGGCGCTGACGGTTCAAATCGACCTTTTCTTTTAGCTGTGTCCTCGAACGCGGGGATTCCTATGAATGGGCGATTAAATGGGGATTGCTGGCTCTGGGGGTGTTGAGGGGAAGTATTTGGCGGACTGACTGCTCGGCGATGGCTGTTGTATATGCCGAAAAGACTAACACAATTCCACGCGCATTGTAGATCACCAACGAAGGCAGCCCTTCCTTCTTCTACAACTACAATGTCTCCTCTTTTTAATGTTGACACAGACATGAATGTGTGTGTTGATAGTCCTCCTCTCAACGCAATCCGGGCATTCGATTTGAAAGGGCGGGGCAGTAGCAGCGGCAGCAGCTCCGGAGCGAACAACGAGAACCTTCCCAACAACTGCGACCCCCCAAGTTTCGACCTGCCCCCCTCTGCCGACTCTGTCATCTCTGCCAACTCTGCCAACTCTTCCAACTCTTCCAACTCTTCCAACTCTTCTGTCTCTTTCACCTCTACAACCTCTTCCAATGGCACCGTTGTCTTCAATCCAAACGCGAATAGCTCCTTCCTCTTCACAGAAAGCGCGAACAACACCTCAACGGTGTCGTCGAACGCTACCTTGCCTATCGAAGACGTCGGGTCCATGACTCCTCCGGCGCACCTCATTACAACATCAACCATTAGTGCTCGCCGGAGGGTCACCAGTGGTAGCCGCTCGGGAAGGTAAGAACCTGCCGCACGGGCGAGTGGGCGATTGGGCGATTGCGCTGTGGCTGCTGCTGCTTATTGCTGCTCTAGTTGCACTCTGGTTGCGTTTTTATTGCAATATAATATCGGGCTGAAAGAATAGATTTTGTTTGTTGGAGGGCCTTGCGCGGCGGGGAAAAAAAAGAAGATGAAATGAAAAGTCTTCTTGCTAACCTCACACTCAACACTCAAAACCTATCCCAGCAAATCTGGCCGAAGCAAGAAGAAGTCAATTCGCCGAAGTCCCACCAACGTATCCTGCACCCCTTCGAAGCTCGACAGCAGCCGCATGACAAATACTGCCGACAGCTTCGCAGACTGTAGCCTGACGAGCATTTTCCTGTCACCTCACGGGATGATCAGGGGGAGGCAGACCGCATCCCCACAGTCGCTTCAAGAGCTCATGGCAAACGTGTGCGAGGGCGGAGACATGAACACCACCAGCACCAGCACCAGCACCAGCACCAGCACCAGCACCAACAGCGACACGGACGTCAATGGAAGCGGCAATGGCACTGGCACCGGCAACGGCAACGGCAACGGCAACGGCAATGGAAACGACAATGGAAGCGACAAAAAGAAGATCGCCTCGAGCACGTGGGGTTTCGGGGACGATAATGACGATAACGACTCAATGTTTGAGCAAGACGAGGCTAGCTTGGGTATGAAGCCTCCACCGATTCCAAAGCGCAAGACTCCTACACACACCACCCAATCACTTCCCTTCACCCTCGGCCGGCAATCGCTGGGAAGTCGAGGAATGTCCGTTGACACCAGTGCCGCCAACGACGTTCCACCGTCTCCCGGGAGAGTGAGCAGCCCCCTCGACTGTCCCAAGCAGCAGAAATCAGCTTGCGACGGAATGAACGAGAAGGAGGTGGCATCCTTTTACTGGAAGCAGTGCTACCTGGACGACCCCTTCGCTGAGGGAGAGGAAAAGCTCCTGATCCGAGCGAGGAATTCCGAGAGCGCTCGGAAAGCGAAACCGCGGAAGTCGTGTCTCACTCCGAAGTCCAAGTACGAGTGCACGATCGTAGCGCCCCGCACAGCCCCCGTGCAGCGCACCAAGAAGAATAAAATCCAGTTCCTCGAAAGCCGAGCTGTAGAATTTGAGACCAGGTGAGGTCATAGATGAGCGAAGCGAGCTGGTCGAGGAAGCGAAGCGAGCTGGTCGAGGAAGCGAAGCGAGCTGGTCGAGGAAGCGAAGCGAGCTGGTCGAGGAAGCGCCGCTCTGTTGGGTTCGAAGTTTTTGATGGTCTTACCCCTCGCCCTGACAATTTCACTCATTCATTCCTCTCCTTTCATTCCTCTTTTGCTTTTTTGCTTTTTTGCTTTTTTGCAGCGAGCCTTCGACGAATTTAACACCACTGCCCAAGGAGGTTGCCAGGGCGCGATTTCCCGTGGAGGAAAAAGTCGCCGGCGCCGAGGAGGCCGAGATGATCGGAGTTACCCAGGAGAATAATAGTCTTTTGGACGGCTGGGACGACGTCGAGGACGAAGAGGAAGTTGAAGCGGAGGGGGATGGGCTCGATGAGGTGGACAGGATCGCAATGAACACATCGGCACACGATTTTTACAGCCCCGACGGATCTGACCCGTCACGCTCTTCGTCTAGTAGTTGCGGTAGTTACGACAGAAACGACAGTAATAGCGACAATGGAACTCCCTCAAAGAAGCGAAAAGCAGGTGGGGGAGGCAGCAACCGGCGAAAATCGAGGGAATTTGTCAGTCCAAGGGGCAGTAAATCTGGCGGGCTACTTGGGGATATTATCAGTCCTGATGGGGCAGATATCAGCAGTCCTCTTTG
>ERZ651776.3412-NODE-3412-length-15854-cov-4.661152_pt1 | contig 15854 bp, 17 predicted proteins | sample MGYA00514761_ERZ651776 | MGnify/ENA metagenome assembly ERZ651776 | reverse complement strand
ACGGGACATCGGAACACTTTATTCTAACCCTAACAGTTTTTTTGTTTTTTCTATTTTTTTCCGCTAGCGAATCTTTTGCCTTTGAAGAGGGCGTCGAATTCCGCAACCTCGTTGGCTGTATACAGCTTAGCACGAAACTAAAGAAAAGAACTGAAAACATTATTTGACATTTATTCATTACTGTGCGGTAAGTTCGCATACTAATGGTTCAAGTAAAATCTCTTTCTCTTTGTTTCTATTTCTAAAATACAGGGGGTTTAATCTCGAGCTCAACGCTGGTCAAGGCATCCCCCAGGGCCGCCAGGTGCGCTTCTAGCTTCCTCATTTGCATGGGGTGCTGCTGCGAAACCTCGGCGATTCATCAAGCAGCGAAACTCGGCATACCTGGGTTCAGCAACATCGGCAGTAGTCGCCTGAGCGGGGTCACTCCAGAGACGCTCGGCGATAGCGCCGAGTCGGGGCCAGATAGTTTGGATAATGTCTGAAGTGTCGACTGTCTCCCCCCACATGCAGCCTTCGCCCCCCAGAAGCAAGTGTACGTCGCCCTCGGCGATACCTTCGGTTGGGTCGCTCTCGTACATGCTCTGAAAGGTATTTGCAAGCCCGTCTAGGTACCACTTATCGTCCGTACTCCAAATCAACCTGTATCCGGCGGCGGTAACATTTCCTCCAACGTGGCTGCCAGGGATCCACTGGTGGATGATGGTGCTTTTATCAAGCTTGGTGCCAAAGTGGTTCCAGATTTCCTCCCAACCGACAACATCACGGCCCTGAGCCTTGGCGATCGACTGTACGCGATTCAAAAAGTAGGCATATGTGTCATCTTCGGTCATACCTTGGCCGTCCATCCAGTTCTTCACAGCTTCTGTGTTAGTCCAGCAGTCCGTGTTGACCTCGTCGCCGCCGAGATGCATAAGATTCTCGGGAAAGATTCCGGCGCCACGCTCCCCGCCAGTGAGGTCATTAAAGAGGCCTTCGATCAAGTCAAAGGTGGCGTTTGTGGCCGGATTAAGAGGCTCGTTGCAGGCATTGGCCGCATCTGGGCAAATCTCAGGGTGTCCTTTGCACCAGCTAGCCGCATGGCCAGGAGTATCAATCTCGACCATGACTCTGACACCTCTCTCCTTGGCGTAGGCAACGACCTCCTTCAAGTCATTGGTGGTATAACGCTCCTCATTGCTGTAAGCACCCTCGGACGCAAGCTTGGGAAAACTTGGGGAGTCAAATGGGAAGGACTGACTATCAACCAGATGCCAGTGAAGCACGTTCAACTTTGCAAAAGTCAAACTATCGATGACGCGCTTGATAGTGGCTACAGGCTCGAAATGACGGGAAGAGTCAATTAGTAATCCTCTGTGTTGGAATCGAGGAGAGTCCACGACAGCAATCGGCGCATTATCGACAAAGTAGGCCTCGGAGTCAAAGTCAAACTCAATCAATTGACTCAATGACTCGAGCGCGTGGTAGAAACCGAACTGAGACTTTGCTGTGATCTTGATGTTGTCAGTAACTTTCGAAGGGATGTCAAGAGTGTAGCTTTCATCAGCCTCCAATTGAAGATCAGTCTGTTCGTCATCGATGGAGACCTCAATTTTCTGCGCATCGCCAGCAAAGTCAACATTGTGCGGGAAGAACTGCCTTAAGTACCTTTTAGTAGCTGACGTTTCGTATGCATTTCCGTTGCTATCGACAAAAGCAAATGCTTGAGCAATTGAAAGCTTGGCTCCTCCATCCACTGTGGGGGTGAATGTTTGTGGAAGAGGCCAAATGTTGGCCGCCTGAGCAGCAGCGATGAATGCAGTTGCAAGAGAAAATTTCATTATCTTTTTTGGGTGGCTGGAAAGTTAACCAATAGGAGATCTTGTCCTCCGCCTCCTCCCGCCTCGCTCGCGGAAAAAAGAGAATCACTACACATTGTAACAACTTTGCCTTATTGGTTTCATATCTTACAAATCCGGCTCAATTCCTTACTTAGTGGTCTTGAACGAGCCTCTCGCTATTTTAAATGGCCAGCATCATTGAGGACGACCCTTTCTGGGCATCTTGGAACTCAACCGCTCCGTATGATCGATCCCCCCTACCCCCAATTCCCCAAACAACTCGATATGAATACCAAAGGGGGCGATTCCCTAACAATGACGGTAGCGGCCAGAATGTCACTGACTTGGTAGCATATGTCTGCGGGATGGGAGATGGGTGGCATTACATGGACTATTATCCGATCTGCGAGTTCCCGTAAGTAAAAATTGATCGCCATGCTCATCTGCGAGGAGATGGACAACATTGACCAGAAGGATTTTCTTCGAGAACCATTACATTGCATCTCGACTTGGCTAACTTGTATTGCACTCAATTCGCTTCTCGTCAATCGATTGATAAACAACAAACCATCTTGCAGATATATCAACAGTGGTTGGTACAATCATGGGGAACCAGGCTTCGACGATGTCGTTCCAGATAACTGTGACATTACAATGGCGGAAGCTTTTGGACCCGGTTTCAACGAGTACGACCAAAAGTGCGCAGTTTATACTGCCATCAGTGCAGTGCCTCTGTTGATCAATTTTTACTTCCTGAAGGTTGTCAACGATTTGAAAGACAAGGTGAGTGAGAGCGAGAGCGAGAGCGAGAGCGAGCATGGGGTAACATTCATTGTGTGAAATATTCTAACCGCGTCTCTGCCTCGTACCTGTTCCCCCATTCACGCCCCGAACGAACTCTGGTGCAGAAAAAAAAGAACAAGTACTTCTTTATCCTCAAAAATCCAAATTTGAGTGAAAAGCTCTTGCTGTTGAACGTTTTAATGACTGTCTTTACGGTCATATTCTCAACTGACATGGATGGGTATGCTGGCCGCCTTCCGCTTTTTAGCTGGTTTTTCCTTTGGAGTCGCACAACTTGCATGGGTTTTATGTCGGCTGTCCCTTCGCACCTTGGTGTAATGCTCGTTACAGCGTGGATCACCATCATAGACGGCGGCAAGAACAAGCGGACACCACCATGGGCTCTATGGTTTGGTCGTTTCCAGTACGTAGGCCAGTACATAGCAGAAGTTATCGGAGGCAACTTGGAGTACATTGTTGGGCCCGGTTCTAATTACAGCGGAGGCATGAGCACGGAGGTGACGTATTACAAATACTGGTTCAATACGCAGCATTGGGTGTGCTACCTCTACTTGTGCCTTGCCTACGGCAGGAAGATTTCCAGGCAACTCAAAGGCAGTGGGGACAAAAAGGGCAAGGAAAGTGCTGAGTTAAAGAAGATCCGCAAGTATGCCAGGACTGGCTCGGTTCTTTACAGCCTCTCGATCTTGACCCGCATCGGCGGGATAGGTTCCCTGAATTGCATGTGGACCAACGAAAAGTGCTTAACCCGGAATCAAATTGCTCCTTGTGTCAATGAGCCTTTTTGGTACTTGATGATCTTATACTGGATGGTTAGCTATGGTATCTGTTACGCCCAGCAGCCTGGAAAAAAGAAATACACGACTAGAGCATACGAGGCAGTTAAGTCCACCTTTCGTAGCTCCATGTCTAAATCCCGCGGTAGCACCAGAGGGTCATCAAAAAGCGGAAATAGCAGCAAAGCGAGCAGTAAAAAAAGTTCGACTGGCTGGTCTCGTTTCAGTGGAAGTGGAGGAAGTAGTAATGGAAGTAGCACTGGTAGTGACTCCTCCGATGCATCGGATATTTCCGATGCATCCACCATGGATTCGTCCTTCGCTAGCGAGAACGAATCGCAAATGGAGAGCCAAGTCGATGAAGTAGAAGAAGTGTCAACCGGGGGTAATTCAGCCAAAGTTGTGCCAGAAAATAGTTGATCTTTGTCATCTTCGGGTTCGGAAACTCGGAAACTCGGGAATCGTTAAATGTTGTTTTGGAATATTTTGTTTTAAATTGAAAAAAATGGGAACTCTTTACTCGGTAAGAAGTCAGGGACAATCAGTTTCGCAGAAATTCGCACAGTTGGACACAAAAAAAGAATTTCGCAAAAAAATAAATGAGGTTCAGAATTTCTAGAACAACCCCCTCAAGGATATTTCATTTTGGTTCATTTTTTTTGTTAACCCGCTAACCCGCTCATGGTAAATGGCAAGGCCGTGACGGCTGGGGTTACGGTTGGAGTTATAGCTCTCCTTGTTGTGATCTTGGTGATCTTGCCGGGGGGTGAACCAAACGTCAAAGGACCCGACTATGGTTCAGAGTGGGCCGGTTATGATGATGATACTTATCTACCCTGCGTGTGCCAACCGACACTACTTCTCAGGTTGAGTAACGCGACGACGGAAAATTATTTTTCAGATCCTCTTGTTGAGAGTTATAAGAGTGAGAATTGGGATGAGTATTTTCTTCGATATAGGGCTATGATGGACCGTGTCTACGAGGCCGACAGCGAGAACAGTGAAGGTCTTTGCAACTGCTTCGAGAATTTTGACAGTGGCGCAGCAAAGTGGTGCAGTTTTGATTCTGCTTGCAAGCTCAGTGAGAGTGGGGGGAATTTTAATGTGACCGAAGATGGCAATGTTAATGAAGACTTCGTGTTTGAGCTCCAGTGTCAGTCGGCATGCATGATGATTGGTCGACCATTCCGTGGAGGAGTCGTGGCAGAAGCAATAACCGAGGCGTCTGATTGGCAATCGAAGAACCCGTCGTTGACAGGTGAAGATAGTGAAGAGCTGGCAGAGAAATGGATCTCCGCTGGGCTGGAGGAGCATGCAAGTGTAGCCTCCTTTGCCGACTTTACTCTAAGTTTATTGAAATTTAATGCGCCTGCGCGGCTCGTCGATTGGAGTTTACGCTCTGCACGTGAAGAGATCAACCACGCGAAGCTATCATTTGACCTCGCAAACATGTACAGACAGAATGATTCACCTGCTTCACCAGGTGCACTTGACACTAGCAAAAAAAAGGACAACGTTAACTGTCTAGAAGAACTGCTAAAATCTGCTCTTGTTGAGGGATTTTTCCATGAGCATGCGAACGCTCTGATTGCGCAGGCACGTCGGGACAGCTTCGCCCAGGTTCGGATTCAAAACGAGCAAACGGATAAGATTCTCCAGACGCTGACTGTCATCAGTGAAGACGAGCTTCAACACGCAAACCTGGCGTTTGAAACTGCAAAATGGATTCTTGAAGAGAATGAAGAGTTTGTGCCGCTTGTCGAAGCTCTCATCTCCGATTTAAGTCAGCGGTGGAGGTTGGATTTTGAGGACTCAACAAACTACGAAGTCAATCATCACACCTCGTTTTTTCCTCGAAGTGTTGAACAAAACCTTCGGCGACAGATAATACGAAACGTGATAGTACCGAAAGCACTGAAACTCCTGTAAAAAAGCCCGAGTACCCGGTAGCAATAACAAAAAAAAAATACCTTCTTTTTTAAGGGCACTCAATTTTAAATTCAAGAAAATCAAAACATCCGAATCAGGCTGTCTTTGTCCTTCGATTGTTTGTATTCCCAAAACCAATTACACGACCACCGCAGCACCGTCAAATTCCCTACGATAACAATCACATAAACCATCCAGAGCTCTCCGCAATATCCCGTCATTGAGAATGGAAGAGAAGAAACCCCAAACACGTACAAATGAAGGACATAATAGAACAGTGGTACTCGACCTATGAGTATAAAGTAGTTACAGATCGACCCTCTCACCCCGCCTTTTTGTCCACGATTTGATATGCGATCAGATATGAAAAGCACTATCATAAACCAACCGAGATTCCAGCTGAGGTAGCAGAAACTGAACGGGTATTTTGTCAGTGACATGAAAGCGATGCCACCATCATTCGTTATGCGATTGTCTGGTTCTACAAAGCCCCTCATCACAAAAAATGCGACAAGACCCCCGAAGCCCAAAAACATGACCCGCCAACTGAGCCTAGTGCTTCTCTCCCTTGCCAAGACATAATCACCAAAACTTGCGCCGAAAAGGCAGGCCCCCATCATCGGCATTATCGGGTATTTGCAGACAATGTTAGGTCCCCAGCTCGGAGAGTCGCGGTTGGGGCCACCGCTCACGAAAACTCGATACGTCCTGTCAAGTACATAGGCATTGTCCGGTGGTCGCAGCTCGGCCATTATCCAGCAAAAGGTTGATATCAAAAATCCAGCCAACGCATTCGCCTTTGCTATAGAAAGGGATTTCTTTTCGACCCACCAACGGATGAAACCCATGAGTGGCGCCACGAAGAACATGCAGGTGAACAAGCCGAAAATTACACTCATGGGCACTCGCTTATTCATATCCTCGTCGTAACGTACATTAAGAGGCGATTCTTTCCAGCCATCGTCGCGCATCTTAGACCAGCTTCCGGCCCATCCTATTATCCACCCGCCGAGTTCCAGACACTCTGTCACGATGAAGCAGATTACGGCTCGTTTCAGGAAAAAAATCACAACTTGACAGTAATTCCATCCTCGTTTTTTAATCCTGCTGTTGAATACAATGCTCATAGACAGTCCCATCAAGAACACAAAACCTGGCGCACAGATATGCGTGACGTGCCGAGTGAAAAATTCCCCCCAATCACTCTTATAGAAAGCTGCAAGGGGCAACACATCAAGAGCATGTTTTCGACTCCAAACACTCTCTGTAGCAGGAGTATGGTTGCAATGGACAAATGTGTTGGTGTGGTCAAGTGACATTATGCACATTATTACACCCCTTGCAATGTCTATGAAATCAAGTCGCTGATTTGCAGCAGCCGTAACGGCAACCATGTTACCACTGTATTTGTCCATAGTAGGGGCATCTGATAGTTCAGAGTCCCTCTCGATTAGCGACTCTTCGCTGACACCTAGCACCACCACATTATCAAGGTCGGCACGCGGCACTATTTCTATGGTAATATCTTCGTTACTCAAGCCGCCTTCCAAGTTGCTTATCATCATGTCAACCCCAGTTGACATTCGCCCTCTTGAAAGTCGATCACCCTTCATCTTTTCCATTAATGTCAGGGATGCAATCAATTTGTCCTGTGAGCTTTGGGAGCTTGTTTAAAGCCCAATAATTTAACCTTTGCTCCTTGCAGTTGTAGGAGAATGAAATCCGTCGAAAAAATTTTCATTCATTCAAGGCACTTTTGCTTAGTTACCAGCAAGTTATCCGACCGATATCAAAAGCAATACCAATTCACATTATCTTTTTGTTTCGCTAACATAATCTTTTAACAAAATTTTAGCAAATTGGTTTTGTTGGTGGGTAAAACCCCTTCAGTCTTTCTTGTTCATTTTTATTGCCCGCTCTCCATGCACACACAACACAACACAACACAACACAACAGAACAGAACATAACACAAATGTCCCCTCCATCGCTGATCTTACTTGGCGATGGAATCGACATCGTACTTGGCGATCTGGTCAACGTCAACAATTACAAACTCCCCGGATTCATCCTTTACAATTGCATCCCCCCCATCGATACACACCAAGCTGCCCTGTTTACCAACGCTGTCACCTCCCGTCACAATAACAGGGTCGTTAGCTTCGCACTGCGCCATGACCAATTGGTCGTGCCCAACAGTGTTTGTCGACCCATCAGACATGACAATGACTGCCTGACTGCTCCCCCCGGTGATGCTCTGAATGGTAGCCTTATTACTCTGCCACACAACACAGACACCCTCCATGAACCAAGGCGCAATCATTCCAACCGCTCCGGCTCCAACCACTCCCATACCTCCCATTCCCCCAGCACTGTTGAGTGGCGTGTAGTTGTCGCTTGTGACAGAATAATTGCTCGTGCTGTAAGCGCTCTCGCTGTAGCTGTCTCCAACGCTGCTAATGCCTGCATCAGAGGGAGTCCACACCCCAACATTATTACCGTCGTTGGTATTGTCGCCTCCTTCATTTCCGCCAGTATTAACGCCATAGCCTCCGTCGCCGTAGCCGCTGTCGCCGTAGCCGCTGTCGCCGTAGCTGCCAACTCCCTGCGCCCCCATTCCCTGGCTGCCAAGTGGTGCCATGCCGTCATCAACCGGCTGGTGGACAGGAGTCTTGTCCACATCGGTTCCTGGTCTCCAGATGCTCTCTTCTTCCTCGTTAGGATTGTAGCTGGGCGTGCTACCCCCGTGCATGGGAGTAGTTCCGCCTAGCATGGGTGTGCCAGATCCGGCGAACGACGCAGCATAAGATGGTGTCTGACCACCCATGTTTGGGTTCATATTGTTGGACTGAATGATTTCCTTGACAGCATCCCGTTTCTCGAAGGATCCAAACTTGTTTCCTACAGACCTGACGTGTGCTTTGTTGACGCTGATCTTCTTGAGACGAGTGTGCAGCTCAATCTGGCACAAAGTATCCGTCTCGTCAGAAACAGTTCCCAAGTACCCCTTCCACTGACCCTGCGTGATCTTCACCGTCTTTTTCAGCATGGTCTCTCCGCTTCCTTTCTTCTGCCTTCCCCCCCCGCTTGTGTTGATTCGCTGGCTCTTCTTGTTGCCGCTTAGCAGGCAGTCCTTTCCTCTAACAGTGAAGATGCCAGTGTGGTCACTCAGAGTATGACTATATACGAACAGATGGTGACGGTATGTGTGCTTGATCGTCGCCTGCTTCCCCTTGTTCTTGCCATTCAAAACGGTGACCGTGTCGCCGACTCTCATGGGATCGTTGGCATTATCGACGGCAGAGCTGTTCCTACTCGTTCTGCAGATGCCGCGTAGCTCCTCTGGAGTAGCAGTTCTGGTGATTCCCATTCCATTCATGACCGTAAAATCTTCCCTTCCGACCCTGATAATTATAGCGACTTCATTGTGGTCGTTCTGGCCACTAACAAATACCAAATCGTGGAGCTCGTAGCCATCCAGGCTGTTCTTGCTCAGAGAGATGTCATTGCTCTGGGTGATCTGGGAGAGCCGGACGCTGAGCTCCTTGTTCGTGATGTCGGTGAGAATGATGGCAAGAGCGTCATTGCTACCACCCGCAACCTCGCTGTCGGGATCATTCTTAATGGCCATCACGACCCCAGTGTCGTCGGTATTCTGCCCTTCCGTGATCTTCACTCGGCAGCCAATCTCAAAGTGCTTCTGCACCTGCTTGAGCAAGAATTCAACCTCTCTCATGCCGACGAAGTCCTTCCCAATAGGTGCAATCTTGACGCTACTAGAATTCAGCGAAATAATCTTTCCCTTAATCCCCTTCAAGTCCCCCTCGATGACTTTAACGATTTCCCCTACTAGCAGTCCCGTATTGGCAGTGCCCCCTTTCTTACCCCTGCCGAATTTAAAGTCCCCCTGGAGCTCTGCGAGCTCATCTAGCAATGATTTTTCGGCTTCGATATCAGCCTGTCTCCGACCGTTGTGATCGTTAAAGCCGTTCTCATCGTTATCCTCGTCATCGTCATCATTGAGCATCTGTCCAGCCTTCCGCTTCAAGAACATCTGAAGTTCCTCAACAGTTGGGCGGTCGACCTCGGACGTTATCTGCTTCACCACGCTACCGACCTGCACCTCGCGGTACAAAAATCCGTCGCGGTAGAAGTTCCCTTCAAAGGTGGAATACAAGTCGCTCATCCCAGGCATCCTCCCACTGCCGACCCCCCCATTGCTTGCCTCATTGACCTTTTCATCATTAAAGTATGTTTGTGGTGGTCGCACTTCTTTCTTCCTCTTGCGCCTCTCGGCGTTACTCTTAAGCTTATATAAGCCGAGGTCGATTCGAGGGACGGCCTTGACAATTGCCTTGAGGCCAGATTCGCGAACTTCCACCACACGGGCAAGGTCGCCTTTCCAAGGGTTGCGGTTCATGCGCACCCACTCGTCCTTTTTAACTGGCTTCTGGTCGTTCTGGATGTCCATGAGCGTCGTCATGTCATTGATGGGAACAATTGTACCCCTGTAACCATGGAGCATCCTAACTCCCTGAACGGCTGCCAACACAGCAGGCTCGCTGAAACCCTCCACATAAATTCTCCCCTTGGACTTTCCGGCGACCGCACCGGTAATTCCCATATTTCGGGTGCCTCCGGACTGTTTTTGATGCGTAGATTGTGTGCGAGAGAGAGATTGGGTGAGTGTCATGTCATTGCGACAGTGATGGCGTGCGGAGATGGCTGTTGTGACATTTTACAACACTCCTGACTTGGTTTCACAGCGTGCAGTGTGAATGAAGTTAAGAATAAAAATTGATCCTTACCTCCTGGTGAATTGCGATGGCTTTGTTGAGGAGGGTCAGAACCAGCTCTTCCTCCTTCCCAATCTTGCAGCCGAACATCCATATCTGTGGGTCGGTAACGCTGGGAACGAGAGACTGCTGGTTGACCTCCTTGTCGCGTCGGTTGAGCTTCATCCCACCTATGTCATTCATCCCCCCCCTCCCCCCGGCCCCAACCCTCCTTCCTGCCATTTTATGCCTCTTGACGATATCATCGGCCACAGCACTGACGTCCGCCTCCGCGTCGAAAATGCCTTCGCGATTACGACGCCTATCCTGTGCGCGCATCAAATCGAGCTGATCATCGTCCATGTTCTCCGCAGCTATCTCTGCCTGAGTGTAAACTCTCTCCTTCTCCTTGGACCTGCGAGCGATTCGCCTGTCCAGCTCGCCATCGGACATGTCAGAGCCTTCGAGATCTTCGTCGTCTTCGTCATCGTCGCTGTCATCATCGGCCATCTCGTCGAAAAATTTGGACACAGCTGCCTTTTTCTTTTTCTATGAGAGAAGCATGGGGTATGGGGTGGTTGAGGGAAATACAGAAAGGGAAAGGGGGAAGAGGGAAAGGAGAAAGGCAGAGAGATCTGTTAGCAGGGTGAAGAAATACCAGCTGATTAGGTAGGTGGATTCGGTGAAGCCGAGCTACTGATTGTTCCTTTTACTTGACTTGAAAAGTATCTGAGTATCTGACAGCATTTTTGACAAAATGTAATGATCCAATGAATACAATTCATTGCTGGAGGTCGATCTTTCCATTTTCTACGACGAAAATAAAAACGAGTATGAAATCTCCAACCAAAACATCACAACTAACCTTTGCGGGGACATCTTTCTTGGATTTTGTCGGTCGCTTCCGCTTTTTGGAAACATTTTCCTCCTCTTCCTCTGAAACATCGTTGTCATCTTCTCCATCGCTAATATCATCGTCGATGTCTTCGCTGCCACTGTCGCTGCCTATAAAATCGAGGCCATCTCCGCCGCCGTCGGAATCGCCCCCAGAATCTCCACCAGAATCAGCAGCTGCTTTGTCGCTCGCCGCTTTTGCGAGCTCAGAGTTTGAGGCTGATGTGGTACCAGTCGCAGGGGTGGGAGTGGGGACTGGGGCGACAGAGGCGGGCGTCTCGTCGTCAGAATCGGAGTCGCCAAAAAGGTGACTCATTTTCTTGGCTTGGGGCTGGTTAGAGGGGGTAGTGGATAGGGGGTATGAGGGGTCCAATGGAGGAGGTCCCCGAGCACCGCCGAGGGAAAGGGAGAATGGACCTTAAAAGCAAATCACTGGCGAACTTTTGTGGTGGAGACTTTCGGTACAAAATTTGATTGGATTAAGAAAAAGGGGGGGGTGCACTCAACTTCTGCTTGGCGACCCTCCACCCCTCAGTTTTTCCCCAGTTCGCCTCGCTCCAAAATTCTGAGTCTTTAACCAACTTCTCTCTCAGCACGTAGCAGTAGAGTACTTGTATCTTCCTGTGAGAAGTTTCGCGCGGAGAAAAAGACAAATTGGCTGCAATTCTTTGCCCACCCTTGCTTCCTCCCCTTCTCCTTCCTTCCTCTAAAACGCAAATTATCGGCCATAATGTCCGATGATGGAGTACGCAAACGTCGTCGAGGCTCCCGTGGCGGCCCGTCGAAACCTGCTCCTTCAAAAGGCGCACCGTTAAAGCCGTCGCCACCACCACGACAACAGCAGCAACAACAGCAGCAACAACAGCAGCAACAACAACAACAACAACAACAGAAAGATCCCAACCGGAAGCGGAAACGGGGCTCAGCTATTCCAAAGAAAGGGGAAGAGGGGTATTTATCACCTACGCAGCTGAGGAATAAGCGGAAGAGAAAGGCGATGAAGGCTGAGAAGGAGAAGGCCAGCAATACGCAAGAAAAGGAGGATGAAAAAGAAGTAGTTGGAGACAATGCGACTACGACACAATCGATAACATCGTCATTTACATCATCAATACCGGCAAAAACGACGAAAACCGAGAAGAAGAAGAAGAGGGAGAAGAGCAAGAAGAAGATACAGAGAAATCCGGACCCCTCCCAGCGGTATGCATCCCATCCACTTTCAGCTCCTTTGATTGTGTCGGCAAAATCGTTCTTCAAATCGCACGCACTCTCCCCCCCCTTTCCAATTTTTATGGGCTCGACGACGGGCTGGAGAACCCACTCAAAGCTTGCAGTGAGGGGCTCCAAACCACTGAAAATCGGCCTGTTCGCTCCGGGGAGCCACGATGTTACTGTGACTGAGAGTGTGGCACACCATGATGTGATCAATTTTTTTACTCGTGGAGTCACAACCATTTGCAATGAGTTAAATATTGTGGGTTATGATGAAGCAACCGGAGAAGGCGACCTTAAATACGTGCAGATTTCTGTAGAGACAGGGAGTGAGAAGGCACAAGTTACACTTGTTTGGAATGCGGAGTCAGAGGGAATCAACAAGAGTAAAAACATTCTGGACTCTCTCACCAAAAGGATCATCAATGATAAAGGTGGTCTCAGTGAAAAACTGCACTCGCTGTACGTGCATTTCAACAAAACGTCCCAACACGATAACAACATCTTTGGTCGTGGTGAGAACTCATGGGTGTTGGTTTACGGGCCGAAAGCAATCGAGGAAACCATGGATATCAGCAGCAACGAGAATGATGTGCCCTTATTCTTTCCGCCGAATGTCTTTAGGCAGGCGAATCAGCGAAGCTTCGGTGGGATTATTGACAGTGTTCGGAAATTCATGATGGAAGCGGGGGGATTTAAGCACGCACTTGAGCTTTATGGTGGGGTGGGAACAATCGGACTGAATCTGTGTGATCTAGGCGAAAAGCTGGTGTGCAGCGATGAAAACCCATACAATGTCGCATGTTTTGAGAAGAGCAGAGGGCGACTAGGGAAAAAATTGAGGAAGAAGGTTGAGTATGTCGGCAAAAGCGCAGAGCAATGTGTAAAGGATTCTAAAGTTCTTTCCAAGGATGTTGATGTTGTGGTGGTAGACCCGCCAAGAAAGGGACTTGATGACAGCGTGAAGAAAGCTCTTAGCAATAGTGAAAAATACCCCGCTTTGAAAACGCTTGTATACATCTCTTGCGGCTTCCAAGCCTTTGTCAAGGACTGTGGGGATCTGGAAAAGGGAGGGTGGAAAATAGAGAAAGCAGAGGGTCACGTACTGTTCCCAGGAGCAGATGCTATTGAAACATTGGCGATTTTTAAAAGGTAGCGAGATGCAAAATAGTGAGAAGCTATATTTTCTGAAGATATTCTTTTCAGCTGCAAGAAGTTTGACATTTTGACCCCCTTCACCCCCCGAGACAAGTTTTTAATTAAGTGAAAAAAACGGGTATTATAAGTATTCAAAAACTCAACTGTGTCAACAAACACTGGCTCCCTCTATTTGGGTTATCTATTCCGCCCCATTTAAGACATTTGCAATAAATCAAGAAAACACATTTCACATTAACTGGAACTCTGCTTCTTCTTCGTGAGGTTCACTGTCTCACGTTTAAGCACGTGCAGCAAAGTCTGACTGCTCTCAAGAATCTTCATATAGGCCGCCTCCGTCTGTAAATTGAACAATCGGATCGTTGGCAATGCAATGCAGTAGATGTTGGTAGTAGAGAGGTTGATATTTACAGGATTGTTAGCATACATGCAGGAGGAGGCAAGCTAAGAGAAAAGTGAACAGCATATATTCTACAAAAATATATTGAACCGTCACACGAAATCGTCACAAAGCGATAAACTAAACTCACCTCTTGAATCGTCTTGTCGTACTCATTCCTCGCCTGCGCCTTCCTCGCCAAACTCTCGTTAATCTGGGAAAGACGATCAGTCAGAATAGAAAGATCCTTCTGGATCTTAGCCTTCTCTTCCTCCTCCTTCAAAATGTGCTTGTTAACTTCTTCTCGCTTTTCGCTGTGAGTTGGGGGAGTGTTAGTCATAGATGAGCGGGAGAAGGGAGACAAGGAGAGAGGGAGGGGAAACAGGCTAGGGGAGGGTCTCCTCATAGTTTAATTAAAACAATTTTGATGCCTTCACGGGTATGTGATAGTACCATAAGGTCAAGGATTTGTAATCATCGGAGTGGAAATTTGTCGTTTCTCGGTCATAAAGGCCACCACATGGAAAGGTACAAGTAAAAACAGTGCAGCAGGTAAGCAGGCAGACAGGCAGCAACGTACCGAAGATCCTCAATACATTTTACCAACTCATTGTTGTAGTTCTGGAGGGTAGCCCCTTGTTGCGCCTGAGGGGAGGGGAAAGGAGAGAAAGGCGAGGATTGGGTTAGTTTGGCTGGTTGTTCACATCGGGCAACTCAAAAACAGCCCCTTGCCCGTAAGGGAATGGGGGCCTTGGGTGTCCTCGTTTGCCCCTCACTACTATCCCAACTACCAATAACTGCCGTACACCTACCATTTTTTCGAGGAAAGTGAAAAGAAAGAGAAGAGGTTTGATCAAACTCTCCAGCAGGTTGGTGAAATGACACGGAGGAAGAAATCACCCCACAACAAAACAGGTAGGTCTTTTCGCAAAAATGACCATCCTTGCGAGCTAATCTGTAGTGTAGAAAAGGCATTCTTCCTCAAATATTTGTGAAAACTGCTTTCATGAGAGGCCCCTCTCCCACCTCATTTGATTTTCTATGACTCAACTTTGCTGTCACGTAGCGAACGTGAGGTCGAGTCTTTGCGTCTCTTTGGCTTCAGAGTGGATGATGTGCTTATTTCATTAACCGTTTCCGGCCAATTTGATATTAAGATCGTCGTATTTACCTCTCTAACCCCTCCCGTTCTCTTTCTTTCTTTTCTGCCGCCATTTATGCCACCTTAGCTTCTAAACAAACAATGCAGATTTTCGTCAAGACGTTGACAGGGAAGACTATCACCCTTGATGTCGAGCCCTCTGACACAATTGATAATGTCAAGCAAAAGATTCAGGACAAGGAGGGAATTCCTATTGATCGGCAGCGCTTGATCTTCGCCGGAAAGCAGCTTATGGATGATGACACCCTCAGCTACTACAACATCAAGAATGGTAGCACCTTGCACTTGGTATTGCCTATGAGCGGCTGTTAGAGTTGTCCCCGCCTCTTGCACACACGCACACACCCATGCACCCGCGCGCACACACACACACCCATGTTTGCACACTCACAACACCACGATGGTATTGAGTAAAAACAAATTAGTTGCATTAATGGAGAGAAGATTTTTCCCGAACGAAAACGCTACTACTCTATATGGGATATCACCTAACTTATCACAAAAACTTTTGTTCCCTCGCCTCCCTCGTTTCCGCTGTCCTGGGAGGGATGGCGGATTGCCGGATTCTCGCTCCTCGGCTCCATTGGCAAACAAAACAATTAAAGATAAAAACATTTTCAGAAAAAAAGCCATCACTTTTACTATCATCATCATCGCTGTCCCTTATGCGTCACGTGTTTGTTATAGATTCTTTTAGAAAAGTAGGCGTCTTTTTCTTTCCGTTCCGGTCAGAAGAAAATAAACTTATAAAATTCCTTCCCAAAGAGCGTCTCACGAGGCGTCACTGACCATCCGCACGTAAACATTAATGCGTTATCAAGTATGAGACCTCGAGAGCTCTGTTTCTTTTACGAAAGGCGTGTTTCGTCGTCATTGTTGTTGTTGTTGTTGTTGTTGTTGTTGTTGTTGTTGTTGTTGTTGTTGTTGTTGTTGTTGTTGTTGTTGT
>ERZ651776.3405-NODE-3405-length-15865-cov-4.753610_pt1 | contig 15865 bp, 15 predicted proteins | sample MGYA00514761_ERZ651776 | MGnify/ENA metagenome assembly ERZ651776 | reverse complement strand
GGGGGGGGGGAAGAAAGAAACGCACGCACACACGGGCACGGATCTATGGACGGGTTTTTATTTATTTATGGAGCGTGTGTGCGGAAGGGGACGTCCGGGGCGGAATCAGAGGAGACACCACCGACATCGCCACAGCCATCATCATCATCATCATCATCATCATTCATCATCATCATCATCATCATCGTACCTTATCGGCTTCCTTGTCCAGTACCTCACGTGCTCCCCCGGGTCGCAGAAGCTCGATATCCCCGCCCTCCTCATCTCGACCATGAGCTCGTCGATCGACCTCTCGTTGTGGTCGATGTCGCCCCAGTGCCGGGGAAACCGGAGCAGTCGACGGCCGTGGTCGTTGAGACGGTAGGTACGCGTCTTTCGACGGGAGTCCAATGACAATGCATCGTCCCCCACAGACCCAGACGTAGACGTAGACCCCAGTCGATCGTCGCGCCTCTCCATTATCACGAATCCGGCGTTGTCGATGTTCTCGCTCCTCTCAAAGTCCGCGACAGTATACTGAAAGAAACGCATCAACATCAACCTCATGGTCAGTCCGTGACAAACAATGACCATATTCATCTCCTCCTCATCTTCACACCCGCCCTCATCCCCCCCCATGATATCCGGGTCCTCAAAGTCCCTCCAAAGCGTATTCAAAAACGACGACACCCTATTAAATACGTCCAGCCCCGACTCCCCCAAAGGAAATCTGTAGTAAAAACGACCGTACCGTATCCGGTCCTCCTTCTGCCTCCTCACCTCGTCCACGTCCTGGAAGTTCCCGAACTGCTGCTCCGTGAGCCTCGGCTCCTCCCGGACGCCGACCGTCTGGGAGCGGACTAGCTGGAGGCACTCGAAGGTCGTCTGCTTCGTGCGGAGGTAAGGCGAAGTGTAGAAATACAGCTTGCCCGAACCTACGATGCTTTTTATTGATTTCGCGAGGGCGCGGGATTGGAGGATACCCTTCGGGGTCAGCGGGATCAGCCAGTCGGGAGTGTTGACGTACGCCGTGTCGGAGAGATTTCCCTTTGATTCACCGTGGCGACATATTATTATCCTCTTCGGGTAATTTATCCTGGATTTCGCGGGAGCGGGAGAGATCGGGGAGGACGCCATTGTGCGGAGAGGAGGAAGGAGGGAAAAGGGATCTGAACGTGCACGGCATTTGCCGGACAGTCTGCGTGACAAAATCATCATCATGACAAAAATTAGGCAGGGGCGAGAGACAACTGCTCTTCGGTTCTGTGACTAAAAAACTACACAGCTGCCAGCTGAGGAGAGAGATGAAACACCCGGCCGTTCGCCGCTTGTCCAAAACTCTTTTGTGTATTGTTTTTTCAATTTGTCCTCATATTCCCCCCCCCCAAAATAGAAATCCCCTTCTCTAAAATCGCTCTCTACCGTCATCATCCAAAACGTGTGGTCGACTGTGTCGATCGACGATAGATGACGGGCGGCAAAAATATTCTCACTCTGCTGGGAATCATCGTCATATTCCCTTGGGTGTCTGGATTTCACACCCCAGCGACACTGGCACGGGGGTTTGTCACTCAAGATCATCGACAGATCAGCACCCCCCCGGTGCCCAAACTAGCACGCTCGAGGAGCACGCATTGTGCTGTTGACCCAAGCCAATTTGTAGATGCTGCTGTAGTTTCAGGCACTTTCTGGAGCGTAATTAGAGGTAAAATAATAAGCATCGCAATAGGGAACGCCGCTGCCGGCGTTGTGATAATATTTGTAGCGCGATTTGTTGGTGACATGATCGCGAAATCAAGAGATGAATTGTTTGATAGGGGGAATAAGAAAGGCGCCGCTGCCGTAGAAGCAGCAAAACAGAAGATGAATTGGGAAAAACCTGTTTCTGTTGGTAGTTTATCGGACGCATCACCTAATAGCGACGCATTGGTCCGCTTGGCAATTTGCATCTTCATCGACCTGGCTGGGGATGCAAGCATGGCGATACCATTTCTGGGAGGAGCTAGCGATTTCATCTTAGCCCCCATAGAGGCGCTGACTCTACGGCAATTGTTTGGCAGTAATTCGGTTGCTGGGATTGAGCTCATAAAGGAGCTGCTGCCATTCGATATCATTCCAGCAGCGACAATATGTTGGGTGATCGAGGAGCTCTACCCTCACTCCTTCCTTGCCGAGAAACTGAAATTAGGGAAATGGTCCAAAGTTAGGGGAGAGAATAACGTTACGGGCAAATAACTTAGCCGTAGTAGCAAATTCACAAAGGTAGCCTAGAAAAGCACATTTTTAGGAGTAGCGGCAAATCCTCATCTTTAAAAAGTGTTTTTATTTTCTGTCGCCCATGCATTTTATAACTTGACCACAGTCTCCCATCATGGCTACTAAAACGAATGATTCATCTTCTCTGAAGTTCATCAAGGATATGGCAATGGGCGGGACTGCTGGTTGTGTGGCAAAGACCACTTGTGCTCCTCTAGAACGTGTGAAGATTGTCCTCCAGACAGCCAAGCAATCCACTGGTCTTGGTATGGTTGGAACAGGACGACAGTTGGTCAGCGAGCAGGGTTTCGCGTCACTATGGCGTGGGAACTTCACGAATTGTAGCCGTTATTTTCCCACCCAGGCCATCAACTTTGCTTGCAAAGAAAAGTACCAGAAACTCTTGGTTCCTCCAAAGGAAAATGGATTTGCTCCCTGGTTTGCCGGGTATTTAGCCGCCGGAGGGGCAGCCGGAGCGACATCTCTCACCGTTGTCTATCCCCTCGAGTTTAGCTACACACGTCTTGCCGCTGACAGTGGGAAGAAGAAGCAGTTCAATGGGCTCACAGACGTCATGCGTCAAATCACCAAGAAGGAGGGAGTGAAGGGGCTGTACAGAGGGTATGGCCCTAGCGTTGCTGGGATCATTGTGTATCGGGCTGGTTATTTCGGATTTTACGATGCCGGTAAGCAGGTGTTTGGGCTAGACGGGAAAAATGCAAATTTCTTTTTAAAGTTTGGATTGGCTATGGTAGTCGATGTTAGTGCAGCGGTCTTTGCCTATCCCATCGACACTATAAGGAGGAGATTGATGATGCAAAGTGGGGCTGCGACCGTCGAGTTCACGACGGCCAGTGGTTGCATTAACCACATCATGAAGAACGAGGGCGTGAAGGGTTTCTACAAAGGGTGTGGTGCAAACAACATCAGGGCTATTAGTTCAGCATTGGTTCTTGTTACCTACGACGAGGTCAAGAAAATATTTGGCTGATTTTACTTGACGATACAATTCGTATTCGTATACGAGCAGCAAGGGCAATGGCAGACAGACATACACGTGTGCGAATGACAACGAGAGTAATAAAAGCTGTAGAGAAATTTTTGAGGAAATGAGCGCACGTAAAAAACTCTCTCACTTCATGTCTCGTGTATTATTACTTAGCGGAGATAGCACCAGAACTCGACTGTTTGCGCACTATCCCTGAACAATCGAACGTAACGTTCCAGGCAGTCAAAGAGAGGGCACCAAAAGCAGTTTTGGGGATTGATCATCGGGTCGGTCGGAGAGACCCTGAACGTTGGAGATGTACTAGAGGACGGGTCGTAAAAACGACGACATGTTTAAAACGTGAAAATGAGAAGGGGGGTTTGGGTTGAGAACAAGTTCTCGAACATTACCAGAACGACAGAACGATCGAACGATCTTGACCGAAATTTTTGTCCCGAAGTTTTATAACTGAAAATTCTCCCAGCACTTACTCTACGAAAGTAAAGATGAGTGGTGTCGCGCAGAATCTCGAAATCTCCGACGGATCCGAAAGAAGAGTCATTGACACCATCCCTCCAAGAGTGATCCATGACCATCAGAAGCGATCTTTCACAGGTAAGTCACGCTTCTGCTTGGTTGGTTCCATTTCCCCTAATGATTTTTTTTAACCCCTTTAACCCCACTTGCAGACGCCATATGCGCCGGCGCGTTCATCGTAACGATGTTGGCTTTCTTCACCATTGGATTTGTCATCATTGGGTCCGCCCATCCCAAGTGGGAATACAAGGAGATCTCAATCAATGACTCCAAGTATTTTGTCCAACGAGTCAGCACTTACTTCCAGGAGGATGCTAAGGAGTGCTGCGCTTCAGTTGGGACGACCGGAAGCGGCGACGATGCGGCGGGAGTCTGCGCTTTTCTAGACTACCCTTCCGAGGATGGTATGAGAAGGTCCTTGGAGGAGGGAGATGACTACAAGAAAAAGAGTAATTTTGATTATGAGAAAGGAGACATGTTTGAGGCCTTTCTTGCGCATCCCGAAATCCCTTCTGTCTTGATAGCCATGGTGTTGTTTTTGGCTGTTGGTTGGGTAGTTTTGTTGAGGTAAGTTGCAGAGTTTGGAAGGCAAAAATTTGGGTTTTGTGTGTGCATTATTATTGGTTTTAAAAATAAGCTCACACCGTATTTATATTGCAACGCAGAAACTTCGCCACCCCCATTGTGTTTGCCACCGAGTTAGTGAAAGTCGGCGCCATCATTTACATCGCTGTCAAAATTCCTGATGATAACAGCAAAGTTGTCTTCTGTCTCTTGGCGCTGGGTTACATTGGACTCATTGTGTGGAAGAAGGACAAGCTCGAGGTAAGGATTGGCGCCGAAGCTGAATGTTGCTTGCCGAAGGGCCTATGCGAAGCTCAAGTGCGCACGCACACATAACCTTTGCGCTCTTTGCGCTGCACCACCCCCCCCCCCCAGCGTTCCTCACCTCACCTCACCTCAACTGAACAAAAAACCTAACTAACCCTTGATACCGAATATTCCTTAGTTTGCTGGCAAGATTATCGAGCATTCCGCTCTTGCCATCAAGAAAAATCCATCGATGTTTTCTGGTTTGATTGTCGTGAAGGGCTTCTATGTCCTCCACGCCTACCTCTTTGTGCAGTTCTTCATCTCTGCCGTCCAGGTTAACACTGTCGCTGTTAAAACCTACGATGCTCTTAAGAGTTTAAGTTGTCCACTTGATGATGGAGAACACTTTTATTATTGCGGCTATAAAAGTGACTCAATGGACCCGTTCTGCAAGTTTATTAGTGACGAAGGGTCTGAGGAATCCACTACCACTATGTGCTTGGAAACTACTTCTCAACCTCCTTCCACCTGTTCTTTCGAGAGCCCCTCGTGGGTAATCGACTGCTACAACTTCATGATGTTCGCCTGGCTTTGGGCCGTACTTTTCTATAGCCAGGTCAGATTGAGTATCATCGCGCAGGTGGTCGGAAGCTGGCACTTTCACCCAGATGACATGCCCTCGGTGCCCACTGCGGTCTTTAACTCAGTCACCAAGAGTCTGGGGACCATCGCTTTTAGTAGCTTTATCACTACAATCATTGAGCGGATAAAAAAGGCCAGCGAGGTTAAGTGGTACTATTACACCGGCCCACAGGTGAGTGGGATATTTGGGCGTCCGGCGTCGGACAGTAGTAGCATCGCAGGGGTGGAGGAAAATGCCAGATTCTTTCATCTTCAGTATTTATGCAGTCCAATCATTAACAACAAATACCCTCACCGCATTTTCACATTTCACATTTCACAGTGCTGTCTCTTTGCGCCTCTGCTATTAGTTAGCTGTGCCGTCAAATTTTGCCTCGAAACCTGTATGAAAATGCTGACAAAGTTCACTTTGATCATCCATGTCTTTACTGGTCTCAACTTCATGGATTCCGCGAAGAAGTGCTTTAACATCATGAGCCGCCACTTCGAGAACGGCTTCATTACCGACTATGCCTCTGTTAGTGTCTTGAAGCTTGGATCATTCGTGTTTTCCATGGCTGTCACTATGAGTTGTTGGGCGTGGCTGGACGATGTTTACCACTGGCAAACTCTCCCCCAGTCAGCCGGTGAAACTTTGGATGTTGTCATCTTCTATCTATGGTTCTTCAACATGCTGTTCAACCTTTGGTACCCTGTTCTGGGTATCTTCCTGATCATTGTCGCCAACAATATCCTCGCTCACTGGCTGCGGGATGAAAATGGACACGTATATGGTCAGAATGTCTGGGTTGCCCCTATGGCCGCCACATTTGTTGGTTGCGTTAGCAAGATGTTCTTCGAGTACATGGCCGGAATCATTCTGGACACCATCGACGTTATGTTCGTCTGCTACGCCGTCGACAAGGACAATAACATGGATGTTTCTTCCAACCAGTTTGCCACCATTGTTTCCCAAATGGATGGACTAGTTAAGGCGAACCCAACAATGGATAACAACACGAACGCACCACTGTTGGTAATCTCAAACAGCGGAACCATGCAGATGGCCATGCCAGTGACCAGCAAAGTGTGAAGAGAGAACGAGAACCTGCAAACTATTGTACTAACTTATAAAAATAACATTAGAGCGAATTATTGCCAAAAAACACAGAACTTTTGGTTGTGTCGAGGGAGCCGACACAAACATAAGCCAAGAAGAACAGCTTGTACAAGTTACGGCTGAAATTAAATGATGAAAAAATTGGACAATTCTTGTTTATTTGCTGTGATGGAAACTCCACAAAAAACGAAACAACCTACCTGCTGATTGTAGAGAACATATTTGGCGTTTGTCCATTTTTCCATCGGCTCTATAATAACAGACACACCACCTCAGTAAAAAAAATTGGTTATTGTCTGCGAAATTGCTTATTATCTGCCGCTTTTCTGTGTCCAGCGAAATTTTTTGGTGCTCTAGCTAATAAGATGGATAAGGTCGAAGGGGACATCAAATCCACCGTGACATCATCGCTATCGCTTGCTTACAAAGGTGGCGCTACGCTTAAGGTGAAGAAACTCCGGAAAGAGACGTTTCTGAGCTTGCAAATTGATGACGACGAGAAGGCCAACAAGAAGGCATTTAAGAAAGTGATGAAGTCGTTTGAGGAGGAGGGGACGATTAGTGTTGACAGGTAAGAATAGTTTTCCCGAAAATCAGTTCATTCGGTTGTAGTAGCGTCGTCGGTAATTGGACGTCAATCACTCACTACATGCATGTCTAATTGAAACAAAATCAAAACTGTAGCGACGGAATTATCACTGTGACGAAAGAAATAGGAAAGAAGGAAAAGAAAGAAAAGAAGAAAAAGAAGAAGAAGCGGGAGAACTCCGAGGGGAATATTGGCGAGGACAAGGAAGATGGCGCGAAGAAGCAGAAAACAGGAGAGCCCGAAGACGAAAATTCGAGCGATAATGATGGTCTTGAGGATTATGGCAACAATGTGGCCAATCCAAGCAACCCCCAGAAGAATGCGCCGTGTCCGGGCAATAGGGACGGTGTAACGCGGTTGTTCGTCGGTAACTTACCATTCACAGTAACCGAGGCGAGCCTGCAGGCCCACCTTCCTGGAAATATGACGCATGTAAAATGGATCACCGATAAAGAGAGTGGGAGGTTCTACGGCAGTGCCTTTATTGAAATGGAAGATAGCGTTATGGCGAGGGATTGTGTAAAAATTGCGGGGAGCGAGCTAGAGGGAAGGTAAGAAAGCGGAGGCATGACTTGTGATCAACAAGTCGGACCTGACCTAACCCAATCTCACGCCCAAAATAACCTCACAGGAAGCTGAAAATCAATTTCGCGCCAAGCAGGGAAGGCGACGTTTGGCCTCCTAAACACAGCGAGAGCACGGGGGGAAAACAAACCACTGGGGAGTCCGCGGGAGGAAAAGGAAAGAAGGCAATGAGCGAAAAACCGGCCGATTGCAAGAAGCTATTCATCGGCAACCTGAGCTATGATATTGACGAAGATGCACTTTACAAGTTTTTTGACAATGTGGGGAGCGAGGTTAAGGCAGTGAGATGGCTGTCCCACAAGGATACCGGAGATTTCAAAGGAGTCGGTTTCGTGGAATTTTGGAACACTGAGGCTTGCGATAAGGCAGCCACTCTGAACGGAAAAAATTTATTAGGGCGGCCAATTAGGATCGACTGGACCGAGTAATATATTTTTTAACCAGAGAGAGAGAGAGAGACAAGCGTCTTTAGCCAAAAACCTTCACTATTCTACCGGTGGCGTCTTAACCAAATACCTTAACTATCCTACTAGCAATGTTACCCATAGTCTTCCACATAGCTCTTCCTGAATGCTCTATGGCGTGGAAGGCATCCAAACAAGCGTGTCCGACTGCCGAGACGAAATTATAGATGGGCATTACGACGAATTTATTTGTTGCCTTGGCAACCGGGACGACTATATTATTGCGCGTGCTCTTGTAAAAGAACACGATACCGTTTTTTACAGTCGTTGTGATGAGTACAAACCCGTTCCAAGCAGGCACAATAATAAAATTCTGAATGCTTGTGACTACCCAAACGACGGCATTGTAGCTCGGGGTAAATACGAACTTTCGGATGCTCGTTCCAATCCACACCGCGAGATTTCTCGCGGGGACCAGAACACCGTCTCGAATGCTGCGTCAGCAAGAGCGGTGTGTGTGAGTGATAGATTATAGCAAGAGCGCGAGGTGTAAGCGAAATTATTCATGCTGCTGCGGTTTTTCTTTTGTGGGAGGTTGCTGCGTTCCCAAGACTCACCTTGTGCCAAGAAAGAGTAAAAAGTTGCGGATTGGGATCAAAAGGTAGTCGCGAGTGGACCTGCCAGTAAAGCAAAACCATTCGTAAATCCGCGTAGCAATGTAGACAGCCGTGTTCTTCAACGGAATTAGTATGTAGTCACGGATGGATCTGCCAGTAAAGCAAAACCCTTCGTAAATCCGCGTAGCAATGTAGACAGCCGTGTTTTTCAACGGAATCAAAATGTAATCGCGAAAGCTTGTCAACAGCCACACAATAGCATTTCTCACTACCGGTACGTCGAGCGTAAAAAGCGAAACGAGAAAACAAACGGAGGAGTAGTAGTAAGTATTGTGTTCAGCAGCGCTGAGACTTTTTGTCGATGGTTCCCTCGCGCTCACCTGGGTATATGAAGTAGTCACGAACAAATCGACCAATTAAACAGAACCCCCCCCAAATTTTATTGCAAACCCAACGAACTCCATCCACAGCCCTCTCAATTGCCCAGAGAATCGTTCTATAAAACCAACAGATACAATCGTAAATGGGAGTTAGAATGTACCTGTAGATTGGGATGCATATATAATCGCGTGAGAAATTGTACATAGTAGTTATCAGCTTTCCAATCTGCCCAAAAACCCACCCAACTCCATTCCAGATAGGCGTCAAAATGTTCTCGCTTATGAACTTGCTGATCAACCCGATAGTATTCCAGAGCTTTCTACAGGCGGTTCTCGTCACTCTCCACGAGACCTTAAGCATTTTAGGGAGGATAAATACACTAAAAATTACCGGGAAGAAAATGGCGTAAAGGATGCACTTCCCCAAGAACCGTAGAGGGTTGTTGTAATCTTCAGGAGTGAAAAGAGGGAAAGTATTGACAACTTCAGCCTCAATCATCTCGTTGCTGTTATTATTGGGATCTTCGTCGCACAGAGTCGCGACAACATGTGCCTCTGCTTCCTCCATCGCACCATAAGAAAGATCAGAGGCGCGACCCCATTGAACAAGTGAGGAAGAGTTGTTCTTCCCAAGAGTCGGGCTTTGTGGTGGAGCGTAACTCTGAGCTCCAGGAACTGGGGGAGGGCGATCAGATGAGCTACAACTAGTAGTGTGAGCTAGCGGTGCATGGTTCTTATCATTTAACATCCTTTATCCTTTCCTCTAGTAAAGTAAGTAGAGTAGGAGACCAATTTATTTTCCAAAATAAATAAATTCAACTAGAAAAGAGAGCAAGGGGCTGAAGTTCAAAAAGACAAAATATGCAGAAGCAAGTGCGCTCGAATCCGAGATCTTGTCAGGCAGAGACGAGAAAAAAGAAGGAAAAAATGAATAGAATAAAAAAGTGAGACTTCGCAGACAAGACCCAATTTTTACCCCCAAGCTAAAATCATCACATCCTTCTTTAGCTCATTAAAAATTGAAAGCAAAACTTGCAACCCGACGGACAATATGCACAATCAAACAATATTTAACCAAATTCAACAGAATCAATGGAATTCCTTGGGGTCTGTCCAAGCCTCACTCTCATCCTCTTCCTTGTAGTAGTCGAAGAGCTTGCGCCCCTCGATACCTGTGAGCTCCCCTTCCTGGTAGAGGTGAGCCGCGTTAGTGAATACCTCAACAATCTGCATATTGGTCATGAGAGGGACATTGAAGTCAACGGCAGTGCGACGCATCAAGTAGTTGTCCTCGAGGCGTTTTGACTTGTGTGTGGGGACGTTTATAGCGAGGTCAATCTTGCCAGCCTTGAGGTAAGTCAACACATCTTCGCCGCCTGCTTCTTCAACCTCGCTGGGGTAAGCCAATAGCACGGTTGGCACCCCCACCTTGTCCATGAATTCCTTGGTGCGCTTGGTGGCGTGAAGCTTGTAGCCCATCTCGTGAAGCTTAAACGCTGAGTGGGTCATTTTCGGGCAGAGCGACTCTTCTACACTCATGAGGATGTTTTTGTTGGGCATTTTGAAGCCTGTCGACAGCAGCGCTTTCAAGAATGCCTCCTCGCGGTTAGCTCCGAAGCAAGCAACTTCCCCGGTAGACGCCATCTCAACGCCCAGCACGGGGTCAGCACCTCGAAGTCTGGTAAAGGAAAACATGGGCGCCTTGACCCCAACGAAGTTTTTGGGCCTGTTGCGGGTTTCCAAAGTCGGGAGATTCATGTGCGACGTGTCCTCGCCGACCATGGCACGCGCAGCTGCCTCGATGAAGTCAACCCCCATCGTCTTACTGACAAATGGGAAGGAGCGAGAAGCGCGGAGATTTGTCTCAATGCACATGACATCAGTTCCCTTCGCTACGAACTGAATGTTGCACGGCCCGGTGACGTCGAGAGCTTGAACGATTTTGGCGCCAGCATCCCGGACTCTGTGGAGCTGATAGTTGGTGAGATCCTGGGGGGGGAGGACAAGCGTCGCATCACCACTATGGACCCCGGCATTCTCAATGTGCTCGTGGATCGCGGCAGCAATGTACTTTCCGTCCTTTGCGACTCCGTCGAGCTCGATCTCGCGAGCGCCCTGGATAAAGTCGCTGATCACGACGGGGTGATCGCCGCTAACTTCGCCGGCCTCGTCAAGACAGGCCTGGAGTTCCTTGTCGCTCCATGCGACGTTCATGGCAGCCCCAGAGAGCACGTAACTCGGGCGAACGAGAACGGGATATCCCACAGAAGCAGCGAACTTGAAGGCCGCATCGGGGCTAGTTAACTCTTCCCAGCGAGGCTGTTGCACGCCGATTTCGTCTAGCATTGCGCTGAACTTGTTGCGATCCTCAGCGTTATCGATGTTCTTCGCTGACGTTCCGAGGATCTTGACTCCGGCCTTGTCGAGAGGGAGAGCAAGTCCATTGGGGATCTGACCGCCCACAGAGATGACCACCCCGTCGGAATTATCGCGGTTGTAGATGTCAAGGACTCGCTCACGGGAGAGCTCCTCAAAGTACAAAGAATCGCACTCATCGTAGTCGGTGGATACTGTCTCGGGGTTGTAGTTGATGACGGTCGTTCGCTTCCCCATATCGCGGAGAGCGCGAACTGCCGAGACACCGCACCAATCAAATTCGATAGAGGATCCGATTCGGTAAGCCCCAGATCCAAGGACAATCACGCCTCCTTCACCCGCGGGGACATCGTCTTCCTCTCCATGGTAGGTCATGTAGAGATAGTTGGTCTCAGCGGGGTACTCGGCGGCGAGTGTATCGATCTGTTTCGTGAAAGGCTTGATGTTGTATCCCAGGCGCGACCCGCGGACATCGTCCTCCGTGTTTGAGCCCTGGACTGCCTCGGCAATCTGCTTGTCGCTGTATCCCATCTGCTTGGCTTCGAGCATGAGGGAATGGCTCAGATTGGAGACACAGTCGACCTGCTCGAGTTTTTTCCAAGTGTTCACCATGCGCTCGCACTTGTAGAGAAACCAGTAGTCGATCTTGCTGATGTCGTGCATCTCGTCAATGGTCAATGAATTCTCGTGGAGAGCCTGAGCTATGGCAAAGACGCGCTTGTCTGTAGGCACTGCAAGCTCGTGACGAAGTTCCTCTACAGTCATCTTGTGCTTCTTCGGTTGAAAGCCAGCCACAGAAGGGTCAACCATGCGGAGTGCTTTTTGGAATGACTCTTCGATGGTGCGCCCTATCCCCATAACCTCCCCGACGGACTTCATCGCGGATCCGATCTCCTGTGATACACCTTCGAACTTGGCAAGGTCCCAACGGGGGACCTTCGTTACAATGTAGTCCAGAGAGGGTTCGAAGCAGGCCTGCGTCTTCTTCGTGATGGCGTTTTGAACATCAGTAAGAGGGATGCCCAGACTGAGCTTTGCAGCCACGAAGGCAAGCGGGTAGCCGGTCGCCTTCGAAGCGAGGGCCGAGGAACGGGAAAGGCGGGCGTTCACCTCGATGATAGCATACTCAAGGCTCTCGGGGTGAAGGGCATACTGGATGTTGCATTCGCCCACGATTCCGAGGTGTCGGACCACCTTCAATGCAGTGGTGCGGAGCATATGGTACTCCTCATTCGACAGCGTCTGAGAGGGTGCCATGACAATCGAGTCTCCGGTGTGAACACCAAGGGGGTCAAAATTTTCCATGTTACAAACAGTGATGCAATTGTCCTGAGAATCTCGGACGACTTCATACTCCACTTCCTTCCAACCCTTCATGGATTTCTCGACGAGGATTTGCTTGCTCGTACTCAGAGCCTTTGCCGCCATGTCCCTGAGCATCGGCTCATCCTCACAGATCCCAGACCCCAGGCCGCCGAGCGCGAACGCCGAGCGGATCATCAAGGGGTAGCCGACCACCTTGGCAGCTTCGACGGCATCCTCGATATTCTCAACCGCAAATGACTGGGCAATTTTCTCGTCGATTTCGTTCAACCTGTCACTGAACAGCTGGCGATCTTCTGTGTGCTCTACAACGTCGATCGGGGTTCCCAGAACCTGGACATTGTACTTCTCGAAAATTCCCTTGTTGTACATCTCCACGGCGCAGTTGAGAGCCGTCTGTCCTCCCATGGAGACGACGATTCCGTCAGGCTTCTCGCGCTTGATTACCTCTTCCACAAACTCGGGCGTTACGGGAAGGAAAAACACGTGATCGGCCTTGTCGGTCGTGTCTTCGGCAACGTTCGTCTGCACACTAGCGATGTTAGGGTTCATGAGGACAACCTCAAGACCCTCCTCCTTGAGCGCCTTGATAGCCTGGGCCCCAGAGTAGTCAAATTCACCCGCCTGACCGATGCTCGTTCCCCCGCTCCCAAGCAGCAGGACCTTCTTCACATTTGGCCTGGGGGGGGGCATTTTTTTGAGAGGTCGGGTAAGGTTTTTGACACCCAGCGCCGTGGTCAGCTTGTCACGACAGGCCGCTAGGAAGGTGTCAAACAAGAACTCAGTGTCAGTGGGACCGCAATGGGCCTCCGGGTGGAACTGAGCGCTAAAGTAGGGGCGTTCACTATGGAGTAGGCCTTCGTTGCTGCCGTCGTTGGCATTCGTGAAGAGGGCCTTCCAGGGGCCGTCCTTGGGAAGTGTGTCCTCAGCGACCTCATAACCATGATTCTGGGGGGTTATGTAGCACTCATTGGTAAGGTTGTTGATGACAGGCTGGTTCTGCCCGCGGTTGCCGAAGGGGAGCTTACGGGTCTGTCCCCCGCAGGCCAAGCCAAGCAGTTGGTTCCCGAGGCAGATCCCAAAAATTGGTTTGATCTTTGCGTCATCCTTCTCGTCGATGATTTTTTTAAGCTCAGAGATGGTCTCGACGCACATTGCTGGGTCACCGGGACCGTTCGAAAGGAAGAGACCGTCGAAATCAGGCAACATAGATGCCAGAGGAGCGTCGAAGGGAACCGCGTGAACCTCCGCACCACGGTCGACAAGCTGGCGAATGATATTGTTCTTCATCCCACAGTCCACAGCGAGGATCTTGATAGGGTTCCCTTTCCCGTAGATCTCAGTAGACGTACGGGAAACCTGCTTGACCAAATGGAGGCTGTTTGGATCCTCGGCGGCGGCGGCGGCAGACACGGACTTGCCATCAATAGAGATATTCGATACAATCGCCCCAGTCTCCCGAATTCGCTTCGTCAGCAGACGTGTGTCAAGGCCGGTGAGACCCACGACGTTCTCCTCTTTCAGCCATTCGCCCAGGGAGCTCCCAGCCCGCCAGTGGCTGTAGGACTCGCCACAGTAGTCCTGGACAACAAGGCCGCGAGCATGGATTCGCGAAGATTCAAAAGACTTGGCTTCCAGACCGTTTGCACCCTTCCCACTGCGGGCAGGTACACCGTAGTTACCAACCATTGGCGAGGTCAGGGTCAAGATCTGGCCCTCATAAGAAGGGTCCGTCAGCGACTCTGAATAACCAACCATTCCCGTGGTAAAAACCAGCTCACCAGATGTGGGGTTGGGAGATCCAAATGATTTGCAGGCAAATTCAGTGCCGTCTGATAGTGTAAGGGTGGCATTCAGAAGCGGCGGCTCGGGCTTCCTGTTACTCAATGTGTTTGCTGCAAAGTATCGGGGGATGCTTGTTCTGAGTGGGTGAATGGGGTAGGTAGGGTGGGGTGGGGTGGGGTGGGGTGGTTGGTTAGATATGTCTTGCTGTTGGGTCAGTGGGATCGTATTTATTATTACTGAGCGCAATTAAAATGTCCATGCATGCCTTAACCAGGTCCGATTATTACTTAGGCGAAAAACAGCCATTTACTTACCCAAAAACGCCCCGTTTAAGGGCAGAAAAATCTTTGCCAAAATTAGAAGCAGAAGCACCACCTCGGAGTAGGGGAATGGCCCCTGCCCCTCTGCATACACGCTCTAAGCCACCTGCACGTAGAGTAGCCCGGGCACGCACAGCCCCACCAAGCACACGGCGGCCCGATGATAACATGGCAACGCGAGGGAGAGGAGATGAATTCACCAGGGGGTATCCACCAAAAAATGAGATAAAAAATGTTATAATACAACAAAATTGGAGAGCTTGCGATGTTAGCGACACAATAGCTGAGAGAAATCGGCGGTGGTGAGTAAATTTCGGCGTGATGCACGAGTGCTTTGGTATCTAAGGAGAAATGGGAGACCGCAAAAGCGGATGAAAATGTGTGAAAATCCGAAGAAAATGTGAAAAGTGAAAAGTCGGGCTAAATAATTTAGTCGCAAAGTGCAGGAGGACCAAACAGAAAGGAAAATTTTAATTTGAAAATACGAGTGCGCCTTATTATGATTACTATTCCTCTGTTCACAATTTTCGTATTATCCTCGGGATTTATTCCACCTCTTTCACACGCCCCGAGTCGGAGAAGCTTTTTCGTGTCAGCAGGTTTTAGCAAAGGCGAAGACAAAGCAGAAAAACCGATGACCGCCGGGGCCCAAGAACGGAAAAAGCTCGCAGACAAGTACGACGACCTCACGGCAGCTGGTGGACAGGAGTATAGGGTTTTTGTGCGTCAATTTGGTGAGACAGACGCAGAAGCCTGGTTCCCTTGTGGTGCTGTCGTCGTTCCCCGAGGGGCGCAAGTCGCAGATGCAATCTACGCAAACGAAGAGCGCTTGAAAGAGAGCATAACGAGACAATTCAAGAACCTGAAGGGAAAAGAACAAGAGATGGAATTTGGTTTCAACCTGAAAGTATATCCTGATGATCCTGTTGAGGTAGCTGTCAAGGACAATACGAACAGGGTGGACAAGTTGAACCCGCTAAACTGGCTCTCCACTCTTCTCTCGCCAGTTGATACCTCAAAATCTCCCGATAAGTAGTAGGTTTTATTAATGCGGCTTATTTTATGTAGTGTGCTGCATCATGGTTTTTCTTAATTTTTAGAATAATAAATTAATTATTGTCTGACCTCCGACCTTCATCACTTAGCTTCCACTTATTTTCCAGAACTCTTCT
>ERZ651776.3401-NODE-3401-length-15881-cov-9.027968_pt1 | contig 15881 bp, 27 predicted proteins | sample MGYA00514761_ERZ651776 | MGnify/ENA metagenome assembly ERZ651776 | reverse complement strand
AAGGTAGCTAAAAAAGCTATTGGAAAAGTAGCAAGATTTGCTGGTGGCAAAGCTTTAGGTGTAGCTGGTATGTTAATGGCTACAAGTTCAAAAGCTGATCAACCTAAAAAAGGAAAAGGAAAAATAGAATATCCAGGTGGAAAAATAGATTTTACTAAACAAAAATAATGGCAAAAGAGTTAAACGAAGACACGGGTTTTGTACTTAGTGTAAAAACATTAATAGCTATAGGGTTTGCTATGGCAACTTTAATAAGTATGTGGTTTATGTTACAAGCGGATATTGCTGAAGCAAAAGAACTACCTGTAATACCACCAGATGAGGTTACTCGTATGGAGTTTAACATGAAAGATCAAATGATCCGTAATACTATTATGGAAACTAAAAAAGATGTTGACGAAATTAAAAAGTCTTTAGAAAAAATTGAAGACAAATTATACAATAGATAATGGAAACAGAGGAAATAGTTTGGCAACAATACGTTGTATATCTACTCGTGATGGTATTTGTGTTTTTTGCTAGCACTGCTTTTGGCCAAATACAAGTAACACAGTTTAATGCTGGTTGGAATAGTGCCAATGATGTTGCTTGGGTTAATAGTTTGTCTGACTGTAAAACTATAGCGTACTCAGATATAGCTACAGATACAGAGGCGCAAACAAAATATAAAATAGCTGTTGTACCAACTATTATAATATTTAAAGACGGTGAAGAGGTTGCTAGGTTTCAAGCTGATCTTAGTTTTAAGATGGTGGCAACAAGAGAAGAAGTACAAGACGAAATAGATAATCAATTAATGAGTGACTTTTAAAAAATAAACTATGAAAAAAACATTTTGTAAAATTATAAAGAAAATAACTTTCGGTAAAGTATGCCTTGGATGGTGTGCTTGTAAAGTAAAGTAATATGCCTGGTAGCGAGAAGCAAAATAGTATGTTCAAAAAAAGTAGAGGATACGTCCAAGGAGGTAATCCTTTTCCTGTTACTAGTTGTGGTCGTAGAAGAAATACTGGTCAATCTATTGTTGAAAGCGATTCACCGTTAGAAAAAAGATTAAGAAAAACTACAAAAGGTAAAGGCCGTAACTTTAGAACAACTAAGGAAGGTGCTGGGATGACTTCTAAGGGAGTTAAAGCTTATAGACGTAGAAATCCTGGAAGTAAGCTTAAAACAGCTGTAACAGGAAAAGTTAAACCAGGTAGTAAAGCTGCAAAAAGAAGAAAGTCGTTCTGTGCTAGATCAAAAGGTTGGACCGGTGAAAGAGGTCGAGCTGCTAGACGTAGATGGAACTGTTAAATAAATAAATTATGGGATACGCAAGTAACGCACAAAGAAAAGCCGTATGGGCTTCAAAAAATGAAAAAAAATCTCCGGCTAAAATGGGACCTATAGTCGCTGCTGTAGCTAGTAAAGTAGCTGGTAAAGTAGTAGATAAAGCTATAGATAAATCTCCATTTAAAATGAAACCTAGCCCGTCAGCATTAAAATGCTGGAAAGGATACGAAAGAGTACCTGGCACTAAAGAATTTTCTGATGGAAGTTGTAAAAAGAAGTAGCTATATAATTATATTTGCACTATCATTATTAGTGGGTTGTGGTACTTACAACAACCAACCTAAAATACAAGTAACGCATGTATTAGCTGTTACTGAACAAGGTGATACATTGAGGCTACCTATAAGTGCGATAAAACCTAATGTATATTATAATGTAATATCATATCCTAATAGATACTATGGTAATTGGTACAACAGTTATTACCGACCTAGTTATAATAACAACAGACCTATATACGCTCCAAGTAGTGGTTCAGGTTCTAGTAACAATAATAATAATAATAACAATAACAATAATAACAATAAGCCTGATTCTAGACCAACGCCTGACATTATAGTAAGGCCAACTGGTGATGTTCTAAAAAAGAAAGGCGGTAACTAATTGACTATGGAAAGTGTATATAAAAAAGGATGTGGACCACAAGGACTAGGTGCTCCAAAATCATTTAACAAAAAGAAAGCTAACTGCTGGAAAGGCTACAAAGCGGTAGGTAAAAAGAAATCACCTAGTGGCAAGAAAACCAAAGGTGGTAAAACTAAAATGGTTAACAACTGTGTTAAGATAAAGAAGTAATGTTTAACTTACCAGAATCAACCTTTTTAAAGAAAGGTAAAATAAGAAAAACTACTAAAGGCAAAGGCCGCAACTTCAGAACAAAAGAAGAAGGTGCGGGTATGACATCTAAAGGTGTCAAAGAATATAGAAAGAAAAACCCAGGCAGTAAACTAAAAACGGCTGTAACAGGTAAAGTAAAACCTGGTAGTAAAGCCGCTAAGCGTAGAAAATCATTTTGTGCAAGATCAAAAGGTTGGACAGGTGAAAGAGGTAAAGCTGCTAGACGTAGATGGAAGTGTTAATATGAAGTTTTTTGATTTAAATAACAATGGTAAATATGATTGGTGGGAATATATACTACCTATTATATTGCTACTATGTGTTGAAGTTGTAGCTGAAGTTATAGCTAAATTTTTGATATCTTAGAATACTTAGGAGCACTTCTAATTAGCTTCTCATCTGTCATCCAACCATCGTATTTTAACAACTTAGTATCTAAGTCGCTTAACAAATGCCAATTAATATCTCCTCTTCTTTTTAAGAAAGAAACATATTCTTGTTCTAGATTTTTATCGTGAGCAGATTTTTGCATTGCATAACAAGGTAAATGCCAACTATGAGGATCAGCCGCACTTAATCTTCCTGCCTTATCAGACAATCCAGGCACACTTACTGTTTTAGCAAAGAAATCAAAACCTATAAGATCAATACTTTTATAGGTTTTTACTTTTTGTAGAAACCATAGCAATGTTATAAATCCAGCGCTAGGTCTTAAATCGTTAGACAGCATATCTTTACCGAACATACTCATTATATCTATAATTTCTTCATCTGTATACATCATTGTGTATAGCATACCTTGTGGTAGTCTTTTTTCTATTTCCCAATTTTTAAGCTGCAAATTACCTCTACATCTGTTAACTAGTATTTTAGATTTTTTAAATTTACCTTTTTCAAAACGGTTTTTATTCTTATACCACTCAGGAGCTCTAAATTGACCAGTAACCCATATATCACATTTCTTGCCTATAGATTTTTCTTGTTCCGGTGTTGCAGATATAGCTCTACCAAAGCGAACAATAATATCGTAGGAATCTATAGTCTTACCAAGCTTATGCTTCATAATTTCTACAGAGTTACCTACGAATACTATTCTTTTGTTTTTTACAAACTGTTGTATATCTTCCACCACTCTTCAGATAATTCAGAATCTTTATACTCATCGAACCAAGGTCCACCTTCCGTGTAATGAATAGCTCTCGCGTTTGTCTTAGTTATTTCATCAATACCAACTAACATATTGTATCTTTTAGGTATTTCACCTATATCATTTTCATTTAAAAATTTAAACTCGTGTAGTTGAGAAGCTGTTGCGTTGTCTAGATATTTTTTAGATAATTTTCTATTTAACCTACTACAGTTAAATAACATCAACGAGCTCCAGTTTTTCTTTGGATAAGACTTGTTGTTAACTCCATTCATTTTATTAGAATTAACTTTGTAGTCATCATGTTTAACTACTGATATTGGTTTATCACCTAAATATCTACTAACTTCTCTAGGATCTACTCTCCATAAGAAATCATTATCACAAAATAAAGCATAGCCTTTGTAGTTCATTAACATTGGCACATAAAATCTAGTAAAAGAAAACTCAGTAGATTCTCCTTCTATATCTTCCCTACCATAAACTCCTATTTCTTTTAATTTAGCTTTATCTAAATAAGTTATATTAGCCTCTGGCCAATATTTTAATATTGAAGCTTTACAAACTTTTGTTGCTTCAGGGTATCTTGAGTCATGCCCTATAAAAATCTTAATACTTCCTGGTTTTTTATTCATGATTTACTTTTTTACCTGATGTTTTTCTTGTTATATCATCGTGATTAAACTCTGCCCAATATAATTCAAATGCAACTCCAGATTCTTTACCTTCAAACTGATGGTATTTACCTGGTTTAACCATTGTAAAATCACCTGCTTTTAATATAGTTTCATCAACAAGACCTTGATCGTCTTGCCATACTCTTATTATCATCTCTCCAGACTCTACAAAAAATCCGTTCCATTTAAATTTATGTTCGTGCTCTGAGCACTTGTATCCTTTATTAAATTCTATTCGGTGAAACTCTAACACACCATTTTTATGTATCATTTCAGTTGCACCCCATACTTTTCCTGCTTTCATTTTTTTTGATTATGTTTAAAGTAAGGCTTTCTCCATTTTTGTGAATTTATTGGGAACCTTCTATTTATTATTACTTGTTTTTTTGGTTTTTCTAATACATCGTGTAGATCAATCCACTCGTGCCTCTTGTTATCAGCTCTGTTTGTTATCTTAAACTTTTCTAAACTTTGATTATCTTTATTAGTAAAATGAACACTACATAATATTCTAGGCCCTATAGTTTCTACTTTGTGAAACTGATATTGAGGTATGTAAAGCATATCACCCTCGTCTAATATAAACTCTTCTAATATTTCTTTAGGCTTGTTAGGTATAAACTCTTTATATATCGTCCATTTAACTTTACCGCTTTGGTGAAACAAAAAATTATCAGTAGCATCACCGTGAGCAGGAAAGCTTTTAGATCCAGCTTTAGGTGAAACATATACATTAACTTGACCTTTTTTAAAGTACCTTTCAAACTCAAAAACAACATCTAACAATTGTTTGCTTTCGTATTCAGCAAATGGTATTACAAATGATTTACCTTTTTTCCAAAAATTATGTATACCTGCTTTGGTAAACATAGGTTGATTTGATTTTTTTCTTTTAACTTTATCAAAACACCATCTTTCGTCTTTATCGTTATAATCAAGAACCTGAAGGTGAGGTACGTTAGGGTATCTATTTATATATTTAGTTAAATGACCCCAGTGAAACAAATCTTTAAATTTATTTCTTCTAATAACTAAATGTTTTTTACCCCAGTACTCTTTAAAAAATAAGTCTACTGATATTGGATCTAGTATTTCTTTTAATGTTATTTGTTTTTTCATATTTTATCCGTCGCAGCTTAAACAGTTAGGGTCTATCGCTTGTTTAGCTATATCACCTCTAAGAACTGATTCAGTTCTCATGTAATATAAAGTTTTAATTCCTTTTTTCCACGCATCTAAATGAACCTTATTTATAAATTTAGGTTCTGCTTCTGATGGAAAAGCTAAGTTCAAACTAACAGATTGATCTATGTATTGTTGTCTTATTCCTGCTTGATTAATTAGTTCTAATTGATTGATTTCTTTGAAAGTTTTGAAGACTTCTTTGAGCGGTATATCGTGATCGCCCAATGTAATCTTCTCTAATGCTTTTACGCCCTGCACCGAGCCCCCGTCCTTTAAGATTTGGTCCCATATTTTTTTATTATTTAAATTGTTTTCTTCTAATACTTTTTCAAGAGTTGGATTTTTACGTATGAAAGTGCCTTTCGCAGACTGGTCTGTAAAAACATTAGCAGCCCAAGGCTCAATTCCAGGACTAATATTCCCAGATAACTTACTGTTACTAACAGTAGGAGCAATAGCTCTAAGATGAGTGTTCCTAAATCCTGTGCCAACGCACCATAGCGGTTCGTTAAACGCTTCGGCCAAAGCCATACTAGCTCTTTCTGATTCAATTTTAATTTGGCTAAAAATTCTTCTTGTTTCATATTGTGATAATAAACCTTCAAAAGGTAATCCTTTTTGTTGTAAGTAAGTATGCCATCCAACTACACCTAAACCTAGTGCTCTACCTTTTTCAGCAGATCTTACTGAGTTTTCAAACCCTCTTCTGTTTTTTGCTTTTTGTATAAACTCTTCTAATACACCATCCAAAAACCATATACTATCGTATATTAAATTACTGTTTTTCCACTCATGATATTTAGCTAGATTTAAACTAGATAAACAACAAATAAAACTATGGTTTTCATCTGTATGTAATGTAATTTCACTACATATATTAGTCATGTGTACTTTTAAAGCATTATCTTTATAAGCAGAAGGATTATTCTTATTAACGTTACCTTTAAACATTATATAAGGTTCTCCTGTAGCTTTACGCTTCTGTAATAGTTTACCCCATTTACGTCTAGAAACTTTATCTCCATCTCTAAGCTTTCTCATAAACTTATCACCAACTACAGCACATTGATGTAGGTTAAGTGATTGTCTATTTACATCTCCTTTAGGTTCTCTTATTTCTAACCAGTCTTCAAAATCAGCATGTTCAATATTTATATTAACAGAGGCAGCGCCTCTTCTAACTGACCCTTGGTTTGTAGCTAGTATTGTAGAGTCATATATCTTGCAAAACGGTACAACACCATCTGATGTGCCATTGCCTGTTATATTAGCGCCTGCAGGTCTAATTTGATTTATACCTATGCCAACACCTCCACCGTGTTTAGCTAGTAACATCATTTCTAAATTCTTTTGGCCTATATCAATTATGCTATCTGCAACATCAATACCAAAACAACTTATTGGAAAACCTTTATCAGTGCCAGTATTACTAAGCACAGGGCTAGCAAGACAAAGCCAACCTTTCCAGATGTAATCAAAAAAGATGTCCTCCATTTCTTTTTTCTGTAATCTATTCGCAACTGTTCTAGCAACTCTTCTGTACGCTTGTCTTGGTGTTTCATCTTCTAATAAATATCCTCCTTGTATTGTTTTTTTATATATGTCGGACTCTGCCCAACTTGGGTAATCTACCCCTTTTTTCCATCTATTGCTCCACATATTATGTTATTAAGTGTTTTATCCAAGCTATTAAACCATTAAGGTTTAAAGCTACTAAATTCCATTGTTTTCTTGATCCTGTCTGTACCATAACACAAATAAAACCTATTATATATAACCAAGGTTCTAATGTCCATTGTGCAGCTACTAGAAAGCCAGCACCCATATATCCAATACGGGTTGCCATCCTTTCTAATACTGTTAATTGTCTTTTTCTTTCGACAAGAAACTTTTTAAATTTATAACTTACCATACGTCTTCAAAATCTTCTCCTTCATTTGCCTTACTATAGTCAGTCGACCTAATCGCGAAAAAATCAGTGTGGGTATGACCCCCAGTAAGATGATAGAACCAATCCAAATTACCCGCTGCTTCTTCGTCATATGAGAAGTACGATCCGAGATCCACGTAACCAAGTTCTTGTAATTTTTCATTAGTTCTTTTTCTTATAAATTGTTTTAGGTCATAAGACTTTATACCATCTATATCACCCATTTCAAACATCTTTTCTATATACTTTTCCTCTAATTCAACCATTATCTTAGCTGCATCTACAATATCCTCTCTACAGTCTTCTAATAAATCTTTATCTTCTTCGCACATGTGTCTAAACAATTGACAGCCCATTCGGCTATGTAAAGATTCATCTCTAACTGACCATTTCATTTGTTGGCCAATACCTTTAAGTAAATTACGTAGCTGAAAGCTATACAAAACGGCAAAAGCAGAGTATAAAGAAACTCCTTCTGCGAAAGCAGAAAAAACAGCCAATGACTTTGCGATACCTCTTTTATCGTCGCCATCATATGCAACGAGGTTATCAAAACGCTCAGCCGTAGCTGGTTCATGAAGAAACGCTTCATAATCTTCTAGTTTTAATGTTTCATTTAAATAACTATATGCTACAGCATGTACAGTTTCCTGTGAGCCAAACATCATAGCCATTTGTTGTATCTCGTGCTTTGGAAACCACGATACTACTTTCTGAGTCCAGTAATCACTTACCGCACATTCAGTCTGAGCAAAACCTAGTAAGATATTTCCTACTAGGTGTTTCTCCTTTGCTGTTAAAGACTCGTTCCAGTCCTTAACGTCTCCACTCATAGGTATTTCAGTGTGTAACCAAAATGCTTGAGCTTGTTTTAACCAACCTTCTGTATAGTACTCAGGGTACTCAAAAGGTTTATACGCTATTCGTTCATCAAATAATCCCATGTTTAATATTTTACAGTGTAACAAACATCTATAATTCCTAAGTATAAAACGTAATCTATTTTTTCATTATCAGGATACGTTCTAAATCCAAATAATATACCGTTAAAAATGCCAAAGCTTAACTCCCAGTCTTTCATATTTATTTTTTTTAAAATGGTAAATCATATTTTTTATATTGATCTTTTAAATCTCTCCATAACAAATAACCTCTTCTTTCTGTAGTCCATTTAATAAACCTATCTATTTGTCTTAAAGCATACATTCTTCTTGCTAAGTCTTTTGATTTATGTTTTCTAGTATCAGTCTTACTGTTTCGTCGCATTCTTTTTGATTTTGTGGTTTATATAATGTTAATGGCCCTAGCCTTCTTTCTGTTATAAGCTTTTTAAATAATTTCCATCTAAGTGGAAACGATTCATTTGCTCTTCCCTTTGTTTCAATTATAAACCCTTTACCAACAAAATCTGGTGTATATTTAATATTCAATATTTTTTTGTTACCTCTGTTTTTATAATCTCCTTTTCCATTTCCACATCTTTCATATGACTCAAAAGGAAAATCAAAAGCTTCTGAAAGCTCAAACGTTTGGCCTTCGTACAAAGACGTGATCTTAGCTTTGCATAAGGCCATATACATATAACGTTCAAGACCTGACGCGAACTTTATACCATCATATGTAATCTTCTTTGATTGTACTGGTCCGCGTTTTCTTTTCTTTTTATAAAACTTTTTCATCGTATATTTCTATATTGAGATCTGTTTCGTTGAAGTCTTTAGTTCTTCTTATCATAGCCTCTTCTATTTCATCACTTAAACAACGTTTGGCAGCTTCAATATATAACAACGCATCCATTAATTCTTCTTGTACATCAACAAGAAATCTATTAAGATCTTTTTCTTGACCTTCAATCTCTTGCATCATTGTAGCACCATATTTCTTTTGGCCTATTAAACTACGTTCGTCCATCTTTTTTAAGACTTGTTGAACTATCTTATCTTTTGTTTTAATTTTCATCTTTCACAAATGTTCCGTTAATCATCTTGCCTGTTCTTTTACTTATAACGTCGTACGCTGTTGCTATACACGTTTCTATCTTCACACCTTCTAAATGCGCTAAGTTTGTTAATACAACAACCATATCGCCTATAGCGTCTATTACTTCAGGTTTATCATTTTTTAATAAAGCTTTTGCAAGTTCTCCAGCCTCTTCCTGTAGTTTAACGTATTGCGTGTTTGAATTACCTTGTTGATATAGTCCTCTTACCAGTGCCCACTTTCTAATTTTATCAAATACATTTGATTTACTAGTAGCTTCCTCACTGTGTAACATTTCATGAACAACTGCGTGTTCATATTCAATAGGGTTTTTTTGAAAGTTAGACATAGCTTTGTTATATACATAGCTTCTGTCATTATTAAACATCGAGGTTTTAACATTTTTCATAATCCAATTAACTAAGTCTAATGTTAATTTAAAATCCCCATGTTCTGTTTTCCATGTCATACCAATGTTATCCATTAGTTGTCCTTTAAGTTTATTGACTGGACAAGGAAAAGTCGTGGTTTGTTCGGTCACGTTTATCTTCATATTTTTATTTGGTTTAAGGTTTCTATAAGGTACTAGATCTACTCTGTACCCATACTCTTTCTGTCTTTCAAGCTCTAAACAAGATATATAATCTATATCTTCTGAGCTTTCTAATATTTCATACTCATCAGGCGAATATCCTTGTTGAACTGTGACCCGGTTATTAAGATCACAGGTAACGCCGATTTTTTTACCTGGTATGTGATATAAATGATACATCATAATTTATCGTTATATATATGCATGTTATGTGCGTGATGATAATACCATCCGACGTCAATAGACAGTCTCTCTGCAATCATTTTCTGTAATGATGAAAATTGATATTGATCGTTACAGAAACCGTACCAGATGTCATTAGAACGCATATACACAGACATGCACAGTTTGTTATTAATTATTGTAAATTGTATTGCATAAGTACAAGGTGTATCGTTACGATACTTACCAAACTCTTTGCAATCATATATACTAATAGCAGCGTGTCTAGTGTTAGGATTATTTCTTAGTTTAGCTACTACATAATCTATTTGATTATTACGTTGCCATTGATAACCGTAATTACTATTTACATTTCTATTACTATCAGCCATCTTTTCCCATATAGGTGGAACCTTACCATATAATTCACCTAGCTTATCTATACTAGGATCACCTGATAAGTACCATTGCCATTCAGCTTCTGCATATTCATGAGACCATTTTCTATACTTATTTTTAATGTGATTGTCTAATGGATCTTCTATTGTGAAGCCTACATTAAACAAAGCTTTAGTATTATCAAAATCTACACCTTCAGTAATTAAGTCGTGCATTACACAGTTGAAAGCCTCATTTGCATTTAAAAATTTATTTCGCATATTTTTCGTAATAATATTTATAATAGTTAAATATAACTTCCCACAGTTCTCTGGAATCATAGTATTTAGGTGATCTGTTGACCTTACCATTTATCTGTATATCTACATACCAACTCATAAAGTTTTCTTTACAAAATGGAGATATGTATATTCCATTGTTTATACACCAATGATAGCATTTAAATTCGTAGCTATCATATGAGTACGCGGGTTGTTTTTGTTTTTTCTTTCTAATTATTCCCATGGCATAGCCTCTTCTTCTCCAACAACATTAACCTGCGGAACAAAAGAGCCTGACTTCGGCTCCCATGTAAAATGAGCTTCAGCTCCGTTTTCACCTAAGTTTTGAAACTTAACTTTAAGTACTTTTACTTTAGTTGTTTTGGCTTCGTAATCTCTATGTACTAATAAACCGTGATAACTAGCATCATACCATTCGCCACCACCTTTTATATTATACATTGTAGGTTCTTCTATCTTTCCATCTTGGCCTTTATACATTTTGGTTGGATGTGCTACTATAAATGTTAAAACATCATACTTTTTACAAAAGGCTTCTATCTTTGCTAGATAGTCCATAGTATATCTGTTCACATCATCTGAAACCGCGTTTGTATCTCTAACCTTATTGTAAGGATCGATAACTAAGCATTTAATACCTTTACGTTTAACAAGCTCAGCGCCTTTGCGTAATACAGCTTCTAAACTATATTTATCCATGTCTATGAAAAAGTAATTATCATTAACATGATCTGAAATCTGATTCCAAGTACCTCCGCCTATATCATTAGGAGATGGCATGTCACCCCAGGTCTTACGCATAAGTTTGTGGGCGTGTAAATATATGGGTGCGTTTTCAGGACTAGCAAAAGCTGTCTTCCAACCATATTCTTTATTATAACCTACAACCATCTGATCAACGAAGTCAGATTTTCCGCTACTAGGTATCCCAGTAACAGTGATGAACTGCCCAGTATAAGTACTAAAAATACTGTCAAAGTTAGGTAAACCAACTTGGTAACCAGGTTTGAAACCGTTTTTAACAAAATCTTTAAGATCATTTTCTACATTTTTAAGCGTTGTTACATTTTCTAAGGGAACTTGAGTTGCGCTGTGTATAGCAGTGAAAAGTGCCTCTTGGCCATGCTTAACTAAATATTCGTTAGCATCTTTACAGTCTGCAAAATCAACTAAATAACAATTCTCAGCACCTAGCCTACGCACAAACTCTTGTCTCAACATCATACCAGCTTCGTCAGCATCTACAGCTAACACTATCTTCTTCTTATCATCAAAGTAATCTATACAATTATCTAAGTAATCTAAATTGTTATGGTTTAATGTGGCTCCGTTTGGAACCGATACTACATTAGGCACGCCTGCCTCATGTAATGATAGTACATCTATTTCACCTTCAACTATAACGCAACTTTCATGATTTACAATACTATTTATATTGTAAAATATCTTTTCAGCACCCTTGTATAGTTTAAAGTTTTTAGCACCATCCCTATATTTAATATTGATAAGCTCATTACCCATAAAGTAATTAAACTTAATCGTATTCTCGTTCTTACCAGTTTGAGGCATAAACTCAGAACCTTCAGAAACGTTTAAAGCTTCTAAAGTATTCTGAGTAATTCCTCTTGACTTAAACCAATCAACAACTTTACTACTTGGTACTGCAGCTTTTTGAGCCACAGGGCGAACATATTCACGATCGCTATTACCTTTACGTTGATACGTGTGTAGTTGAAAAGTTGAATCACAGTTGTGACAAGTACCGAGACCACGTTCCCAATCATAAGAAGCACATTTAAGCTTTTTATTTTTAGGCTTTCTAGTGTGTGAGCAGGTAGGGCAAATACCCTGTGTCTTCCCAACTTCTAGCTTGTGTTGATTGAACTCGTCAATCTTAAACCCATTGATCTCTATTTCTTCTACTTGCATTTAATTTAATTTAATTGTTATTCTCCATCTCTACAGTCTGGGCAAATATCACAGAATTCATATTCTTCCTGTGATACTTTTTGCCCACACATCTCACAACTAAAAGGGTAAGTCATCTACCGGCGCCGCAGCTGGTGCAGCTTGTGCTGGTTGATCTTCTCTTGGTGCAACGGCAACGTTTGTGCCGTTCGTCCAGACTATTTTAACATTACCTAAGTAAGTCTTTGCAGTCTTAGCGTCTCTTTCTTCCTTTGACTGTTGTACAGACACAGGACCTTGATTACCAAACTGATCTAACTCATCGTTAAGTGTAATTGTTATCGGTAAGTATTTACCTTTCTTACCTATGATAATTTTATCTTTAGGTATAGCGTTAAGGTTAATACTTGTAGCTATTATACTTGCCATATTATACTGCTGTTTGAAATAAATTATTAAACATTGTTCTTAGCTCAGTAGTACCTACTGTAGCTCCCGTAGCTTGTAGTCTACGTCTAAAGTTGTCAGCTTTTTTACTGTACAAATGTAAACCGTCTGATGCATTGTTGTTTGCATAAAACTCTGTTGTAGGAAACGTCATTCCTGTCATTGCACATTCTTTTGTTGTAACTTTTCTTTTTCTTGCCATAATTATTATATTAAAGTGTTTTGCTTATGAAATATTGTTTTGGATCGAAACCCTCGGATTTATAGAACAGATCATAAGCTTTTTCTGCTCTATCTACCTTGTCTTTACCTTTTGCGTAAAACTCTGGTGAACAATCAAATATACCTATTTGATGAGTTGTTTTGTCTATAACAATAAAGACCATATCGTAACCGAATAGTTTTCGGTATATATACGCTTGTGAGTCATAATTGTATTTAGATGCTGACCAACGGAATTTATTAATATCTGCTGTAGTCTTCAAATCAACAACTAGTTTATCTTCATGGTTTACAATATCAGCTTTACCTTTCCACATGTAGTCACCTAGCTTTTTAACAGCTGGCACTTCATACTCTACATCACCTTGTATTAAGCTTTTACAAACTTCATTGCCCATCATTTTGTCTGACATTAATTCTATGCCGTCAACTTCATGTTGTAATAAACATAGTTCTCCACCGGAAATCTCTTTGTAAGATTTAGTATTTCTGCTTGATGATTGTATTATTTTAAACTTCTTAAGCTTGTCTGGCTCAAGTATAGCTGTGTGAAAATAACCACCAACAAGAAATGCCGACGAAGGTTTACTTGGCTTGCCAAAAGCTAATGGATTAGTAAGCAAAGTTCCTATGTCTGAATTACTTAAGTATTTCCTACCAAAAGCTCCATAGTAATGTTCATCACTTTTAAGCTTTTTAAGGATTTCTTTTTTAGTCATACTATAATGTTATTTGTTTTTCTATTTCAGGAGTTACATTATATTTCTTTTTGATAGCATCTAGTGTTCCGCCTTTTTGCACAAAGTCTTTAGCTTTTTTAATAGCTATATTATCCATTGTTAAGCCGTTTGTTGCGTCAGCATCTGCTGTATCATCAATTAAGAATAAATTCCCTAATGCGTATTTCTTCCCATAACTTGAAGCTGTACCGAACTTTTGAGGCATTTGCATACCTTTCTGATCAAGATCTACACCGACTAAAGCTGTTGCGTGTATAGCACTGTCGCCATCACTAACTGTAGCTGTTGATTCGATAATAGGAAAACTATTAACATCAACAAGTGTTTCATTGATTGTTACCGATACTCCTAACTCTAATAGATAGGGTTTTGTTGCTTCGAGAATGTCTTCGGCTGATCGGAAGTTGTATTTGCCGAATGAGTTAAATCTACTTTTCTTCGATTTAAACTTTGTCTGGATCGTTGCCAGTTTTTCATTTAAAGTCATATTTAATTTAATTTAAGTCTATATATATAATTACACATAAACATATTGTTTTACAATGGTTCACTCAGTTAAACTACAGATAATCAAGCACTTGCGAGTGATCTACTTTATCTATAAGTGTTTGAACAGCTTGTTTTTTAAGCTGTGAAATTCTAACATAAGCACTGGTGCCTTGTATCTTTAAAATATCTGCTATAGTTTTAGCATCATGCTTATCACAGTCTAAACCATAGCTTAATCTTAACACCTCATACTCTTTATGATCTAAATGTTTACTCATTAAACTTTTTAAATACATATTTAATAGATGCATGTTATAAGGTTCTGAATTATCAGGTATTTGATATACCATATCTTCATTTTCTGCATTTTGTGGTTTATCATCTATACTTAAAAATATAGAATTAAAAAACATTGCAACCATCTTTTTATCTTTACCAAAGTTCTTACGTATTTCATTTAATTTATGCTCAGGTATTCTTATATCGCCTCTGTTTATATCTATAGCTCTACGTATTGCACCTCTTATTCTTTTTGATAAAAAAGATTTTAATGTTTTCTCTTGATCTTCTGAATCTGCAAGAGTTTGGTAATCTAATCTATCAACTGCTTGAGTTAAACCAGCGTTACCCTCTTGAATTAAATCCATTATACTCATAATACCAGATGCTTGTTGACTAGTTGAAAATTTTCTAGACAAGTTTTCTACAAGAGGTGTAAAACAAGTAATCATTTGGTCTCTGTTGTAGACAGTATAATCGCTATCTATTACTTCAGGTAGTTTTCTTATAGCTTGTTCTACGTCATTTTTCCATCTGACATAGTTAGCAATGTTATATTTCTTCATTTAATATTTGTTTTTCTTTTTTAAGCTGTTTATTTAAGTTTCTATAAATAGTTCTTGTAGAACAATTGAGTAAACCCGCTACTTTACTCCATGTTATTTTTTTATTTGTATCGTTTAAATCTAACATGCATTGGTATACAGCTTCTTCATCAACGCTTGATGATCTACCTATTAATTTACCTACAATACTTAGTTTTTCACTCAAGTCTAACCCAGAGTATGGTTTAAATACTACTTTACGTAGCTTGTTTGCAGGTGGATCACCACCTTGATCAAAAACATCTTGTATCATATCGTTTAGTATTTTAGTTTTAATAAAGAAAGTAACGAAACCATTTTCTTTATCAGCTATAAACCTAAACACTGTATACAATTGGTCTTCAATGTCATTATCAATATTAAGATAATACAATACAAGCATGTGCCATTTCAATGATTTGTATGTTGTTATCTTAGCTTTGCTATTAAACAAATGATAACACTCATACGTACCATTTTCATAGTATCTATATTGTTTGGTTTCGATGCTCGGTATATCATTAATAGGATCTTGCCTATATAATATACGTCTATCATTTAACCATTTTATTTTTCTTTCGTATGACATTTGCCTATTACTATTTAATCTTTAATCTCTATTGTCACATTTTCCCATTTACCACCTTTTAATTTTTTAGAAACTAAAAAATCTATACGTGAGGTCCA
>ERZ651776.3395-NODE-3395-length-15905-cov-14.436252_pt1 | contig 15905 bp, 9 predicted proteins | sample MGYA00514761_ERZ651776 | MGnify/ENA metagenome assembly ERZ651776 | reverse complement strand
ATGAAGGAGAGCACTACACGGTTTTCTCCCTTTGGGATACTTTCAGAGCACTTCATCCCTTATTGAATTGGATCGAGCCGATGCGTTCACGGGATTTTGTCCGAACCATGCTGCGTATGTATGACCAAGGAGGACAATTGCCCGTTTGGGAACTTGCTGCGAATTACACCGGGTGCATGATAGGTTATCATAGTGTACCCGTCATCGGAGACGCCGTATCATGGGGTATTGATTCGTTCGACCAATACAAGGCCTTACAGGCCATGGTTCAAGCGGCTGATAGCGCCCATTTAGGACTCCCCTCCTACGCTGCATTAGGATACATCCCATTGGATGCTGAACATGAATCAGTCTCGAAGACATTGGAATATGCCTTTGATGATGCGTGCATCGCCCGATTTGCGGGCCAAATTGATCAAAAGTCTGAAATATCTCATTTAGCTGATGGCCCGATGGACTATTCGACTGTTTCCCGTCGTTTTGGTCTACGAGCGCTCAACTACCGGAACTTATTTAACAAGACCTCCGGCTTTTTTCAGCCTAAGCGCTCGGCTGCATGGCTCGAGAATTTTGAACCGCGCGAGGTGAACTTCAATTATACGGAAGCCAACGGTTGGCAGTACAATTTCTTTGTGCCTCATGATATCCAAGGTCACATTCAACTCATGGGTGGCGCAGATGCATATCGTTCCAAATTGATGGAAATGTTCACAACAACGAGTGAAACGACCGGTCGAAATCAAGCAGACATCACTGGATTGATTGGGCAATATGCACACGGAAACGAGCCGAGTCATCATATGGCCTATTTATTTCCTTTTGTAGGCCGCCACAACACGACATCCGAGCTTGTTTCCCAAATCCGCGCTGAGCTTTACAGCACCCAGCCTGATGGCCTATCAGGGAACGAAGATTGCGGTCAAATGAGCGCTTGGTATGTTTGGAGTGCTCTGGGAATGTACCCGGTTTGTCCAGGAGAGGATAACTTGGTGATTGGCACTCCCTTATTCGAAGAAGTGATTGTCCGTCCGAACACTGCGCGTTCATCTCATCCGAAATTGAACGCGGTGAAATTGCTCCGAAAGGGAGACGGCAAATACGTTAAAGACGTTCAGTTTAGCAAAGTAGATTCTTCTGTCACAGCTTTGCAGACACCCGTCCTATATAAGTCGGACCTGCTCAACGGCGGTGTGATTGAATTCCAATGTCAGCAAGAACCTACCGAGTTTGGCATGAATAATTCGGATTGGCCAAACTATGAGTGGAATGACGAAGATTTCGTTCCCGTCCCTGTCATTGAGGCGCCTCGAACTTTTGTGGATTCATGCGAAGTTCGTTTGACCCTGCCTATGGCCTCTAGAGCCCTGCAAGTGCAATACCAACTGACTCCATGCGATCAAAGCTGGTCGGAGAATGACTGGGTCAGGTATGAAAGTCCTTTTCAAATCGACCATGAAGCAATGATTCATGCACGAACCCTGCGTGAAGATGGATCCACATCGAGCACAGTCCAACATCGGTGGACTCAAGTGAATCATGGATACGTTGTTCAATCGATCACCCCTTTCGACGCTCAATATGCAGCCGGTGGAGACCAAGCTCTGCTCGATGGAATTACCGGGGGGCATCAATTTCAAACGGGAGATTGGCAAGGGTATTGGGGAACAGATGTGGTCATTGATATCGATCTGGGTGGCATTAAAAATGTCACCCAAGTTTCCGTTGGAGCCTTGCGCGATATCAGACCTTGGATTTTTTATCCCAAAGAAGTGAAAGTTGAGGGAAGCTTGGATGGCGTCAATTGGACTGCATTCGGAAGAAGCGCAGCATCGCCGGGCAATGGAGATGCCTCGGCTGAGCGCCATTCTTTTGCTATTTTAGGACAAATGAGTGCCCAATGGATGCGCATAAACGTTGTGAATTCCGGACCGCTGCCAGTTGGGCATTTGGGAGCAGGAAATCCCAGTTGGGTGTTTCTTGATGAAATTAACATCTCAGCTTCCCCGAACTTATGATGGATTCGCTGTTGATCGATGGTTTAGCTCAAACGACGTTGCATCCTTTGAACGTTCGAGTGAATAGAGCTAAGGGCTCGTACCTCCATTTAGAAAATGGGCGAAAGATTTTGGACTTCATCTCAGGGATTGGGGTAAGCTCATTTGGTCATAGTCACCCCGATATTTTAAAGGCCATTCATCACCAGGTAGATCAACACCTCCATGTCATGGTTTACGGAGAGTTTCGGCAAACCGCCCAAGACAGCGCTGCTCGCAATCTTCTTTCTTTACTCCCTGATGCCCTGGACGCTGTTTACTTTCTGAATTCTGGCGCAGAGGCCATTGATGCTGCAATGAAATTGGCCAGAAGAACAACGCAAAGGCAAACCATTATTGGATTTTCTGGAGGGTACCATGGGAATACAATGGGTGCCTTGAGCGTCAGCTCGAATGCCGCTCGTAAACAACCATTTCAGCCATTGGTGGGCGATGTGAAAATCTTGGAATGGAACGATCCGCGTTCCATCCCTCTGATTAATGAAACCGTAGCAGCCGTCATTGTGGAAACAGTACAAGGGGACGCAGGAATCCGTATACCGGATGCAGAATGGATTCAAAATTTACGGGAACAGTGCACTAAGGTGAATGCGATGCTCATTTTGGATGAGATCCAGTGCGGGATGGGAAGAACGGGTAGACCGTTTGCTTTTGAGCACTTTGACATCGTTCCAGACGCTCTGTGTCTGGGCAAAGCACTTGGTGGTGGCCTCCCAATGGGCGCTCTGATCGCGTCTAAAGTCGCCATGGCTCAATTCGCTTCAGGCCCTTCCTTGAGCCACATCACCACGTTTGGAGGTCACCCAGTGCCTTGCGCCGCCTCTGCTGTAGCCACTTCATTGCTCTCGCAAGTCGATTGGGCAAGGATTGAACGGATAGGCAAGGCCATTGAAGTCAACCTTGTTCGATTCAAAATGGTTCAATCCGTGCGCCGCATAGGATTGTACATCGCGGTGCAGCTTGAATCAGATGAACAGGTTCAATCCGTAGTGCATGAAGCGCTCAATCAAGGCGTACTCATCTTCTTTTTCTTGAGCACGCCGGATGCCTTTCGAATCGCTCCTCCCCTCACGATAAGTGACGAAGAACTGAATGATGCATTGGAAGGGCTTAACCGAACGCTTGAGATCGTTCAATCATAAGGAATCGACGAGTGTCTTACTCATAAAGGCCGTCATTCCCTTGATGCTCCTTTTTGCCTCTGGCAATAAGTCCGGGAATAATTGCCAGCCGTGCAAAGCATGCGCTTCTACTCGACCAATAAAGCGCTCTGGTGTTTTCGCAAAAGCTTTGCGCATCCTTTCGTAATCGGGCCAGAGATACTCCATTTCTGATGCTTCCGCATAAATCAAAGGCAAATCTGATAGGTCGCGAACGAGGGGGTTACAACGCGGATGGTAAGGAGGTGTCCCCTGCAAGTAGTGTGTTGCATACTCGATCATATCCAATCGATCAAAAGGACTTTGCTCCGTGTGGCTTGCTCTGTTGCTTTTGGAGTTCGGAGTGAGATCCAACCAAGGGGATAAAAGCATAAGTCCTTTAGGAGAAGCCCAGCCCTTTTCCGCGGCATCTAAGCAAAGGGTCATGGCCAAATTCCCTCCTGCAGAATCACCGAGCACCCAAACATCTTTCGCATTGGATGAAAGGTGAGCGTATGCCTCCAGGACATCTTCTAAAGGCTCTGGGAATGCATGCTCTGGAGCGAGTCGATATTCAGGCAACCAAACCTCGCACTCCATTTCAATGACCAAAGCAGAAGCCAAAGCCCGATGGGTGCGCGCTGAACCAAAGGCAAACCCACCTCCATGGATCAATAGAATATGCTGGTTTAAATTGGCATTTCGGGGATGCTTCGGGTACAGCCGTGCCGCAGGAACACTTCCCATGTGCGTTGACTCATAGCCCACACTCATGTGCCCAGGATACAACCGGGCGAATCCGTCGAGCGTCTTCCTTATTTGCTCCGGTGTCATGCCAATAACGTCCCTGCGCAAAATTCGCCCCATTTGATGAGTCGCGCTCAAAAACCGTGCTGGGAAATTCCAATTGCTGGAGTGGATTCGATTCATTGGCAGGGAAAGATTTATCGCATGGATTGATAAACTGGATACCGATTTACGGATCCTTCAAAATGCTTAGAAGCTTTATAGAGCCAATTTAATTGGGCCTTTGGATTGGCCCTTAAGGCTGAGTCACCTTGCAGTGCCGATTCAAAATCGCGCTGCAGGACCGGAGAGTTGCTGAGCATTTGAGCCGCCGTTTCTTCAAAGACGTAGGCGCTGAAATGCTCCTTTTGTTGCATAGCACTGTCGAAGAAATTCCAAACAAAAAACGAGTCATGCGCTCGTGGATCAAGAACTTCCATAATGTACCGGATATTCGGCTGATCCGTTGAAATCATATAATCTCCAGCGTACAGCTGGATAGGCTCTGTTGCAAATCGAATGGAGTCCAAGGAATTAACATGGTGCCCTTCATACGGGAGATTCGTCGACCGAAAGCCCTCCACGTACATCACTTTCAAAAACGCCGTCGTATCCTGGGAAAACCGCGACATTTCTACCTGATTTCGCTCCAATCGTTGAATCACCTCAGACCATGCTTGAGGGATAACAAAAAAGCTGGGTACCTCAGCAACATCCGCAACGCGGTAATGATTATGGAACGGGATTGTCCTCGTCCACGGCTTAGATTGGTCATATTTCAGGCGAATGTCACCTGTTACTTGACTCACTTCTCGCCGAGCCTCAAACCCTGTAAATTCAAGGGGAATCGACCTGTCTGCATCCAAGGTCCATCGAACGGCCAATTCTGAGGCATTTTGACAGCGATTGAACTCCTCCTCCCTAACCTGGTGCAAATCTGATGAGCGATCCATCATAAAAGCCGAAACCGATTCTATTAGGTCCAAAGTCGCTTGTACACGCTGTGAAAATGGCTTAAGCATGTGCGCTTCTGCTGTAAATCCGATGCATCCAAAAAGGGAAGCATAGCCCGTGCTGTAGCGCGGAGTCTCCAAAAAGCCAATTATTCCTTCGTCGGGTGTCTCTCCTTTAGAGTAAACGTAAGGGCACATCGGCTGATTTTTAGCTTCCATGGAAGCATAGAGAAATGGCTCAATTTCTTCCCTGATGAAGGGTCCGAGCACGGGGCCCGCCTTGTCTGGCTGAGTAGATATCAGGGTCATGGCATAGGGATAATCCGCACCGTTGGTAGTGTGGGTATCGATCAACACATTGGGGCGAAACGCATGAAATAGTTCAGAAAAGGCGGCAGCATTCCGGCTGTCCATTTTGATGAAGTCTCGGTTCAAATCGAGGTTGCGAGCATTGCCCCGAAACCCATATTCCTCGGGTCCATTTTGGTTGGTGCGCGTGCAGCAATTGCGATTCATGGCTCCACCGACATTGTACATGGGAATGACAGCGATGTCCATGACGGATAAAACAGATGCAAGTGCACTGGAGTCTGCTACCAATCCTCTCAGCCATGCGATGGATGCATCAACTCCACAAGGTTCGCCTGGATGAATGGCGTTGTTGATGAGCAGCCCCAGACGCTTCCTACCGTCAGACCTCAAATTTGTCAAACCTTCCAATGTCAACTTTTCCGTGCACTGCTCGCTCAGAACAAATGCATGCAGTGGTCTGCCAACATCACTGGAGCCACATTCAATCATTTCTGCGTAGGCTGAACTTTCAGACAACCGTTCGAATGCAGCTATTGTCTCAGACCATGTGGGTGTTCGGTTGTCAAATGGAATCACATCAGGGTCAGAAGGTTCAGTCTGACCTGGGGCTACATTCGAGAAAACCAACAACAATATCGCGAATAGAGTGCTTGTTTGGAGGTTTTGCAGGTATCTGATGTGCATGAGAACTTTTTTATTCTTTACAAAAGTCGGAACTTTGCTTTGATGATCCGGTTTACTCCCCCATCTGACACGGTGCCTGAGCCTGGCAATATACTCTTGGCAGAACCTTTCATGGCAGACGCCCATTTCGGTAGAAAAGCCATTCTACTTTGCGAACATAATGAAGAGGGCTCTTTTGGTTTTGTGTTGAACAGCTTCATCGAAGTCGGGTTGAATGAATTAATTGACGACTTACCCAACTTTGAATCGAAATTAAGCCTTGGAGGGCCAGTCAAAAAGTCCAATCTGTTTTATTTACATACCATCGATGGAGCGCCTGATGCGATTGAGATCAAACCCGGGCTTTTCATGGGAGGAGACTTTGAATGGGTCAAAGATGTACTTGAAAATGGCCGAGGCAATGGCACCAACCTTCGTTTTTTCATTGGATATTCCGGGTGGACTCCGGGACAGTTGGAGGAAGAGGTGCATAGCCATTCCTGGTTTATAACGGATGCCTCTGTTGAAACGATTATGAAAACGGGATACGATGAAGAATTGTTTTGGCGTGACCTCGTTGGTGCCATGGGCAGCGGGTTCGAGCACATTGCGAATGCACCATCCGACCCTTCATTGAACTGAGCCCGCGTTACTACTCGGTCAAAATCCTAACCCGAAAACCGCTGTGGCGACGGACATTAAACACAGTGCCGCCGTCAAAAATCAAGTATTGTCCTTTTATTCCGGTCAATCTTCCTGCAATGAGGGGTTCTTTGTGGAGTGTAACCGACTTGATTTTAGTTGGGTATTGGATGACGGGATAGTGAAACGTTTCCGCCTCTGTTTCATCCAAAAAAAACGGTTCATATTGCTCTCCCAGCTGGTCAAAGCAAGCTTCACGCCAGTCGAATAGCTCGTCCACGTCAACTTGGACATTGGTTAGCATTTTGCGGTAATTCGTCTTGTCTGACATAACCTCCTTCAGGGCAACTTCCATCTCGCCTGCCAATTGCCGATAGGGCACCTCGGCGATAACTACAGCCCCCACTGCACCCTGATCATGCCAACGATGTGGGCGATTTGTGCTGCGGGTTACCCCAACCTTAAAATTGCCCGTCTGACTGATGTAAAGCAAATGAGGCTGATTATGATGCTTCTGCTCCCATTCATGATCCCGCAAGGCGATGCCTTCGTGAATGCGACTAAGTTCAGGTCTTAAGACACTTGGCACAGAAGCAGGATCCTCCATCCAAGCCTGGTAAGACAGCCCTTCACCGAAAGTCTTGTTGATCCGTTGACCTGTTGAACGGCAGTGGATTTCATTCAGAAATTCAATTCTTAAATTTTTCCCAACCCATTCATTCATTTCCAATGCATCCAATGGCTCCAAAACGTTGGCTCCACGCAAGTGATACTGCACTTCCCCTTTGGAATTCATGTGCAACTCCGTGTTCATTTTCCGCAAATTCCCAGTCCATTCCATGATGTAAAACTAATCGCAGACCTGAAGAAATGGAATTATCAAGAAAAAACAGTAAATTGCACCAACGATTAATCACACGATACATGAAGCATTTTTTACTTTTTGCAGCTCTGGGACTCAGTTCATTGGCTATCTCACAAACCCTTTATGAGGAAAACTTTGAGAGTTTTAGTGCTGGAGATTACGTCTCAGACAGCCCTGTTTGGATTACTTGGACGAACGGTCAAGAAGGTTCGACTGGTGATGCGCAGATTTCTGATGAGCAAGCTCATTCTGGAATGAACTCCGTTCATATTTATGCGGCGACTGCTGCAGGAGGACCAATGGATGTGGTCTTGCTCGCTGGATTAGATGAAGGTGTCTATGACGCTTCTATGTGGATGTACATCCCCGACGGATCTTCTGCGTACTACAACGTCCAGGAAGACCAGTCTCCAGGAGTTGGCTGGGCCTTTGAAGCTACGTTTGCCTTTTCTGGTGATATGCAAGTTGTCATGGATGGTGCAGTTGTTGCAACCGGCTCTTTCCCGCTCGACACGTGGTTCCAAGTTAGTCACTTGATTGACATGGACAATGACGTGGTTACGTTATCCATCGATGGAACGGAAGCAGGCTCGTGGATGTTTGACTCTCCTTTTGGAGGTGTGAACTTCTATGGGATGGGCGACGGAACGACCGTAGGCAATTACTTTGTTGACGATATCATGGTCGCAGCTCCTACCGAAATCACAGAAGTGGTCAGTGAAATAGATTTTTCATTCGGTCCGAACCCTGCTTCAGCGTTCATTAACTTGCAAGGTCAGCCCAACGAGGCTGTGATTCGCATCCATGCTTTGAACGGACAACTTGTCTATCAGCAGCAGGTAAATAATATGAACAGAGGTGAATTCATTGAATTTAACCTGAACAACGGAATTTACTTCTTAGAGGTGACTGCTGACGGAAAGCGCTCTACCCAGCGTCTTGTTGTTAGCCAGTAGTCCTCCCCTTTTTTTGAAAGTACTAAGGCTCGCTTCGGCGGGCCTTTTTTTTGTTCCTGAATTGAGGTACGGTTATTGCCATTTAACTGTTGAAACAGGTATTGCCCTTGGTCTCGCTGTGAAATGTCAGGCCTTAAATTTACGGGGTGTTAACTGAATGAAACTTTATGAATAAAACTGTAAAATGAAGGGTATAATTCAACTCGTCACCTTGATTTGCTTCGGCAGTGCTGTGTCTATGCCCTCGGGGTTGGCGCAAAACGGTACGCCGGCCAATTCCTCCTTGGATTATACAATCGATGTGAAAATAGATGGACTAGTCAATGACACGGTGTACCTCGCGCATTACTATGGGAACAAGCTGTACTATTCGGATACCACTGTTACAGACGACGCGGGAAATCTTAGCTTTCCAGGGCGCACCTTTGAGCGCTGCGGAAAACACGCCATCGTCATTCCAGGACCCAAGTACTTTGAGTTTATGGCGGTGACTGAAGACATAAAACTTCGAACAAAGGCATCGGATCCCACTCGATTTGTTGAAGTCATCCAAAGCGAAGAGAACAGAATATTCTATGACTTTCTCGGTTTCATACAAGATCGTCGTAAGCTGGCCATTCCGCATGAAAAAGTACTTGGGGACTCCACTGCCACAGATGAAGCAATAGCAGCGTCGAGAGACGTATTAACATCCTTGGGTGAGGAAGTAGGCTTGGAACAAAAAAGGATATTGAAAGAATATCCGGAATATCTTTTCGCGAAATACCTGAACATGGTTTTGGAGCCTGAAATACCAGAGGTGCCCGAGAACATTGTGAATAAACAGGACTTGCAATATCGCTGGTACCGTGACCATTACTGGGACCGAGTTGATTTTGACGATCCGCGCTTGGTACACGACGGTAGCTTCCATCAAATTCTCGACAATTACTGGACTCGTGTGCTTCCTCAAATGCCAGATTCTATGATTGTAGAAGCGACACGATTGCTCTCTAAAGCAGAAGGCAACGATGAGATGTTCAAGTACATAACACACTATATCACCTTCAATTCAGAGTCTTCGAAAGTCATGTGCATGGACAAGGTATTTGTTCACATGATTGACACGTATTACAGCACAGGTAAAGCGATCTGGATGGACAATGCGCAGATTCAAAAAGTAGTGGACCGAGCGAATGAGTTACGAGATAGTCAATGTGGCAGTGTCATCCCCAATATTATTCTACCAGGGCTAGATCAGAAAACCTGGGTTTCATTGCACGATGTCAAGGCCAAATACACGGCTGTTCTCATTTGGGAAAGCACGTGCGGGCATTGTAAGAAAGAAATGCCTGTTTACAAAGAGCTGTATGAAAAATGGGCACCTAAAGGATTGGAGATTTTTGCAATAGGCAATGATTTTGAGCCTGAACCTTGGCAGAAATTTGTGAATGAGAAGGGATATACTGACTGGATCAACGTGAGTGATAACCCGCTGATCAATGCCCAAGACAGTGCCTCCGTGCTCATTTATTCGGGAATAACAACATTGAAGAGCCTCAATTTCCGGACCACTTTTGATGTGTTTGCTACCCCCAAGGTGTTCTTGCTGGATGAGAACAAGAAGATTGTAGCGAAGCAAATTGGCGCAGAACAAATGGGTGAGATACTCGGGAAATTGGAGGATATGGAGAAGAGAGGAATCCCTTATTGATTGATTGAAGTTCCGGATACTAATTCTGGTGAAGGCAATAAAAAAAGGCCCGCAGAGCGGGCCTTTTCTTTTGTTAAGTTGGTCCAATGACCCAATTACTCAGCGCAAGGCAATCCGAAGGAACTCAATAAGATGAGTAGGTCCGAAGTTCCTACAATGTTGTCGAGGTTCAAATCTCCTAAGCAAGCAGGTGAGTAATCACAAGAGCCGTCGTCGTTGATGGCATCAGGCTCATAGCTCGTAGCATTCGCATTGGTGCAACCTGAAGGGTGTGTCTCATCTGCAATCAAAAGCTGTCCTGCTTGGCTGGTATTTGCACACACATCCGTTACGGTATAGACCCGTGTAACGCTGTAACGTCCATCAGCCAAACGACCTATGTAGTCTACGAACGTCGTTGATTGGACTCCGGTGTCATCGCTGCTTGCTCCAGCAAAATCTGTTGATGACCAATCGCCCACGGCGACAGCTGTTTCAACAACACCAGAAAGGCTCAAATGCGGTTCGTTGAATTCTCCTACACAACCGGCAGGCTCGTCAAAGTCGCATATTCCATCATTGTCACTGTCTGTGCAGATTGTTTGATCACAATCATCCCATCCCTCAGGGATGTAAGTGCATGTGACGTTATTGCTCAAAGTAGCTGTTTCATCGTAGTTACAAGCTGTTGGAATGGTGCAACCCGCGCACGAGCTGAACTCACATGTTCCATCATTCTCTGTAGCTTCTGCCGAATAGTTGCAAGCACTAGCAATATCGCAACCAAATACCTCGAGTTCATCGCAAACGCCATCCTCGTCTTCGTCAGTCGTGCAATTCCCATCACAGTCGAGATAGTCCTCACTCGGGTAAGTGCAAGAACCATCATTATCTGTCGCGCTTGCACTATAGTTACAAGCCGATGAATCTGTGCAACCTGGCACTTCAAACTCGTCACATATTCCATCCGTGTCTGAGTCATTATTGCAAGTACCAGAACAGTCGTAACCAGTTTCGGCATAAGTGCAATCAAGAAGCTGGTTCAATGTAGCGGAAGGATCAAAGTTACATGCTGACTCATCCATACATCCTACGCAAGAGGTGAAGTCACATCCGCTGTTTTCTGTCGCTGAAGCGTCATAGTTACATGCCGCGACCTGGGTGCAACCCAAAACTTCATTGGCATCGCAGACACCATCACCGTCGCTGTCAACCCCAGTACCTCCGCATACGCCGCAAGCGTCAAGTGAAAGGCAAGAGCCATCATCGTCTGTAGCCGAGCTGTTGTAATTACAAGCTGACGCGTTTGTACAACCGCCGACCTCGTCCGCATTGCAAACGCCGTCGTCGTCAGAATCGCCATCCACGACGCTTCCTGTGCCATCTGTCTCACCAGAGCATGAATCACAGCCTGTTGCATAAACACATTGAAGCAATTCGTTCAATGTCGCTGAGGCGTCATAGTTGCATGCACTTGAATCCATGCATCCTACGCAAGAAGTAAAGTCACATCCGCTGTTTTCTGTCGCTGAAGCGTCATAGTTACAAGCCGCACTCTGGGTGCAACCCAAAATTTCATTGGCATCGCAGACACCATCACCGTCGCTGTCAACCCCAGTACCTCCGCATACGCCACAGGCGTCAAGTGAAAGGCAAGAGCCATCATCGTCCGTAGCCGAGCTGTTGTAATTACAAGCTGACGCATTTGTACAACCGCCGACCTCGTCCGCATTGCAAACGCCGTCGTCGTCAGAATCGCCATCCACGACGCTTCCTGTACCATCTGTCTCACCAGAGCATGAATCACAGCCTGTTGCATAAACACAAGAAATAGGCTCGTTCAAGGTTACACTTGAGTCGTAGTTGCACGCACTTGGTGTGCCGCAACCGACGCAAGAGGTCACTTCGCAAGAACCATCATCGTTGTTCGCTGCAGCATCGTAGTTGCATGCACCGATTGTCGTACAACCTGAAATAATACATGAACCATCGTCAATGGTAGCGGGATCTTCGGAATCATAATTGTCCGCACTTGCATTTGTGCAACCATAGCATGAATAATCACACAATGCCGGATAAAGGTTGTTCACATCATAATCGCATCCAGCTGTATTCATGCAACCAACACAAGATGTGAATTCACAAGTGCCTTCTTCTTGGTAGTTACAGGCAAATTCATTTTCACAAGTTGATAGCATTCCAACAGGTGGAGGGTTGCCTCCTACATTGCCACCTGAGCAGGCCGTGCTTCCACCACTCGCCGGTGAACACATACTGTGAAGGTGAGTGCAAGCCGCAGGGTTATAGTTACAATCAGATTCAATGGTACAGCCCTGGATAACCGCCAGACATGTTCCGTCGTCATCCGTAGCTAAGGGATTGAAATTGCATTGCGTATTGTCTGTGCATCCTTGAACTTCGTTTGCGTTGCAAACGCCGTCATTGTCCGTATCGCCGTCTACGACGGTTCCTGAGCCATCTTGAGCTCCACTGCAGGTATCGCATCCGGTTGCATACGTGCAAACGTCGAGACTTATTGTAGCAGAGGAGTCATAATTACAGGCTGAGTCTACAGTGCAACCAGCACAAGAGGTAGATTCACACGCTTCGTTCGCACTATCGTTGTAGTTACAAGCTGAGGTATTCGTGCAATTATCTACATCATCACAAATCCCATCATTATCTGCATCTGTGGAGCAAGATCCACCGCAAACTCCTAAAGCATCTAAGCTCGCGCAGGAGCCGTCGTCATCCGTGGCTGCTGAACTGTAATTACATGCACTGGTTGAGGTACAACCGGGAACTTCGTCTGCATCGCAAACACCATCATTATCGGAATCCCCGTCAACAATAGTTCCTGAGCCATCTTGTTCACCGCTGCATGATTCGCAATCTCCCGTGTTTGCATAAACACATGTTGCCGTTGAAATGGTTGCGCTGGAATCATAGTTACACGCAGTAGTCACGGTGCAACCAGCACAGGAGGATAAATCACATGCTTCGTTCGCACTATCGTTGTAGTTACAAGCTGAGGTATTCGTGCAATTGTCTGCATCATCACAAATTCCATCATTATCTGCATCTGTGGAGCAGGATCCGCCGCAAACTCCTAAAGCATCTAAACTCGCGCAGGAGCCGTCGTCATCCGTGGCTGCTGAACTGTAATTACATGCACTGGTTGAGGTGCAACCGGGAACTTCGTCTGCATCGCAAACACCATCATTATCGGAATCCCCGTCAACAATAGTTCCTGAACCATCTTGTTCACCGCTGCATGATTCACAATTGCCCGTATTGGCAAATACACATGTGGATGAAGAAATCGTAGCGCCTGAATCGTAATTACAAGCACTTGTTACAGTACAACCTGCACAGGAACTTAAATCGCACGCTTCGTTCGCACTAGCGTTGTAGTTGCAAGCTGAGGTATTCGTGCAATTATCTACATCGTCACAAATCCCATCGCCGTCTGCATCTGTTGAACAAGAACCTCCACAAACTCCTAATGCATCCAGGCTAGAGCAAGAACCATCATCGTCTGTAGCATTAGAATCGTAGTTACAAGCTGTGGCATCTGTACACCCATCTATTTCGTCGTCGTTGCACACGCCGTCGTTATCAGAGTCTCCATCAACCACCGTACCTGTGCCATCAGTTTCTCCCGAACACGAGTCACAACCTGTAGCGTAAACGCAAGATGTCAAATCGGAAATTGATTTTCCCGCATCGTAGTTGCAGGCACTTACAACGGTGCAACCCGCGCAAGTAGCATAGTCGCACGAACCATCATCTTCCGTAGCATCTTCGTCGTAATTGCATGCGCTTCCTGCCGTGCAGCCATTGACTTCCAATTCATCACAAACTCCGTCGGCATCCGCATCATTCAGACAAACATCGTTGCAATCATAATAGGTTGTAGCAAACTCACAAGAGCCTGCATCTGTTGCATTCGCATTGAAGTTGCACGCTGTTTCATCTTGACAACCAACTACTTCGGCTTCATCGCATACACCATCCGAATCCGAATCAGTTGTGCAGTTGCCATCGCAGTCTACATAACTAACACCGTATATATCGAGCGGATATTGACAGGACTCCGAATCGGGTATCGTTGCTTCAGAATTATAATTGCAGGCATCAGAGACGGTACATCCAGAGCAACTCGTATACTCACAACCGCTGTTGGTCGTAGCGTTACAGTCATAGTTACAGGCCGCTGACAATTGACATCCATCGACTTCATTATCGTCATAAACGCCGTTTCCGTTTGCGTCCGCCACTGCATCTCCCTCTGCAGTGGTTTCCGATTGAACATACACCGTGATCTCGTTCCACATTCGGCGAGTGCCACAGTTGTTCAAGACTTCGATTGCGAAAGTGTAATACCCCTCAATCGTTGCATCAAAGCCGGTGCCGGCAGGATTTAAGTTTGCAATTTCTGTTGAGCCCAAGTTTGTATTGATACCAAAAGACGAGAAGTCACTTGCTTGCGTGAATGGATTGGCTTCGAAAGCTGAACCGATGTCGATTGAATACATGTCCTCTTCTGTGTATCCATAACAGGGATCGAAATCGATATGGAGCACCACTTGAACACTGTCGAACGCTCCGCCATCAATACCAGCATACATGAGAATGTTCCAAGTAGCTTCAGGTCCTGAACCCGTGGGTCCGTTTTGAGAAGCTGGGCTGTAACCAGGCTCTACAAAGTAGACGTTTCCAGCGCTTGCTGTGTTGTCATTGGGTGCCGTTGTGTTACGAAGCTTTACACCCAGAAAGGTTGTAATGTCCGAGTTTTCTTTAATGCACAAATTATTATCACTAATTCCAGAGCCTAAGGACCAATAGGAGGAATTGTTTAATCCGTCAAGATAATCCGCTCCTGGAAAGAAGTCGGCTTGCGTTTGTTGAGCACCGAAGCCAGCATAGGATACTGGAGAGGGTTCTGAACATAGCTGGCCTTGAGCGAGCAAGGGCAAGGCCAAGAGGATGGACAGTATAAATCGCATGGTGTGTTTTGTGATAATTCGTATTAAAGATACAAAAAAAACTCGACTAAACTACAAAACCAATGTTTTGAGCATATTTTCTTATCGACTAAAATCAAAAAGCTGTTACATATGAACCTTTAGACATAGCCTGTACGTCACAAATAGCAAAAAGGTTGTGGTTTCGTCAAGGTTTTTGTCAAAAGAACGTGTTCCCTGTGTACTTTTGGACTTTAAAATCTATTTAGAGTGAACATATTTGTAGGTAATCTCTCTTGGGGCGTCGATGATGCCGCCCTTCAAGAAGCATTCGAAGCTCATGGAGTTGTCGAGCGTGCTAAAGTAATTCAGGACCGAGAAACTGGGCGAAGCCGAGGATTCGGATTTGTTGAAATGCCAAACCAAGCCGAAGCTGAAGCAGCTTTGGAGGCTATGGAAGGTAAAGATCTCATGGGACGGTCCATTCGTTGCAATGAAAGTGAAGCGCGAGAGCGTCGATAAGATCAAAAATATTGGGGAGCAATTAAATTGCTTTTCACATGACTTAAAAGCCCTCCTCATGGAGGGCTTTTTTTTGCGCAACTATTTTTAATCAAACGCAAGCTATCTGGATAGAACAAAAGATATGAGTTGACGAATCTATGGTGTGAGCTGGCGTTGAATAAAGGAAAATCTATCTGGCGTGTCAATAGTCAGCTTAAGCCTTAACCCTCTAATGGGCTTAGTTGACCCACTTACATTGTGACATGGTATTGAAAATAAAAAACGGACCAGTAGAAATACTGATCCGTATTTTGAAGTAGCGGGAGAGAGACTCGAACTCTCGACCTCAGGATTATGAATCCTGCGCTCTAACCGGCTGAGCTATCCCGCCA
>ERZ651776.3384-NODE-3384-length-15939-cov-4.481465_pt1 | contig 15939 bp, 14 predicted proteins | sample MGYA00514761_ERZ651776 | MGnify/ENA metagenome assembly ERZ651776 | reverse complement strand
TCCAAACAGAAGGAATCGCATCCTTTGATGCAGTGAACAGCAAGTCTCCATCGTAATCTGAGGTAAACAAGAAGAGTGATAAAAATGGGTTAGTCCTGGCAGGGGGTACAAAGAACTATCGCAGGCCTGCGATCATCATGCTTCCGTTTCCCGTTTATATTACTGCCAACGTCATCACTTTCCCTCTCAGGCCTTGTCCCCTGGCCTTTCGTCACTGCCCCTCATCAATCTCTGCATCAAGAAAACCAAACTCTCTTCTGATACTACACGTCACAAATCGACAGCACTCTCGATATTCCGGACAAAACATCGAGACAAAGTCCGTGAATCACTCAACACTGTCTCGCTAATAAGGATTTTGCACCACGGAGACCACATCTGTGTGTCCTATTTTCCCATTACTTACTGTAGTTTACGTAGGTGATGGACCTTTCGTGGCCTTTGAGTAGGATAGGTCTCATTTTTGCGTGAAAATCGTCAAAATTCAGGAGGGATAATTGACTCTGGAGAAACTCCTGGCCGGCGACAGACAAAGTTTAATCCACGGTACGTAGAACGACTGAGCGCTAATTAAAGCCCCCCCTTGGCCATATGATGGCGTTTCTGTGGTCTTGACGCCGTGATGGATTTACAAATGCGTATGCCTTTTTGTGTCTGGCCTCGCCTTTTGCTCTCTTCGAAGCTTGCTTTGGAGGGGGAATTACTGCATCAAATTTATCTATTCGGGATTATTGTCGCTGTCCAGGCTGCAAGAGACTATACCACAGCCGCTGCCCTGGTCTTGGTCGTAGTCACGGCGTGTGAGGCCAGCACACGGTCCCTGTTGGTCAGCCCACTATTTCACGAACGTGGATAGAGGGGGCTCAGGGTCATCTTGTGGTGAACAAATCGCAGTATAAACGCGCTTTCGGGTAGAATATAGTTGATATCCCGCCCTCCACCTTTTAAAACATGCCCAAAAAGTTTGGTAAACATGCTGCAAACCCACCTAAATTTGTCGTGATAACCCACCCCTTTCATGGCAACATTTCTAACACCTGCAACGTCTTCTTTTCCTCTCCTTCACCCAATCCTTGCAGATAATTATATCACCACTACCACCCCCAATTATCCCCCTTTAAGAACTAAAAATGGCCAAGGAAACCAAGCAGACCCTTGTGACACGGGACTACACCATCAACTTGCACAAGCGCTTGCACAAGACTGCTTTCAAGAAGAAGGCCCCCAAGGCTATCAAGGAGATCACCGCTTTTGCGCGTAATGCCATGGGAACCACTGACGTTCGGATCGACTCTAACTTGAACAAGTTTGTCTGGAGCAAGGGTGTGAGGAATGTCCCTGTGAGGGTTAGGGTCAGGATGGCTAGGAAGAGGAACGAGGATGAGGAGGCCAAGGAGAAAATGTACACCCATGTGTCTCACATCGCCGTGGAGACCTTCAAGGAGCTGAACACTGAGGTTGTCGAGTAAGCTAATAACCTAGATGATTTGGAAAAAAGCATCCTTTTTACTTTCGTTCCTCTGGGAGGGGAGGGCAGGGCAGGGCAGGAAGCTGAAAACTGCAAGCAGTATACACAACAAAAAAGACAAAAACGAACAAAAATCAGGCGCATTCAGCTATTCCCCAAAAATCAGCGCAAAAAAAATATTTAGCATCATACATATCCATCATAATTTTAGTCATTTAGTCACAGAAACTTAAATCTCAAGAGAATCGCTGCCAACGGGCCTGTACAGCATCTTCCCAACTTCCTTGCACATGGCGATCTTCTCTCCCTCACTGCCTCCTTCCCAATCACCCCCGACGCCGCACCCTTTCAGCTTCTTCGGACTAAAAAAGCCTCCCACATCGACTTTCCCACCAACCCCGACCACACTCATTCCATTCGCCTCTTCACTGAACTGAAGCATCATCACCTCTCCTCCGATCTCCTTTGCTTCGTTGTGTAAGCTGCAGTTATCCCCCTTACCATTTTCGCTTTCGACAACAATCACTTTGTACCTATCCGAAAAAGATAAGCTCCGTTCCATCTCTGGCACGATCACAGCCACTGATGGTGGCGCCTCCTTGGTTTTCACCAACCCCTCCTCAAAACTCTTCTGGAAGATCTCCATGAAGGATTTATCCTCTCCCAACGCCCTCTTTAACGCGAGTTGGACGTCGGCAGCGGCTATCCGATTATCACAAGCACCGCAAATGTCTAGCGCCTTGACAAGCAACAAGACCTCCCTGCGATTAAATAACGGTGGGGCCAGCTGCTGCTCTTTGAAGAGCGCCCTCTTAGCTTCCTTCCCTTTCTCCCACAAGAACCGCCTGTATTCACTGATGGTCTTTTCTAATTCGTCAAGTGTCAGGACTCCATCACCGCTGGTATCGATAAAATTGACCACTTTCTCGCTTTCATCGAGTGTAATCTTAGATTTCTTATTTTTCTTGTCCACCTTGTCGAGCATCTCGACTAGATCCTCTTTGGTAATTTTCTTCTCTCCTAGTCCTTCTTCCTCTTCCTCCCCCTTAGGGCATAGTCCCAGTTTCTCCTCTTTTCCAAACCCCCAGCCGTTCCCACCACTGCCTCCTTCCTTCTTATCTTTCTTCCTGACTTTCTCTTTCTTAACCCTCCCGGCATTCTTCAGAGCGAAGAGGTCTTTAACGCGCATCTGCCTGCTCCTCATCACCCTCCCTATCTTGTCCAAGACCTGCGTGATGCCTTCTTGCTTTGCGTGTTCATATTTTTCGTTAAATTCCCTTCTCTTCGACTCCTCCTTCTCTTCGGCCTCCCTTTCAATCCTCGCCTTCTCGTGAGCACGCTGCAATGCGAAGGTGCTCACATCGCTGCTCTTCGTGAGCGCCTCCAGCCCTCCCCTCAGTTCGCTGCGGTCAATCACTCCGTCTCCTGTGGTGTCGATTTCGGCAAACACAGTCCCTAACTTCAGTCCCTTTTCGCGCATGATAGAAAAAATAGATCTCATCACTTTGCCCGTGCCGCTCTCTTCCAGCACTCGGATCTTTTCGTTCAGCTCTACTTCTTCCTCCTTCCTTTTCTTCTCCCTCTCCGCCTTACCTTGTATGGCCTGCTGCTTTCGCTTCACAAGCACCTGCAAACTAGCGCTGGGTGCAACAATTCCTTCTAACCCTTCTCTGAGATCCTTCGTGGACATACTGCCGTCACTTCCCTCTCCCTTCTCGATTCCACTAAATTGGCTGATGAGGTCGATCATCCTCATTCCCCTCTCCTTCATGAATTTCTCAAGCCTCGACAAAGCATCTCCAACCTGCCCCCTGAGCTCGTCCACACCTGAAGGTTCGTCAACCTTCTCAAAGGCTTCCTTCACTTCTTCAATCGTCATGTCACCCTCTCCACTCGGATCCAAGTACCGCACAAGCTCCACGATCTCGCTCTGCGTGAATTTCCTAAGTCCCTGAGGAAATTTCATCTCACTCAGCCCAACTTTAAGCTCACACTCAGTAACGATGCCACCAACCCCCTCGCCATAGCTCGTGTCCATCAAATCAAACCATTCCTCAACGCTCATGTTAAGCTTCTCCAGCAGACGAATGAGCTTTCGGACGTGACCCTTGGCCCTCTGAACGAATCCCTCCACAGCGCGGGCTCGGCGAGCCTTTCGGAAAGCGCTCTCAAACTCGATGATCTCGATCACACCGTCGCCTGAGGGGTCCAAATATTTAACGATGTTATCGATCTCCTCAGAGCTGAAGCTCAACTTGGGCGCCTTGCTCGCCGCCTCCATGGCATCGTCAGCCTCCTTCACCTTCTTCGCGACTCTCTCAGCCTCCCTCTCGGTAATCTCCATTCTGCCAATAGTCAGATCCGCTTTCCTCATGGCGCTCTCCAGCTCATCACATTCCATGTCACCGTCATCGTCCGGGTCCAAGTATTTGATTAAGGCAGTGCGCTCCGACGCATCCAGACTGCACCTTTTTTCCAGCCAAATATCGATTTCGTCGTGCGTAACCTCACCGTCGCCGCTAGCATCAAGGTCTGCGAGCAAACCTGTGATTCCCATTTTTTTCTGCCTCATCACGCTCTTCAGTCGCTTCATGGCCTTAATCGCGTCAGGGTCCATCTTACTGTGAGAAGCTGCCTGCATGACGATCTTGAAGGCATTTTCCAGCTCGTTCAAATCAATCCCATTGTTGTTGGGGTCGACAAACTTGCAGATGTTTTCGATGTTTTCCTCAGTAAGTTCCGGTAGCTCGGCGCTAAGTCCCTTCGGCTTGGTTAATTTCTTCTTTTTCTTCGCCACGGGCAAAGTCTTAACACCCAATAATTTCCTCCGGACCACAGAGCAGTCTATCTCTCCATCATCACCGATATCCTCTTTGGAAAAGAAGTGCGCAAACTCGAAGCCGGCAGCGCTCTTACTCACGTGATCCGCAAGCTTAGCAAGAGCAGATTTGGCGACTTCAGTATCCTCTGTGTTTATATATTTCTCGCCGGTGGCAGTTCCACCTAGTGGTAAAGGCATGCTTATATCACCACGCAGGCGGCGGAGAGCGCAACCTACGTCCAAAGCACTGTAATTGCCATTAATTACGTCACTCGACACGAAAATATCTTCGAACGAACTGTAGATAGTAGTCAAAGGCAGCTTCTTCGCGCGAAGCATATGTTTGTTTTTTTGCTCATACGCGAAGCGGCGAAAATCTCTGATGACAGTCTCAAGTTCGTCCCTGTCCACGCACATATCTCCTCCCTTGTCTATGAATGCAATCAGCGTGGTAACGTCGTCCACGCTCATCTTAAGCCTCATTTTTTTCAAAGCGGCGTGCATTTCGTTGACGTCAGCAGTCCCTTCACCGCTGCTGTCGATTAAATTGAATAGGTCCTTCACCCGGAGCTGCTTCCGACGCATGAAAGATTCGAGCTTGTTGATAACGGTAGCTGCTCCACAATTCTCTGCGGCCGTGACTTTGTCCTCAAACTTCTGGGCAGCCATCATCTTTTCAATTATTACCCTCCGTTGCCTCTCAAGTTTTTCTCGGGCCTTTCTCAACGGTGCGAGCGCCTCAGCCTTGGGCTCAGCGATCAGTTTCATGCCGAATCTTAGTTCTTCTCCGCTAATGGTCCCACTTCCATCTTTATCAATCTCTCGGAATAAATCAGTCATCCTCAGACCCTTATTCTTCATGGCCGTTTCGAGACTTTTGAGAACCGCCGCAGCGCCGCTTTCATTGGCCTCGAGAATCTTGGCATTCATTTCCTGATTCTGCTTTTCCCTTTGTTGGCGCTGAATCTCGGACAAAGCGAGTGCCTCGTCCTTGCGCTTAATAAGAGCTCTGACCGCTCCGCTCGGCGCCCCCAAGGAGGCAATTCCGAGCTCCAGCTCTGCCACGGTGATGTCCCCACCCCCATCCTCGTCCATGCTCTTAAAAAAGTCAACCAGCCGCATTCCCTTCTCCTTCATATAGTTCTCCAGTCGAATCAGGATCTCTCCAACCTCCTTCTGGGTCTGCTCTTCGAGACTAATGGTGTCAAGCTTGTTAAAAGCAGTCACAGCTTCAGTGAGAGATATGTCCCCTTCCCCACCGGGGTCCATGAACCTAACAAGCTTGAGGATGTCCCCCTCGCTGAAACCCTTCCCCCCACACTTCTTGCTGAGGTTATGCAAACCAATTCTCAGCTCACGCGAAGTGCAGTTTCCGTCACTCTTGGCCGCACCGGAACTGTCCATCATGTCGAACCACTTCTCAACACTTAAATTGCATTTGCTTAACATTGTCTTCAGCTTGGCCAGAAGCCTTTTCCCCTCATCGAGTAAACCTTGCTCAGCACGGGAACGACGGGCCTTCCGGAAGGAAAGCTCCAACTCCTCAGCATTAATGGAACCGTCACCGGACGGATCAAGGTAGCGCCCGAGCTTCTTTATTTCCTCATCACTAAAAGAATCGGGCTGCATAGCAATTGCTTGCTTGTAGGCCAGGTCAGCAGAAGAAACTTTCTCTTGGATGACGGCAAGTTCTTTCTCCTCAATCTCCATTCTCCCCACGGTGACCTCCGCTCTCCTCATCGCGCTCGCAAGCTCGTCAGTCTCCATATCTCCGTCATTATCTGGATCTAAGTATCGCAGAGTCGCATTAATGTCGTCAAGATCCACTCCGCAAGATCCCAGCCAATCGGCGATCTCGCTGTGGCTCACAATTCCGTCCCCACTTTTGTCTAACTCGTTGAAAAGGTCATCGAGCTTCTGTTTTTTCCGCTTCATACGACGCATCAGTGTCTTCATGCAATGCACTGCTCCCATCTCCATTTTCTCGGCGGCGGCAGAGCGTTTGATGAGACGGAAGGCTTCTTCGAGCTCTGTGCAATCGATGCCATCGCCGTTCGGATCCATGAAATTAATCACCTTATCGATGTCTTGGTCTGTCAAATTCGGGCCTTGGCTCGCCTCCTGAGACTGTTGCTTTACTTCCAACTTTCTCCACTCGTCCGAGAGGATTAAGAAAAGACTTTGAACCCTCTGAAGCGTCATCTCTGCGCTATTTCTGTTCTCATGAGACTCGCACATCGCTTTCACAAAATCATCGAATGATATGCGATTGCTGTTGTCACTTGATAGTTTCAAGTGGGCAATGACGGCATCGATTTCCTCGTCAGTTATATTCAAACGGTGCACCTTGCTCCTGTGCTTCCTCTTGTCTCTCCTTTTGGTCCGTTTTCTTTGCTGCTTTGTGGTCTTAGAGGGAGATGAGGGACTGCGGTTGTGTACGACAGTACTGGGGGAGCTGTTGCTGCTGATAGTAGCGCCCGCGTCCTGCGACATCGCCGCAAAAGTTTGCGTACCGTCTTCAGTGAAACTGTCTCCAGAGACGGATACTTGCTCAACGTAGTCCTCGTAGAGCTTGGGAGCAATCCTAAGCGTCCCTTCGAGCGAATGTGCGAGAGATATCCCATCCCGAGGTTTAGTCAGACTATTCAAAGGCTCAAGCAAATGGTTTAAGCGCTTGCTCCTCGGACTGATGGGAGCCCCGTCGTCGTTGCTTCCCCAAAGCTGCTTCACAGCCCTTCTTGTGTACTTAATGGAGTCGCTCACATAAATGCCCGAAACCTCATTTTGCTTTTGGGTCCTTCTAAATTGTCTAAGAGCCTCTTCGAGCTCCTTGACATCAATCATACCGTCGCCGCTGTCGTCAAGAAATGCGACTAATGCACTCATTTTTTCATCGCTGATAGTGCACTTAACGTTTTTCAGAGCCTGCTGCAATTCGTCCTTATCCAAGTTACCGTCGCCGCTTTTGTCTACACCATAAAAAACGTCGCTCAAGCGAAGCTGGTACTTCCTAATAAAGCCCTCAAGCTTCCCCAGCACCTTGGCCGCTCCACACGCCGATGCCTCGCTCATACGCTTCCGCATTTGAGTCTCTTCTTTCGTGATCCGTATAAAGTCCTCGACGTTGCTGCACTTGCTGAAAGGCAAAGGCACATTCAGTGGCTTCAGACGCAGCTCCATTGTAGCGACACCCCTCTCATCAAATGACTTGAAAATGGACGACTCCCCAACCTGGCGGTAGTTTTCGCTCTCGCGCTGGTAGGTCCCATCGATAGACGACGTGTCTCCGAGGAAGAGAAACTGAACAGGGGTAAAGTCTTTGTAGTGCTGCTGCAAGAGATGGCGGATCTTCGCCAGAGTCGATTTTTTCATCACAATCATCTTACCACAGACCTTCCTTGTCGTACTCACAATGACGGTGAGATTAACAGGAGAGTCAATCAAGGGATCATCGAAGTAGTCACTTTGTTGTTGTGCTTGGCTCTGGCTCTGGCTCTGGCTCTGGCTCTGGCTCTGGCTCTGGCTGTGTGTCACTTTGACAGGAGAGAGATCTATCGAACCCGTTTTCGGGAACCGGTCTTGGGTTGGCGGTGCTTGGAGGTGGTGCGGGTCCGACTGGGGCTGGGGATGAGTCCTCTTCGTTCCAGGCGTTCGACCTTGTGTAGATTCAGCAGATCCAAGCCTGACCATCTCATCGACCTCGGCCTTAAACTCATCATTGTCACCTTCAAGGTCGAGGGTCTCAAACTTGAGCAGACTTTCGATATATTTGGCGTTAGTGGGCGAATTCGAAGAGTTCTTGCCGGAATTGGAAACAATTGATAAACCTTGCATTGTATTCTCGTCGACAGTCGATTCGTTGGAGGAGTCATCCGAAGCAACGTCAGGGAAAGGATCATTGCCCTCGCTCGCGTATGTATCTGTACTGATCTTAAATCCCTCAAAGTTAGAAGTAGCCAATGACGCAACCGACATTTTGTCCAGGTTAGACGGGCTAATCAAAGAGGATTGTAGGTCTGACATCGACGCGTGAGATGAACTGGGCACATAGGACTTTTTGCCCACAGCTGATATTTTATGTTTGTTCCACTGTGGGGGTCGGGGGACGAAATGTCGGGTGCATGTGCAGGGAGTTGAGGTTTAGTTGTTGTTGTGAGAAATGCCCTTGGCAAACAGTGAGAATTCAGCACCTTTCGCTGCTACTCCTAACAATAGTACCACTCACCTTCTGCTTGTCAGTCAGCTTCCCTCTTCTCCTATCCTTTTTGCTCGGCCACTTTCTGCCCATCACCTCCCCATAAGGAGAGTTGGCAAGAAGTTGCACACCATCGTGCTGGAGTTGGTTTGACGACAAACGATTGTTATGAGACTCCCCTATCGCCGGAAGAGTTACCTGAGACATGGACATCGAGTTGGACAGGGCCAAGGAGTTGTCTCCTGTTGACCAGGTGGAGTTTACCGAATTTTTTGAGGAATTGTTAGGGCGCATTGTTCGAGGGGGCTCTGGATACAATTGCAGGATACAAGAGAATTTTTGGCGGGGTCCACCGAGGGGCGACTGCTCAACAACTTAAAAAAAGTGGGAAAAGTACGGTGTGATGATTTAGTTGGTGATAGGTTGTGGGGAAGTTGGACCGTACGACGATAAAACGAAAGAAGTAGACGGGGGGCAATCTACGATGTCAGACAAAAAAAAATCTCGCCACGCCTATATAGATAGAGAAACCCGTAATCTTTACGAAATGCGGAGAAAAAACGCTTCCACAGGGGTAGATTCGAAACTCCTCTTTGACGACGCTGGGCTCAGACAACAAGGGCCACAGGGGAAAGAACAGCAACAGAAAATTCAAGCTGGGCATCGAGGAAGAACTCTGCTTAGTCTTCTGGTAGGATATACGCGAAAGGTTAGCATCATAAGGACTTTTTCGGCCTTTACAACTTGGAGAATCTTCACATATTTCCAAATTGTTGCTCAACAACTCTCAGGAGCTGGGCAATTGATGCAGGCAGCAGCCATGGCCAAAGAAATGGTCGGAGAGCAAGCGGACACAATCAATAAAAGTCAGGAGGTGGTTGAGAAGCTCACAGCTACTGCAAAGGCCGCCGAAAGGGCCGTGGGAATAAAGGAGGGTGTCGTAGAAAAAGTCACTAAGGAGAAGGGCGATCTCGAAAAAGAGGTTGAGGCGTGGCGACAAAAACAGGGAACCTGGAGAAGAAACATGGGCGTTTTGATTCACAAAAACAAGGTATTGGAAGAGAAAATAATTAAGTTCCAGCAGGATGCAAATGGACATGGAATTGGTTTAAGGGTGGGTTAAGGGTTAAGGGTTAAGGGTAGATGAATGACACTACGTAGATGCTAGCTGGGTGTAAAATTTTCCAGTACAAAGGTTCATTTGTTCAGTTCTTTGTTAAGTGTTAAGCAAGCCGGCAGAAGAACAGAACAGACAAAGCGTTATCAGGGGGCATTTTTACACGCACTGTCGAGTAGACTTTACATGTACGAAAGGCCCTACGATTACAATTCGTCACGTGCATATTCCTTCCCTTTTACTATTATTTACAACCCACAGTCCCTGGGATCAAGCCTTGGTGCACTCATAACTGACGAGATCTCCCTTGACATTGGCGACATTGTCGCCCTTGGCATCCAACTTATCACCCTTGGTAGTGGTGTAACCGTCGGGGCATTCGCCGACAGTTAAATCTGCCGACCCTTCGAGTTGGAGATCATCTCCGAAGTCCTCTCCTTCCTTGAGGAAATCTGCCTTGTTGTCACTGAAAGAGGTGCCCAGCATGCTAAACTTGACAGTACTGAGACTGCCGTACACGTAAATGGCTCCACCTTTCTCTCCCCTGTTATTGTGGAAGTTGCACCGCTCTAACTGGACACTAGAGCGGAAGGGACCATCAACCTCAAAAGTGAGAGCTCCTCCAAGCCCAATAAACCCATCGTCAGGCTTGCCATTGCCATTAGTGAAAGTCAAGGCTTTCATGATTAAAGGTTCCTTCATCTTGCTCTCAATGAAGAAAATCTGTCTCTTGTCTTCCCCATCAAAGATGGTTTCACCCTCCTCGCTACCAAGGAGGTTTCCGTTCCACTGGAAAACAAAGTTCATGAGTCCGGAGGCATCATCTTTGCCTGGAGCGCTGAAGCAGCTATCCTTAGAGGCAAGTTCAGAGGAGTCATCGCATTTGTAAACGCCTGCAGCCAAGTTAACAGTATCTCCCGCGTACCTGCGTAGGTATTAGTGCATAGTTATTAACAAAGTGAATTATGATGGACACAAATTGAACTTGAACACTTACGTATGGTTGTTGTTGCCCATAATGTGGAAAAGCTCTTTCTGGGAGCTAATATCCCAAGTCTTTCCGCTGGAGCATGCAATAGTCACAAATAGGGTGGCTAGAGAGAACTTCATTTTCTTTATCGTTCAGTTTGAAGGGTTAGGGGGATCTTTCTCCAATTCACCAATGAGTTGTGATCACTAAATAATTTTTGAAAAATTTTTCCGGTTGATTGCAATTTTTTGCATTTGGTGGCAAGACAACCTAGGGAACGGGCGCACGACACAATTTTAATATTCCCGGCTACTAAGCTTAGTCAAGGGACAACACATTTTTTATCCCCATCCTTCGAACATCCCCATCCATATCTAACAGAAGCAGAAAAAAGCAAGTTCAAATGGAAGACCGTCAGTCCTACCTCGAGACAGAGATGAAGACGCTTCACTTAATGCGACCCGCCGCGTCTCCTTTTAAGGATCTTTCCGCAATGCCTTTGTCTCCAATCCTGACATCCACCTCAATTCTAAATGGATTCCTCACACTCCGGGACCATGACGAGGCTCAGAGAGACAAAAGTGATAACATTCTAGACGATTTTTTCATCAATACCTCTGCAGCTGATGAGCAGCGAAAGTCTTCCCCCTCCTCAAGTAAAGATGCCATTGTGATGAAGAATATCCTTAAGTCTTGGCGTTTCAAGACTATTTACAGAGCGTGGATGAGCTGGTACAAGTATTCTTTCGCGGCATCCTTAAATGTTCTTCGCCAGCAGCAGGACTACGAACAGCAGCAGTTGCAGTTACAGCACACATCTGACTTAGAGTTCTTAGCCTCTCTATCCGTAGAAGACAGTTCCAATGCCTCTGCTGACTTGGCACTTGCTTTGGAGGTCATTGAGAAGTTAAGGAGCGAAAACGGAAAACTCAGTCACGAGGTTAAGAACTTGCTCCTAAGGAGCTTTGGAATCAGAAGCGCGGCTTGCAATGTAATCAATAATAGCAAGCTGAAGGGCAGGGAGAAGAAATGCGAAGTTGATCGTAGAGGGAGAAGAATCAATTGAATTTGTGTGAGAGATGAGGTGATGTGTGCGGTTTTTTTTTGTACCTATTGTGAGATGTTTGCAGATAAAAAATAACAGAGTAGACGAAAGCAACGAGGTTTGGCTCCAATTCCAAGCTGCTTTCTACTTTCTACTTTATATCAGATACTGATGCCCCCAGATTGTTTTTCAATATCTTCCATCTCATCCGCCGTCAGCTGCCAAATCTGGCCCTCGTTGCGCTCAAAAGTGTTTCTAAGCTTCTTCATTATATCGCGCTTGTACAGAGTATCTCTTTCATCAAGGCCATTCGCTTCCCATCGTTTCATCGATGCAGCAAAGTCATCATCTGTTTTTATGGTTGTCAGGAACTTATTGCTTGATCTCGGGTCAACGTTTTTGTATATGTCAAAGCGCTGTGCATCATCCTCCCCGTCACCGTCAGGATCGAATCGGTTTTTATTCATCATTTTCTGCTGCTGGATACGTTCATTCTCTTCAATATCTTTAAGTGAGGCATTTGCTTTCGCAAAGACATCGTACCGTCCAGTGCCATCATTCTTCCGGGTTCCAAGGAAGGACGATAGTTGCATTTTTCTCGTCTTTTTTCGTGATTCTTCGGCGCTACTGGAGATAGTGCTCATCGGCAGAGCATTGTCATCGAACTCATAGCACCCTGGGCCTAATTTGTTTGACACAGAGCTGGTAGCAGATGGTACATTGACAATGTTCAACCGGAGCGAGTCCAGACTGCAGCGAGCTCTTGCAGTTGATTTCATTGAAGTAGTCGCATTGGTCTTTTGGGGCATTCGTTCCGGAGAAATATACGAAGTTGGATTCGATGTTAAGTTCGTTGGTGTCAGAGAGGCGCACCCCCTCCAAGCAGTGCCATAAAAGCGATCATCATTACTGCGAGAGTGTTAGGGAAGGTGAGTTCGCGCAATTGTGACCACCAATTTGTGCGGAAATAACGCAGGGGGGGGGGTTGTCCATAGTTGGAATTAACGCAGAACCCACATGATTTTGAAAACTCAATAGGTAAGCTACTCACCTTCTGGAGGATTTAGAAATTGCAAAGCCCATCTTGCTTTTTCGAAGTGCATCGTGGCTACGCCAGTCGTAGGGCTCATAGTCCAAGAGTGGCGGCGTAAAGAGGTGCCGCTCCGCGTTTACAGGCTTGTGGGTTGTCTTGTCTAGGCCCATTGCACGTGCAAATGTCATCCCCGTGACGACCTCAGATCGATTATCTACATTGGCCGGTTTAGGATGGGTCTTCCTGCGATTGATTTCCTTCTGCGAAGGCACCACGTTACGGTAAGCATCCACACTCGTTGTCCTACAAGATGACTTATACTCAAATCGTTTTGAGGTACTGTCAAAAACTGCTCGGGTCATCCCACCAGGTCGCAGCTCACTTGAAGGTGTTGAGGGGCGCTTCTCAACTTGATACCGATGTTGAGCAGGCAAACTTATCAGCGGCCGCATAATAGGGGTCGCCTGATTTCAGTTAAAGGGGTGGAGAAGGAAGTTAGGGGATGCTCAGCAGATGTGGGAAGGGGGGCGCGCAGAAAACTGATTTTTTTTGTCAGGATCCGTATAAACATATATGTTTCGATGAGAAAGTTTTCAGAAAAAACACGTCTTCTGGAGGCCCTTCGGGTTACACAAACCAAAAAAAAAAGAAAACAAAAATCCGAAAAAAGAAAAAAGTGAAACGGTTATGAATTGAATTGAAATACACCATCAAAAAGGAATTTTTCAACATGGCTCTCGCTAAGGTGCGATATATACACAAATCAAAGACGGTGTATGCGAAATAAGGTGAGTAAATCGATATTTCATGTATAATAACCCTCTTCGTCAGCATAATCGACCACACAAGTTTGTCCACAAATTACGGAATGATTTTAGCTTTTCCTGAATAATAAAAGCAATCTCAGGGCCTACAAATATTTAAAAACCGCGAGGTACAAAGTAAATGTCACTAACCCATTTATTTATCCTTCTTTCTCCTTTGCAAAGCAGCGCGGAAAAACTGTCATATTGAGGGTACTTGTCCTAACTTTCCATCGCTATTACCTTTCTTTCCACTCACAATACCGCAGAATACTAAAAAGAAGCCTGCTACTAAGAAGCCCGCGAAGAAGACCGCGAGCAAGGCCAAGAAGCCCGCTGCTAAGAAGACCAGCAGTAAGGCCAAAGCTAAGGCCAAGACGAGGAGGACTATTCACCGGAGGGATCGTCGTCGTCGTCCGTCGAATAAGGATTCGTCGTCGTCGGAGGAGGAGGGTTCGTCGGAGGAGAAGGTGAGAGTTTGAGGGCGAGGTGCTGAGGAGGCGTGTGGCCGATACTTCTGAATTTTGGCATTGAATCGTGTGAGATATAAATTGAACAAAGAAACTAACGTTTAATCTCTCCGCTCGCGACCCCAGAAGAAGGATTCCGACTCCGACTCCTACGAACCCAGCTCCTCCGCCGAGTCCGACTCCGACTCCGACTCCGACTCCGACGAACCCAGCTCCTCCGCCGTCTCCGAGTCCGAGTCCGACTCTGACTCCGACGACGACTCCGCAAGGACCACCACGACCTCCAAGTCCTCGTCCTCGAAATCACCTCATACCACAACAACTACTACTACTACTACCTCCACCAATAACACCACTCTCACTTTCCCCATGGTCTTGAAATTACTGCCTCCCGGCGTCAGAGACGCCGTCGAGGCCGGCAAGAGATTTAAGAACGTTATTCCTGGCAAAACCAAGATTGATGGGAAGCTCGTCCTCGGCATCATCTACTTTGCCTGCTGGTCGCAGGATGGGGAGTCATTTTGGGATGTTGGGAAGACCCGCAGTACCCTAGCGATACGTTTAAGGGATACCATATTACCAGGGTCCCTACGATTTAGAAGGGAAGGAAGCCCTGCCATCCATCGTGGCCGTGGGAAGGCAGCAAATACGTAAGTCCATCTTGACTGTAAAAACACCTCCACTCATCATCTCCCCACTCACCCATCCCACCTTGCACCCTCCCCCACACCCTCTCTCTTGGCAGACTATTCATGGTCCCGCTCGAGGTGTTGTTAGCGACGAGGTCATCTTCAGTGATGAACTGGGATAGAGAGAAGATGTTTGCCCACATGGAATGCGCCGCTCATAATAAGTTCATGGAGGAATTCGGGAAGAAGAGAACTCGAAGCAGCAGCAATTGGCGGTTCGGAGGAGGATGTGCACCGGCCCATCCGGAGAATATTCGTAATCCCGTGGGGGGGAAATATTACCGTGTCCGCATTCCAGAGAGGCGAAGTCGTGGTGGGCAGAAATACGGCGTTTACTGGGGCTATTGTAACTCGAGCAGGGACGACGTGATGGGGGAGATTCAGATCAAGGACGTAAAGGCTGAACTTCGGAGTAAACAAGATAAATGCAGAGGGATGGAGTCAAGCCCTCTCGAGATGGCTCTCAAGCATTTGAGCTCTGGCGATATAAAAAATCTCGAAATAAGGCTTTTCAAAGTCCAGGACGCGGAGAAGAAAATTGGAGTAAAGCCGGTCGTAAGTGCAGCAAGCCGATGCGATCCAAGCGAGCGCAGTGAAGCGAGCCGAGCAAAAACGTTCTAACACACGACACACACAACAGGGTGCGGAGCAGAAGCACTGGGAGGATGACAAACTTGGCGCCGACGAAAGCAAGTTCCTAAACGTGAGGGTCGAGGCGAGGCCGGTAGTGGCGGCTGCTTCTCATGAAAGGAGAGCTGCCAAAGGTCGTAAGAAAAGGAAGAAGACTGCCACCAAGAATACGACAGCAGAAGGATTTAAGAGGAAGGGAGGTAAGTAGCGAGCGACGATTGAGTTTCAGGAGGAGCCAACATTCTCATACCCTCCCCCCACCCACTCACCCTCCTACTCCTTATTTCGCGCTCGCTTGCTTGCTCCCCATCCTCAGTTGGAGACAGTGTAGTGTGGACAGAAAATATGGTGAAAGAGCTAAAGAAAATTCACAGTATACACCGAGCGGAGAGGGATAGTCATGTTGTAGGGGGGGTCAAGCAGTTCTCACATGGGAAAAAATTTGCTTGTGCCAAAGCAGCAGAGCATATCAAGAATAAGAATGAGTTTTTCCACCTACGTAATAACGAGGGATTCCACGCAGTATGTGTGCGTAGGAAGGTGCAGTATTTAGGGTTACAGTGTTCACCCACTTATAAAGATCTTTGAAGAGAAATCCTAGCCTAGAAAAAAATCTTAATTAAGGGTAATTTTAAGATCTTACAAAAATCCTAGGCTAGCCCAAGATCTTATTTTCTTATTTTCCTCTGCGCCCCACG
>ERZ651776.3382-NODE-3382-length-15942-cov-8.695682_pt1 | contig 15942 bp, 26 predicted proteins | sample MGYA00514761_ERZ651776 | MGnify/ENA metagenome assembly ERZ651776 | reverse complement strand
TCTTCACCTAATGCTAGCATGTGATAATACAACCACAAATAATGACTAGCACTTTGTCTAACCCACCTTGTTGATGGATGATTGACGTGAGCTTTTTTATAAGGTACCCATTCAGTTTCATAGTCAAGACCATGACAATGATGCGCAGTACAAAGCATTTGAGCTGATTCTAAGATCATCTTAACAACATGTTTATTATATTGTAGTTGTGCAGCTTTAACTGGATCCTTATCTAAATAAAATATATTCATTTGTATCTCTTGTTATTTAATCTATTATAATGTTTGTCTAATAAGAGGTTTGCTACCTCTTCTGATATTAAGTTGTCGTTGTATAATTGCCATATTAGTTTACTCATAGTTACGAATAGTTTTAAACAATGGATGTCTGTAGCTATTAGCTTTAGTACGTTCGAAGTAAGTAAATGTAGCACGTTGACCTATGTAGTCACCTATATTATTAAGTATATTAGCTAGATCTTTGTAATTGTAGCCTTTACCTGGAGGACAACCGAACTTTATACCTTCGTCATCTTGCATTATAAACTTGCCAAGAGTACCTTCACGCTTGCCTTTACCTGTTTCGTAACCTATGATTGTAGCTTCGGTATCGCTGAAGTCTTTAAACTTTTGTAAGTTGTAAGAACGTTTTTGCTGATAAGGTTTGTCTAGTCTTAGTATAGAACCTTCGTAACCATTAGCTAGATTTCTAGAATGATAAACTCTAGCATCATCCATTCTGAGTACTAGATTTGTTTGTACATATTTAACACAGTAAGAATACATATCACTACAAGTGAGTTGATTCATTCTGTAACCATAAGGTTGATTCATTACAGTTTCTATATAGTCATAGCAATGAAATTGTATTAACTTTTTAGCTTGTAGCCTATCGTCACTAGTTGGTTTTTGTTTTCTTACTAGTGATATAATCTTCTCGAAGTCATCACGTAAATCGTGGTTGTATAATTCGCCATCGAGTATTACATCTGTGTTAGCGCTGAATTCTGTTTCCATTTTAAAGAAGTCATGTAGCGAATCTTTAATATGTTGTAGATTGTGAAATTCTTTACCTGTACGAGAGAAACATCTAATGTTTTCTTGTTCGTCGAGGTATATAACACAACGTACGCCGTCAAGCTTAGGTTGTATAAATACATTCTCGGACCAGTCGACAGGTTTTTTATCTACTTTGTATGCGAGCATTGGTTTTATCATAATTTATCTAGTTTATTTTGTATTATATTAAGTTTGTTTTTTATTATTGCAGCTTTTCTGTATTGTTCTTTTTCTTCGTACATATTAAGCAGTGTCATTAGCCTAGCTAACTCAGATATAAGAAACTCTTCGTCTGTTTCTTTGAAAGGTATCTGGCCTTTGATTATATCATTAATAGACATAGGAGACATAGCATGGATTTCGTTCTTCATTCTGTAAAGAAGTTTATCTAGTACTAAGTCTGCTATCGTATCTAACATATCGTCATCTATATTATCCAATTGCATTCGTTTTTAGTTTGTATTTTTCGTTCCAGTTTGTGTATTCAAATCTTTCAGGTTGAGACCATTTTCTTATTACATCATCTACTTTGTTTACAAATACACAAGAGTTAGTGTATTGATTCCAACACGTTATCCACACGTCAGATTTACCTGTCCATATAGTATAAGTATACTGATGATCTATTTTATCATAAGAAGGATATAAGTATTGACTATTGTAATGAAAGTCTTTTACCAAGTGTGATGCTATTCTTGATCCATCACCAAAGTTATTAAAACCTTGATCTTCTTGCATGTGCTTAACCCAATTAGCAAGCTCTACAGCTCTATATTCAGGGTAACCATCGTGATGTAAATACATATTTACATAGCTATCGTCACTGACGGAGCTTGGATTACAAGCAAAGCCTAGGTCATTATCTTCCGCAGCCGACCTATCTACTACCATTGTTACATTTCTTGTTGACATATTAATCTAGTAATTTCATATAAGCTTTAGGATTTTCTGATCTAAACCAGTCCATGCCTTTAATTAATTCTTTTCTTAGTTTAGTTATGTATGGATCTTCTACATCTGAGTCGTTATTAAACGTTACTTCTATAGTATAAGTAGCACCCATTATAAAGTCATACATACTAGCTTCTGCTCCGGTTAATAGGCAAGTTTCACCACTAAATGGGTTAGTTACCTCTTCTGGTGAGTTGTACCAGGCGCCTTTAAACCACTTTGGTTTAGACTGGTTGTTCTTCGTATCCTTCATCTATAAATATATCTTTAATTTCTTGTTCTGTTATTTCACAAATACCTTGGTATATCTCGCTGAACATATCTGAGTACCAGTACTCATCTATAAAATCATCCGCTACATATATAATAGAGTCTACACGACCCATACCTCTTATTGCATCTTCTAATTCTGTGGCTAAATTACTGTCATAGTAATGTACATGTTCACCTACGCATATATTTCTATCATCATACGTAGCAATAAATACCTCATAGCCATCTGCTGTTGATTCAGGGTAAACATAATAGTCTGCGTTTTGTGTGTAGTCATTTGTAATTTCTACATCATAGTATTTTAATACTGCTTGTTGCACAAACTCTTCATCTTGTAGCTTGTCACCGTCGGTTGGTAAACCTCTTTTGATCATTTCGGCTTCAACCATTTCATCTGTTATATACTTCATGATTTATCAATTATTTTTTCACCGTACATAAAGCTGTAGCAATCTAGTTCCCAACTGTTTAAGTCACCGTAGGTTAATATATCTCTAACTTCATAGACACTTAGTTCCGACCACATCATTTTTGACATAAGCGTATACTTTAGTCTTTTAGCGCTATTGTATTTTCTAGCACTAGCTTTTAAACTTGTTTTAACGTCGGGCAATAGTTTGTCGTAGACGGTTTTAATTTTACTCATATTTATTATTTATTTAATTACGTATTTATTATCCTATTGTCATCGTATTTAGGATGTGTTTTGTTGCGGTAGAAGGATTCGAACCAACGACCTCAAGGTTATGAGCCTTGCGAGCTGACCACTGCTCTATACCGCAAATAAGTTACCGGCTGTCACTACAACTGGCTTTGTACAACTGATACCTCAAGGAAGCCGAGACGTCGATTTACTGTTAAGCCGGTATTATATTAAGAGAGATGTGCCCACGAAGCGCTTCGTTTACGTAAACCCGCCGTTGTTTGTTGGACAAGTATATCTCTGCATATCTGCCATCTCTCTGTTAGTGGAAGTGGGCGGAATCGAACCGCCGTTGACACCTTTGCTTTCGCCGTGGTTGTCGCTTACCTTATCACTCCCTTTTCGAGGCACCAGTCGCGGACCGGTACTAACTAGTATTATGCTTTATCCGCGCTTTTGACCAGTATGCCGCCGCCTCGATTGCTAGCTATTCACTTATGTGTGTGTAATACACTTCCGTACGTACCAGTGATCAAATCTTCGACACCACATACACACCTAATTAAGTTACTCGTCTAGCTTCTGTTTATCATATAGCTTTACAGCTTCTCTAATATCTTCTATATTATAATCTATTAGTATTCTGTATGCTTTTCTGTTTGGCGCATGTGTGTATAGCACGTCTTTGTGCTCTTTTTCTGCCTGCATCTCAAACCATTTTTTTACTGAATCACTCATATATATTTAAGTATTTATTAGCGAGTTTACCGATAACGAGCTTCATCAAGTAACTATGAGCTTCGTTTATATCTGGTGTAGAGCTTAGTAATGACTTAGCATCGCTACCGGTTAATGTCCACTCGCATATTCTGTATATTTCTTCTACTGCTTCATGTGTAGCTTTATCAGCTAACATATCAAATTCTTTAGTTTTACTCATAGTTTTATATTTATTATCTTAGACATGTGCCATAACCTCGACGCTCGGTTAGCTTACGTATACGTTTCGCCTGTTCCTTGGTAGTTATTTGAATGGTGTTACCGGTTTTGTGGTAAGTAATACTCACACAGCCATATGGTTGAGTGGTACTGCATTCGACGCAAGAGGTATAACCTAGTGCTAACCGACCTTGAGGTATTATATTGTTGCATTTACATTTCATACAATATTATTATCCAACTGATTTCGTATTTACATTGTAATTTCTTAAATAAAATTCTAACATAAATTTAAGTCTTGCCATACCGCTATATATTTTAGCTCTTGACGTAGTTGTATATTTTTTAGTTATAGTCTTGTCACCTTCTAAAAATACCCACCTTTTCTCACGTTTGTACGTAGGATTTAGTTGATAGTTAGATGAACAAGAGTTTTGGTTTCTAACATAACCAGTTTTGAAGCAAGCTAACCTTAGTTTGTTGCTATTTGGCCATGTTTTTCTTGATGGTACAGGGAATTCGAACTCTCTTGTGCCATTTATTGCTTGTCTTTGTGTAGTTACTTCACGAATATTATACTCGACTAGTAATGCTCTTGCAAACGAGTCTTCTAACATTTGTTGTTCTTGTCGCCAAGTGTATTTAGATTTGGTCATTGTAGTAAGGTTTAGTATAGTTTACATTAGGTTTTATAGATGCAGCGACACTTTGTCTGAACTGCCATTCTCTTTTACGATAATCATAGTCTGTACACCATTTTTTGTATGCAATAGTACGTGTAGATTCACCGTATTTAGTTTCAAAATCTGTTACTTGTTTGAGTTTAGCAGCGATTTGATCTGCTGGATAGTCTATAAATTTATGCATAACAGTGATTTTTGATTTTATAGTAAGAAGAATATTCTTTACTGTATTTAATTTTGTGTACTATTGTACCATCGCTAAACATTATTGTTTTAGGTTGATTGAATACGTCGTAGCTGATAGTTTTAAATGATTTCATATATATTAGTTTATTATATTATCCAATTTGTTTCGTATTTATATTGTATCTTCTATACCAAGCGTCTTCTATCATCATTATTTGTTGACGAGTTAGCTTTAATATCTTTTTACTTGTATGTTTTCTAGAGCGTGCCATAGTGTACATCAGTATATTCTTCAATTGTTACATATTTTTCTAAATCATGAGAGTATATCATACCATCAATTACATGCTCGTCAGTGAATGACCACACTTTTTCGTGTATAAATTTTCTCATAGTTTATTGGTTGATTTATAGTATTCTATTCTGTCAAGAACATCTTGTCTAGTTATTTTATTATCCATTTGTTGACCTATGTAGTAAGTCATATCTATTTCTTTACCGTTATCGCAAGTTAAAGTCCACTGCATATTATTATTATTTATTAGTTATTATTATTTATTAGTTATATATTCCGAAGCTAGCATGAGTAGTATCTATCTCACCTGTTATTAATCCTACTATCATGAATAGTATTCCTGAAACTGCCATTGGCATTAATACTCCGAAGGCTAATAGCTCAAAAGCTAGTTCTACTACAGATTTACCTTTTACATAGTTGTACACTTTGTTGTAAGTGAATTTAATTTTACTCATAGTTATTATATTTATTTATTATATTATCCAATTAATGTAGTATTTAGATTGTATCTATTAGTATATTTAGCTCATCAAATAGATTACCATAAGGTGAATCATATACATTATCTAGTGTGTATGTTGAGTTGTTTACAGTGATCTCATATAAGTCATTGTCTTCATCAACTTTAAAAGCTACATTATTTAGTTTCATATTTGTTTATTTAGTTGACATGGTGAGAATCGAACTCACATTAACCATTATGTCATTTGATAGACTCAACTGTATTTTTGGTGGAGAGAGTCGTCGACGCCCACCTCGGCCACAGCCGAAAGATATAAGTTAGATTATACTAACTCTTTACCTCTTACTGCTAATGGAATATTATTAGTAGCAGTGTATGACTTGTACTTTAACCAACATGGTAAGTTAGTTAGTGTATCTTTCATTATAGAAAATACTTTGTCATGATTGTAAATTATCTTGTCACCTTTTTTGTTAGTGAATTCAAATGTTACATTTTTTCCGATTAGTGATTGTCTTACAACAAATCTTTTAGTGATTACATTACTCATAGTTATTATATTTATTTATTATTAATTAGTTACATTATTATTATCCAAGTTGTCTCGTATTTACATTGTATAAAAGTAAGTACTTTGTTTATTAGTTATTATATTGTTAGTAGTATTCCACACTGTCTCACACTTACTAATATTTAAAATTGTATAATTCATATTTTACTTACATTATTATTATCCATACACACTCGTATTAACTATGTAACTAATTGTAAATAAAAATGTGAAAATAGTATAGTGAAGCGAAGCGAGGTGAGCATGTTAGTTCTGATAATGTACGTAGGAAACACGGAAACGATTGGATAATTCCTATGATACATGGCGGGGCTGGCAAAATAAAAAGCAATTTCCTCTGGCGAAGGTAGGGGTGGGGGAGGGGAGCAATACAAAATCCCTATATTTCTAACGTATTTTTTTATGACACTAGCCTTTAAAGGTATAATAGTAACTAGCTATTGTCACTATGCTAGTAAAACACTATTTTTATATGTAATTATCTATAGTATGGCAAGAGCAAATTCACAGGGACTAAGTCCTACAGCATTAAGAGCTAAACGTTCTAGAGACAAAGCAGCAGCTATGACTACTAAGCGTAAGGCTAGAAAAGCTGAAAACCAAAGGATTGGTCAAGAACCCGGATCTGACTTGCATCATACGTCCAGTGGAACAGTAAGAAGAACATCGATAGCTTATAATAGAGCTACTCATACAAGAGGCGAAGTATAGTGGATTTTATACTATGTTTGCTAGTTGTAGTGTTCAGTTTTATATTCCACATGGTAGTGTATGAAGATTAACCCTAATTATTAACCCTTAAAAAACCAAACTTATGACGTTTTTTTACAAGACTCAAACATGGCCTAGTCAACCACAAATTACCGATGAAACCATTTCTTGGTGGAAACATTTAACTACTAAGAAAAACTGGAGAATAGTTCAGTTACCTAATGGCTTTTATCAAACCGAATACCTAGATTTAGATGATAACTGGGTAGATGTTACCAGAAGAGAAACAATTGAATCAGCGGAAGCATCGATTGACGGTAGTATCGAACATTACAACAAGAAATTAGAGTTCACAAAAGGACCTAAAGTTGTAAAAACATTTGAATAATAACTAAATAAAATTTAATTTAATGGAATACAATAATCCAAGCCAATTGGTAAAGCATTTGAACTTCGGTGATAATGCTAAAGGAAAAGTGATAACTGGAGTAGAGAAACTAGCGAAAGCTGTTAAATCTACCTTAGGTGCTTCTGGGAAGTGTGTCATATACGAGGATGCCCTCGGAAAACCGGTGATAACAAAAGATGGTGTAACCGTTGCGGAAAGCGTAGTCTTACTTGATCCGGTTGAAAATATGGGTGCAACCCTTATTAAAGAAGCAGCTAAAAACACTGTGAGAGAAGCAGGTGACGGTACCACTACGGCTATCGTCCTTGCTGAATCTCTACTAAAAACTGTAAATGAAGAACAATATAAAAAAGTCTCAATTAGAGACATCAAGCAAGGAATTGCTTCTGGCGTTGAAAAGGTGGTTAAGCATCTTGAAAGTAAAAGTATTGATGTTGCTGAAGATCTTTTGGAACACGTCAGTACAATATCATGCAATAATGATGCAGAACTTGGTAAAATTATATCACAAGCTTACGAACAAGTAGGTAAAGATGGTGTAGTTTTGATGGAAGAGAGCGAAACTGATGAAACATATACTACTATAGTAGATGGTGTTCAGTTAGAAAGTGGTCTTACATCACCTCATTTTGCTACAGATACTGAAAAAAACAAAGCAGAACTAGAAAACCCTGTGGTTTTGATAGTTGCTAGTAAAATACCTAGTATAAGAAAGATACAAAGTATACTAGAATATGTTATAAAGAACAAAAGACCTTTGTTAATAGTAGCAGAAGTTGAACAACAAGTTAAATCTGCGCTTTTAATGAACAAAGTTAAAGGTAATATCAAGGTAAATATCATTGATCCACCTGGTTTTGGCCCTACAAAGCGTGATACTATAGAAGATCTAGCGTTTTTAACAGGTGCTAAAGTAATGAACGAAGAATTAGGTGATGATTTAGACCTAATTCAGCCAGATTGTCTAGGTGAAGCAGAATTTTCTGTTACAGATGACAAAAATACAGTGCTTACTACATCAGAAATTGGTGTAGATCTTGATGCAAGAGTGAAAGATGTAAGAAAAAAGATCAAAAAAGAGAAAAACCCGTATTTAAAACGTAGATTAGAGCAAAGATTAGCTATGCTATCAGGTTCTGTCGGCGTTATAAACGTAGGTGCTAACTCTAAAGTTGAACTTAAAGAAAAAAAGGACAGAGTTGAAGATGCTATTTATGCAGTTAAGGCTGCTTTAAAAGAAGGTATCGTTTCTGGTGGTGGAATTGCTCTATTAAATGCAGCAAATCATATGAATCCTGAAAATGAAGGTGAAAATGCGCTAGCAGTAGCTATTTTGTCACCATTTAAAACAATAATGGCTAATGCAGGTATAGAAAAATATAAATTTCCTGAAGGAGATGGTGTAGGTTACAATGTAATAACAGGGAAATTAGTACAAATGATCGAATCTGGTATTGTAGATCCAGTATTAGTTACTAAAACAGCACTAAAGAACGCAGTTAGTGTTGTATCAACTATAATTTCTGCGGATTGTGTAATTAATAACATAAGAGTAGAAAATGCGAGCAGTTAGTGTATATATTATAGTAGAAAATATCAAACTAGCTCCAAAAACTATAGCTGGTTTAGAAATATCAGAAAGTATTGACAGTAATGACAGATACTTAAAAGGTAAAATAATAAGTAAAGGCGATTTATGTCCACCTGATAAAATTTTAAAAGAAGGTGACATTATATATTACGATAAACATGCTGGACATGAAATTACATATAAAAATAAATTATATTATGTAATTACTATTAAGGACATAGTTATAATCGAATGAGATTAAATGCATCTGATCTCAGAGAATTAAATATATTTAAGTATTACAGGCTTGTTAGAAAATGGGCCTGTAAAACTTATAAATTAAAAGATGCAGATTTAGAATTATTAATATACTTAGACTGTAAAGATAAATTTACACGTCAAGAATTTATAGACGGTGTTTACACTATGTCTTGGGATAAAAACCGCTGGGAACGTTTAAAACGCGAAGGCTGGATCGAGACATGGAGACATCGCAACCGCACTACAATTAAATACAGCATTTTTAAGACTTCATTTAAATGCTCCCAATTAATCACAAGAATATATAAAATCCTATTAGCAGAGGAAGATCTACCGCTGTCTGAACGTAATGTTTTTTTTCAAAACAAAAGTTACACAGATAAAGTATACAACAAAGCTATAGATGACATGATTAAAGACAAAACCAGATAAATGGCAAATCCTATTACAAATAAAGTAAAAACAGGTGGAATACCTGTGATTAAGAAAGACTTAGACAGTGGTGTCATAGCGGAAGCTAATAATGATGGTACTATATTCTTAGACAAGAAAGTAAAAAATAACAGCCCTTTAGCTAAAGAGGCCATAGCCCATGAAATGGTGCATATGGATCAGATGGCTAGAGGTGATTTAGATTATAACGATAATAACGTTATCTGGAAAGGTAAAGAGTATTCTCGTGAACAAATGAATGAAGGCTCAAAAAATTTACCTTGGGAAAAGGAAGCCTACAACAAAACAAAAAATATGAAAAAATCCCCCGCAAAATTATCCCTTTCATCAGGAGCGATAGATGTTAACAGAGATGTTATTATTAGTGACCTAAAATCTAAAGCCGGTAAAAGAGGTGCTATAGTTGGAGCAGTTGACGGTGTATTAGGCAAGGTTAAAGGTTTCGATGCTTTTTCAGGTAAGGACAATAACCCCAACGACAAAGATCAAGAAACAAAAGATAATATAATTGAACACGAGAACAAAAAAGATTCAGCTCTACCTATGAAAGCAACACCTATAACTAAGAAATCACAATATGGTGGTTCTAGTTCTCCATTTCACATTGAAACTGAGGTAACCAAAGAGTTTAAAGGAAACAATACTGCTACAGATGAGTATGGTACTTTTAAAGTTACAGATAAAACCAAGTCAAAGACAAAAACTTACGATGACATGAGAGCTGAAGGTGCTTCTGAAGCTGATATTGAAGCGGCTAAAAAGTTCAATATGGATACTTATGGAACCCATAATCCTACAGCTGAAATTGAAGGTGTTGACAACACTACAACAACAACAATAAGAGATGCTGCTTTTACAGCAGACGAACTTGAAAGCCAGAAAAAAGGTGAACCAGGTACGCCTGATAAAAAGAATATGGGTTACTACGAATCTATGGATGCTAAATGGGGTGCAGGTGTAAGAGGTAGAGGAGCTAAAAAAGAAATAAAACAATCTTCTAAAGCTGCTAGTAAATTTGATAGACTAGAAAAAAGAGGTAAAATACCTACTGGTTCTGATGGCAAGCCAATGACTAAAGAGCAATACGTTAGTAAAATTGGTGGGGCTTACGCTGGTAATTATGATGTTGGAGTTGGTAAAGTTAAACTTGGTAAGGCAGGTACAAAAGATGGTCCAGTCACAAAATCAAAAACAAAAGCTAAAGCAGATGCTGAAAATTATGATGATCAAGGTAACCCAATCGGTAACATGAATAGTAATAAAAATAAATCAGCTTTTAAAATGAAGAAAGGTAAAGTAAACCCATCGGTTAGAGATGCAGTTGGTGATAAAAAAATGACAGGGAAGCAAGGTGATTTTAATAATGAATATGATAGTACAGAGGAATTTATTGGTAGTTTTAGAGGAGATGAGTTAAAAAGTATCGTTAAGAATGAGGGAGCTAATACACCTGAAGAAAGAGCAAAGGCTTATAAAACATTAGGTGAAAAACCTAATTATAACGGTAAGTCGGAAAACAAGTATGAGGGTTGGAAAACTGAAGATGGTGTAGTAACAGATTACGATACCGCTTATAAAGATAGAAATAGAGATACTTATGGAGACATGTCTAAAAAAGAGTATACTGAAGAAGCTAAAAGACAAAAGAAATCATTTATAGATAAAGGTGATTTTGATGCTCCTGCTAAAATGAAATCAACACCTATAACTAAAAAATCAGCTTTCAAAATGAAAGGCTGGTCAGCATACTAAAACTAAATAAGTACTAATAAATATAAAAATGGAAAACAAAGGAAACAAATCTGGTAATATTTACCAAAAACTAAAGGGAGCTGGAGCTTGGCAAAGCAAAGACTCAGCAGGTCCTATTATCAAAGGTGTTGGTATTAAATCACCACTTAACATGAAGAAGTCACCAGCTAAAAACCGATTATCCCCGCTTCCACCTGGAACTGCTGAAAAAGCACAACAAATGAAAAAGGACAAAAAAGGTCCATATGCTGAAAAAGGTAAAAAAGATCCTTACGCAAAAGCTGCTAAAGTTGATCCTAAACTAGGTGAATACGTTAAACAAAGAAAAGGTTTAAAGAAAGATAGTCCTGAGTATGCTAAGATACAAAATAAAATCAATAAAGCTTATGGCGTTAAAAAACGTTATGACGAAGGTAAAAAAGACGAAGGTAAGAAGGAAGAAGGTAAGAAAGTAATTGTTGATAAAAAAGCAACTACTACTACTGAAGTTACTAAAACACCAGTTGTTGAAAAGAAAAAAGAGAATGTAGTTAAGAAAACTAAAAAAGAAGTTAGATTAGCAAACAAAGCTAAGAGACAAGAGAAAAGAAAAGCTAATCAACAAAAAAGAGCTGATAGAATTAAAAAAGAAGGTGGAACTAAAGTTGGTAACTTTTTAAGAAAATCAGTTAAAAAAGTTAAAGAAGTTGTTAAGAAAAAAACAGATGGTGAAAAAATAAGCTCAGCCGCTCAAATGAAAAAGTCAGCACTTAAAATGAAAAAGTCTGCGATGAAGATGAATGAAGGTTTTGACAAGCTTCCTGCTGATGTACAAGCTAAAATAAAAAAGAATAAAAAATAATGTCAAAGCTGTTAGTAAAGCTATTTGGTGGCGCTGGAGGTTCTATATTAGAAAAAATTTCAGGTGTTGCCGACAAGTTTATTCAAACGAAAGAAGAAAAAGCTACGTTTGAAAAAGAAATGACGCAGATAATGATAGACGCTGAAGCAGCTATGCAGAAAAACGTCACCGAAAGGTGGAAAGCAGATTTAGAGCATGGAAACTGGTTGACTAGATCAGTTCGTCCATTAGTACTTATTTTCCTTATAATATCAACAGTTATATTAGTATTTATTGACAGTGGTTCAATAAAGTTTGCTGTTGATGAAAAATGGACTGATCTTTTACAACTTGTTCTAATGACAACTATCGGTGCTTATTTCGGCGGACGAAGTGTAGAAAAATTTAAAAAAAAATAAAAGATGGCTAGAATAAATAGTTATGGCTTGGATGCCAATGTCTCTGATGATGATAAACTTTTAGGATCTGACGAAAGTGGGAATACTAAAAATTTTAGCGTATTAAGTCTTAAAAATTTTTTTGCTGAGAATACAGGTGTAAAAAAACATCATCAAAACACTGCATCTGCCACTTGGACTATAATACATAATCTAGACTTAGAGGATTACCTACCTTGCATTAATATCAAATTATCGGGCGGAGCAACCTTTAACAATGTTCAAGCTATGGGCATTGTTACTTATTTAACAAAAGATTCATTAAAAATTGATTTTTTAAACCAAAAAAGTGGATACGCATACTTAAAAAAATAAAACAACTAAAAATAACTTAAACAAAAACAATGGCAATACCTATTTTAAATCACATGGACTTCGGCAAAGCAGCCGAAATTCAAAACGTACTGCTCCACACAACTGGTCAAGATGATGTCACGTCGCCTGGTACGGGGCAAATTATTTATGACGGAGGCACGGTAAAAGTGTACAGTGGATCTGCATGGTTATCACTAGCTTCTGGCGGTGGTAGAACAGTACAGCTAGACACTAACGGTGATGGATCTGTAAACAACACATTAGAAACATCAGAAAACTTAGTCCTTAAAAAAGGATCTAATATTACTTTAGCAGAATCTGGTGGTGTAGTTACAATATCTTCAACAGACACAGACAATGATACGCAATTATCAGAAGAACAAGTTGAAGACTTTGTTGGTGGAATGGTAACTGGAAATACTGAAACTGGTATTACAGTAACTTATCAAGATTCTGACGGTACTTTAGACTTTGTAATTGGAGCTGGTGATATTGTTCACTCAATGCTTGCTGATGACGCAGTTGATGTTGATAACTTAGCTTCAGATGCTGTTGTTACAGCTAGTATACTTGATGCTAACGTTACTACAGCTAAAATAGCAGATGATAATGTTACTTATGCTAAAATACAAAATGTAGCTGCAAACAACGTATTGCTTGGTAATGACGATGGTGCTGGTTCAGGTATTCAAGAATTAACAAAAGCAAATGTATTATCACTACTTAATGTAGCTGATGGTGCACAAGTAAACGTTGGTACAGACCTTTCGCAAACTACAGCTGCAGCTCAACTTACAATAGAGTCATCAACTGGTGATAATATAGTTGTTGCTGAAGCAACTGGTAGTATTGCTGGTTTAATGAGTACTACTCATCACGATAAATTAGATGGTATAGCTGCAGGAGCACAAGTAAACGTTTCTGGTGATTCTGGTAATGCTGCTATTTATGATAACAGTGGTACACCTGCTTTTAAATCAGGTATTACTAAAGCTGAAGTTCAAACATTACTAAATGTTAGTGATGGTGCTGGTAACACTGGTGCTAGCATGACAGAAGGTACTTTAAGAACTAAATTAGCGGCTATAACAGAAGCTGTTACAATTGGTGATGCAACAGATGTTGTTGTAACCACATCAGGTAACTTAGTTGTAACTGGTGATTTAACTGTATCAGGTGATACTATTACTGCTAGCGTTGGAACACTTGATGTTGAAGACAAAAACATAACGTTAAACAAATCAACTGGTGATTCAAGTTCTACAGCAGATGGCGCAGGTATTACAATACAAGATGCGGTAGATGCTTCAAATGATGCTACGATATTATGGGATGCTACAAATGATGAGTTTGACTTTTCACACAAAATTACAGTACCTAGTGTAGCTGGTAATTTAATATTAGACGGCAATACAATTAGCGGTATTGATGATTCTACTGAATTCACTAATGATGATAATCACATCATGACATCCGCAGCTATTGAAGATAAAATATTAGGTTATGGCTATACTACTGATGCAGGTGTTACTCACAGACCTATTACTGCTGGTGGTAATACATTAGCTAATGGAGAAACTTTAGCTTTCACCGCAGGTTCAAATGTAACTATATCTGAATCTGGTGGAGCAGTAACAATAGCTTCTACAGATACAACAACTAACACTCAATTAGCTACAGCAGCTGCATTGATTGATGTAAGTGCAATGGCTAGTAATTCAGTTGCTTCATTTACACACTCATTAGGTACTAAAAACTTAATAGTACAAATGCATGATACCACAAGTGGTTTAATTGTACATGCTGATGTGGATCACACAAGTAACAATGCAATTGCAATAACATTCGCTCAAACCGGTGCCGAACTAGTAACAGCTGGTATTGGAGATATTAGAGTCGTTGTAATTGATGCAGTGAACGGTGTGACTGACAAAACAGTAAGTTACTCTTAATAATATAAGTAAAGTAAACGGTACCTTCGGGTGCCGTTTATATTTAATTTAAATAAACAATATGGCAATACCAATTTTAAATAGCATAGATGTCAAAGGCCAAGTAAAGGTTGATGGCGGAAGTGGTGCTTATGGTCAAATAGAAGTTGGAGGAAATAGTGGTGGTATTATTGATTTAAAAGCACCTTTTTCTGATGATTATGATTTAAGACTGCATGCTAGTTCATCTGCTCATGAAATAACAACAGCTTCTGGAAGCTTACTTATAAATACAGCGAATTCACTAGCTATGACTATTGAAGCAGATAACGATGTAGTTTTAGAAGGTGACTTAAGAGTTAAAGGTGGTGATTTGCAATTAGATAGCGGCGGTGATATAAAATTTAAATCAGACGTAACATATGGACCGCTTATATCAACCACTGATAATGGCTATATGAGTTTTCATTTTGGTGGTAACTCAAATCAAGAATTAGAGTTTTGGGATCACAACACTAGTGGTGGTGCTGGCGTGAAGAAGATGTCGATTGGAGAAGATGGAGTTAATATAAGTGAAGAATTTAGCTTTCAAAACCAAAAATCAAAAACAGTAACTCATAACAGCGGTGTTTTTGCTATAGATTTTAATGAAAAAGCTAATTTCTATATATGTGCAGCTGTTAACCAATCAAGTGTTAATCATTCTTTTACTTTTTCAAACATAAGTAGTAACGTTGGTCAGTCTGGTACTATTATAATAAACAACCCTAACGAAAATTCTAACTTAACATGGGCTAGTCCTGCTTTACCAAATACAGCTTATACACCTGGTGGAAGTGCTATAACATTTGGAACAGGCACTCTAACTGTAGCCGTAATGACTTATTTTATAGCTACATCCACAAAAGTATTAATCAACTACGTATCTGGTTTCGCCTCATACCCACAATAAAACTAGCGTATGAACTTTCTCTGGAGTAAAATTAATTTTTTCAGTAAGTCAACCACTAGATCAACAACAAGAACTACAGGTACTAGTAAAAACACGACTACTACTTATAACACTAGTACAACAACAGCTTATAATACTAGTACAACAACAGTTAAGTCTACAACTACCGCTTACAGCACTTCTAGAGCTACAGCTACTAGTAGAAGTACAAACACTACTATATCTACTAATAGATCTACAACAAC
>ERZ651776.3380-NODE-3380-length-15946-cov-5.919151_pt1 | contig 15946 bp, 29 predicted proteins | sample MGYA00514761_ERZ651776 | MGnify/ENA metagenome assembly ERZ651776 | reverse complement strand
AGCTGGTTTTATATCAAAAGATAAAGCAATATTAACTAATTTTGGTTTACAGATACCATTATTTTTCATTGGATTTTATAAAGTTATATTTGGATGAAAAAATTATTCTTAAATAAGTGAATAACCTGAAGATCTTACAGTTCTTATCAATTCTTTTTGATTTTTAAGATTAATTGATTTTCTTAATCTTCTAATATGAACATCTATAGTTCTGCTTTCAACGTTAATATTGTTGGGCCAAACATTTTCTAAAATTTGATCTCTTGAATAAACTCTTTTTGGGTTTGTTAAAAAAAATTCTAATAATCTAAATTCTGTTGGACCAAGTTTGATTTCTTTTTCATTTCTAAATACTCGTTTTTCATTTCTATCGAGTTTTAAATCTTCAAATTCAAGATTATCTGATACTAATTTAGGGTCTGATCTTCTTAAAACCGCTTTAATTCTCGCAAATAGTTCATTGAAACTAAATGGTTTAGTTAAATAATCGTCAACCCCACTATCTAAACCTTTAATCTTATCCTCTTCTTCACCTTTTGCGGTAAGCATAATAATTGGTAAATTTTTAAAATTGGTGTCTTTTCTAATATTTTTACAAATTTCAATTCCAGAAAAGTCAGGCAACATCCAGTCTAATAAAAGTAAATTTGGTTTGAATTTTTTTAATTCTTTTAAACCTTCGTTTCCATTCGTTGCAGATGAAACAATCAAACCTTCTTTTTCTAAATTATATTGAACCAATTGAATTATTGAAGGTTCATCTTCAATAATAAATATTTTACCGTTCATTTTATTCTTGGATGACTTTGCCTTTAGGTCTACTTCCTTTTAGGTACTCGCCCTTAATTAAATAACAAATTGTTTCTGCAATATTTGTAATGTGATCACCAGCTCTTTCAAGGTTTTTGGTTGCAAAAATTAAATGAGTAGAAAAGTCTAAATTCTTTTTATCTTTAGAAAGAAAGTCTATTACACTTTCCATTGCAATATATGTTAAATCATCGACTTGTTCATCTTTTTCCCATACTTCTTTGGCTTTATCATAATTCTTATTCACGTAACTATCCAAAACATCATTTAGCTGTTTTATAACAAGTTCACCTAATCTTTTTAAATTTGCTAATAGTTCTTCAGGTAAATCTAGAGGTAAGGGTTTAACTTTTTTTGCATTACTTTTTGAAAGATCACCAATTCTTTCTAAGTCTTGAGAAATTTTTAAAGAACTAATTGTTTCTCGAAGATCTATGGCCATAGGAGCTCTTTTAACCAACAGAGTCATTATCTGACTATCAATTTTAGATCTAAATTTATTAATTTCTTCATCACTTTTAATAATTTTATCTATTGAATCCTTATCAACTTTGATAACTGCGTCCATAGAGTCTACCATCTGAGACTCTGTTAAGCTTCCCATTTTAATGACCGAGTCTACTAAAAACTGTAACTCTTCTTCGTATGATTTTACTGTATGTTCATTACTCATAATTTATCCAAATCTACCTGTAATATAATCTTGTGTCATTTTATTGTCAGGATTCTTGAAAATTTTCTCTGTTTTACCTACTTCTATCACCTTACCAAGGTGAAAAAATCCAGTTTTTTGCGAAACCCTTACAGCTTGAGCCATAGAATGGGTAACAATTACAATGGTGTAAGTTTTTTTAAGTTCGTCGATTAATTCTTCAATTTTTGCAGTCGCTATTGGATCTAGAGCAGAGCAAGGTTCGTCCATTAAAATGACTTCTGGATTAACCGAAATTGCTCTTGCAATGCAAAGTCTTTGTTGTTGTCCACCCGATAATCCAGTTCCAGGTTCATCCAATCTATCTTTAACCTCTTCCCATAATGCTGCTTTTCTTAAACTTTTCTCAACAATTTCATCTAGCTCACTTTTAGTTTCACCTTTGCCATGAATTTTTGGACCATAAGAAATATTATCATATATACTTTTTGGAAATGGGTTTGGTTTTTGAAACACCATCCCAACTCTTTCTCTTAAAGATACAACATCTAATTCTTTATCATTTACTTCTATTCCATCAATTTCGATATTTCCCTCTACTTTACAAATATCAATCACATCATTCATTCTATTAATACATCTGATGAATGTTGACTTACCACAACCAGAGGGACCTATTAATGCCGTAACTTCTTTTTCATTAATATCTAAATTAACATCAAACAAAGCTTGTTTTTGTCCATAATAAACATTTAAATTTTTTGATTTAATTTTTATATTACTCATTTAGTTCCATCTCTTTTCGAATTTTTGTCTTAGATATACTGCTATAAAATTCATTACAATTAAAAAACTTAATAACATCATAATAGTAGCTGAAGTTTTCTCAACAAATCCCCTCTCTGCAGATTCAGACCACAAATATACTTGAACAGGTAATGATGATGATGGGTCAATAGGAGTTGAAGGAATATCAACGACAAAAGCAACCATACCAATTAAGATTAAAGGTGCTGTTTCACCTAAAGCTTGAGCCAATCCAATAATTGTTCCTGACAAAGTTCCTGGTAACGCTAATGGGACAACATGATGAAAAACAGATTGAAACTTTGAGGCACCTACTGCCAATGCACCTTCTCTAATTGATGGCGGTACTGCTTTTAATGATGCTCTACATGGAATAATAATTCTAGGCAAAGTCATTAAAGCAAGAGTGATACCTGCAACTAATGGGGTGGATCTTGGTAACTGAATAGTTGCTAATAAAATTTGAAGAGCTAGCAATCCATAAACAATTGAAGGAACAGCTGCTAGGTTGTTTATATTTATTTCAATAAAATCTGTAATCTTATTTTTAGGTGCAAACTCTTCTAGATAAATAGAAGCAAGAACTGCAACTGGAAAAGATAACAATAAGCAAATTAATATACTATAAAATGAACCAACTAGCGCTCCACCAATACCTGCTAATTCTGGATCTCTAGAGTCTCCATTTTTAAAAAAATAATTGTTAAAATTTTTTACAATTTTTTTACTTTTAACTAAATTATCATAAATATTTAACTGAAAGTTTGAAATTCTTCTTCTGTCCTCTGGTAAATCACGCGGATAATTTCCTTTATGAAGTTGGTCTATATCGTCAGAAGCTGTTATTTCTAGATTTATTTTCTTACCTACTAAATTATTATTCTCTAAAAATGCTTTTCGAATTTCAATTTCAGCATCGGTACTAAATAAGTCTATTAATTCATTTTCCTCGTCAAGATTCTTTGCAGGATAAGCCTTTAAAAGAGTTTCAATTGTAATATCAAAAAAATCAGCTTGTAAAATCTCATCTGAAGATGCCCCATTTTGTAACTCTAACAGTTCTGGATCGAAGAAAACCTCAACATTAATAGCAGTTTTCATGAAAGCAGAGCTACCTTTTGAGAATATATTCTGCACTAATATAAGTACAAATAACAGCGCTACAAAAATTGAAGCTACGCCATATAGTTTAAATCTTTTTTCTGATCTATGTCTTTTCTTTAATCTTTCTTCCTTAGTCATATTTTTCTCTATATTTTTTAACTGCTCTTTGAGCGATATAATTTAAAATTAATGTTGCAATAAATAAAGTTAGACCAAGAGCAAATGCTGATTGTGTTTTGGGACTGTCAAATTCTTGATCTCCAACAAGGATCATAACAATTTGTGTGGTTATTGTGGTGGTCGAGTCTAATGGATTGATTGTAAGATTAGCTGCTAAACCAGCAGCCATTACCACAATCATTGTTTCTCCAATTGCTCTAGATACTGCAAGTAAAACTGATCCTATAATTCCTGGCAATGCAGCAGGTATCACTACTTGTTTAATTGTCTCTGACTTTGTTGCACCAATCGCATAAGAGCCATCTCTTAAAGATTGTGGAACTGAATTTATGACATCATCTGACAAAGAGGATATGTATGGAATAATCATTATTCCCATGATCAATCCAGCAGCTAAGGCACTTTCTGAGGAAACAGTCAATCCTAAACTTTCTCCTGCTTGTCTAAAAAACGGTCCGACAGTTAAAGCTGCAAAAAAACCATACACCACTGTTGGTATACCTGCTAAGATTTCGATTATAGGTTTTGAAATTCTTCTAACTTTAACTGATGCATATTCAGCCATATAAATTCCTGAAAATAAACCAATAGGGACTGCAACTAACATTGCAATCAAAGCAATAAATGAAGTTCCAGCAATTAAGGGTATAAAACCAAATGCATCTTTTATCTCTTCAAGTTCTGCTGCTGTAATTTTAGACGCATCACTGACAAAAGCTCTTTGTGGACTCCAATTAGTTCCAAATAAATAATCAAAAATATTTATGACTGAAAAAAATTTTATACTTTCGAATAATAAAGAAAATATTATTCCTAAAGTCGTCAGTATGGCAATTAGCGATGAGGCAAAAAGTAAACCTTTCAAAATTAATTCAACATCATCTCTTGCTTTATTATTATTCTTAATTTTTTTTAGAGAATAGATAACTGATGCAATAACTATTCCAAAAATTAAAACAATTTTAGAATTAGTAAAAAGATTTAAAAATTTTGCATATGAAATAGCACTTTCTTTTAAAATACTATCAATATCACCAAAAAAAGTTCCTAAATGAATAGCTTTAATTTTTTCATAAATTAAGTTCGCTTCATTTTTATCATTGAATATTGCTCCTTGATTGGCTGCTGTTTCAATTATAATTGATTTGATAATTACAGGTTCAAAAAGAGACCAAACTAATAAAAAGATTAATGCAGGTATCGAGCACCATAGAACTAAATAATAACCATAAAATTTTGGTAAGGCATTTAACTTAATATTATTTTGAATAGAAATGCTTTTAGTTTTTGATCTACCATAAAAAAATAACGATAAGGAAAAAATTGTAATTAAAAAGATTAATACTAAATTCATTTAAACCAGTTGATATCCAGTTAATGTTACAGAAATGTTACAAACTAACTTTGTGATTGTATAAAAAAAGGCCAGTAAAAACTGGCCTTTTATTGTGGATAAGTCTAAATCTACTTTATGCTAATGGTTTTTAAATCCAAAGCAGCTGTTCTTGTTACTTTGTATTTATCAGAAGCTAATGGCACTAATCCAATTTTAGCTAAATAACCTCTGTTACTCATAGCTTTTTTAGATGTAAATTCGTCTAAAAATTCCTGAATTCCTGGAATTACTCCAACATGTGCTTTCTTTACATAAAAGAATAATGGTCTTGCTATTGGATAAGAGTAATTTTGAATACCTTCTAATGATGGTCGTACACCATTAACTGCTGCAGCTTTTACTTTATCTTTGTTAGCAACTAAATAACTATATCCAAAAAAACCATATGCATTTGGATTAGAAGTAAGTTTTTGTACAATTAAAGTATCATTTTCACCAGCTTCAACTGCATAACCGTCTTCTCTCATTTTAGCACATTCTTTTTTAGCATTTTTATCTGCTGCTTTGAAAAGAGATTTTGCTTTATCAGAACATCCTTTAACCATTACTAAAGAATTCCATGCATCTCTAGTTCCAGAAGTTGGAGGGGCAACTAATATTTCAATTTTTTTATTTGGCAGACTAGAGTTTATATCATTCCAATTTTTATATGGATTTTCAACAAGTTTGCCATCAACGTCAACATTTGCTGCTAAAGCTCTCCAAAGTTGTTCTTTTGTGAAATTAGCATCAGGTGCACTATTTGAATGAGCTAAAGAAATACCATCATTTCCTACAACAATTTCAATAATTTCAGATACACCATTTTTTTCACACAATGCTTTTTCTTTAGGTTTGATCGCTCTTGATGCGTTGGTAACATCTGGGTGATTTGCACCTACACCAGCACAGAATAATTTCATTCCACCACCAGTTCCGGTACTTTCAATTATCGGTGTTTTGAATTTACCAGCCTTACCAAATTTTTCAGCAACAACAGTTGCGTAAGGATAAACAGTTGAAGATCCAACAATTCTGATTTGATCTCTTGAGTGACTAGTTGTTACAAAACTAAGTGCTAGGAGAATTCCTAACATCACATTAATTAATTTATTCATTTTTTATATTTTCCTATTATTTATTTAATGTCCGAAACATTTAAATCTATTTTCTTAATATTTTATTAAAGGAAGGTTAAAGTTTTGTTACAATGACTAACTTTTTAGTTGTATTTACAAGGCATTAAACTTGATATCGATAGTAGTTCCTTGATTTTGAATGCTATTAATATCCATTTCTGCTCTATGTTGAGAAACTAAATGTTTAACAATAGCTAAACCTAAACCAGTTCCTCCAACACTACGACTCTTACTAGGATCAACAGTAAAAAAACGCTCGGTAATTCTATGAATAGATTCTTTAGGAATACCAATTCCTTGGTCTGCAATAGAAACAATATTTAAATTACCTTCTTTTTTAAATGTAATTGTAACTTCTTTGTTTTTTTCACTGTATTTAATAGCGTTATCAATAAGGTTAGTGAAAATTTCAATCAACTTATCTTTATCTCCAACTATTTTAAAATTTTCAACTTTATTAAAGTTTAATTTGATATTATTTTTACTGACTATTTTTTCATATGTTTTAATCACATATTCTATTAACTCATTTAAATCTATTTCATGAGTTGGTCTGATGTGTTCTTGCAATTCAATTTTTGATAATGACAATAAATCTCTGATTAGATTTTCCATTCTTTCAGATTGAGAGGTCATAATTGGAAGTAAGTTATTAACTTCAGAATTTTTCTTTAAATCAGAGTTGTTTTCAAATGTTTCTAGGCCCATTTTAATTGATTGAAGCGGTGTTCTTAATTCATGAGAAACATTTGCTACAAAATCTGATTTTAATTGTTGGAATTTATGAAATTCAGTCAAGTCTCTTATGAATAAAAAACATGACGTTTCATCAAAGAATAAATTTGTTTTATCAAGATAGATTGTAATATTTAATCTAAAAGTTGATTGATTTCTTATTTCAATTTCAAGATCAGTTAAATTATTACCTTCAAAAGCTTTATCAATAGCGATTAGTAAATCTGGGTTTCTTAGAAAACTACTTATATTTTCATCTAATTTAGTTTGAAACCATTCTGTAGCAGAGTTGTTGCTAAACATTACTTTTTTGGATTTATCTAAAATTAAAATACCTTCAGGAATATAATTTAATAATTCATAAATATTCTTTCTATAATCTTTGCTCTCAATAATTTTGATTTGATTTTTATCTTTATTATCATCAGTACTGATCCCTAATACCCTTTCCTTTTTTAATAATAAAAAAGTTAACAAACCGATAATTAATAATAATATTATTGTTAATAATTCCACTTATTTTACTCGACCATAAACATCTTGATATCTTATAATATCTGTTTCTTTTAAAATTGATCCAACTTGAGCTTCCATAATTTTTACTGGTTTTTTTCCAGGATTTTGAATTCTATGAATTGCTTCTAATGGAATAAATATATGTTCATTAGGTCTTTTTATAAAGTATTCTTTATTTAAAGTTATTTTAGGATTTCCTTGTGTAACTAACCAATGTTCAGCTCTATGATGATGTTTCTGTAAACTTAAAATACCCTTAGGTTTAACAAATAATTCTTTAATTAAGAAATGTTTTCCTTCAAATAAGTTTGTATATCTGCCCCATGGTCGGTAATAAACATTTTTTTTCTTAACATATTTATTTTTATTCTTATCGTACATTTTTAAGATCTCTTTCCAGCTTCCAAGATCTGACCAAGGAATATCTAATTTAATAGCATTAATTTGTTTTGTCTTTTCTAAGATTGCATAATCAAAAGATTTTGCTGTTGCTTTTTCAAATGATGATTTGTTTAAATAATAAGTGTTATCTTTTAGTTTTGCTTTATTAACCGCATTCGCACAATTTCTGTAAATAATTGGCTGAAGTTTTCTATAATTATTAATTATTAAAGATTAAGGAATGAGATGAGAGCAGCATGGTTTAATACCTTCGGAGAGGCAAAGCAAGTTATAAGAATAGGTGATCAGCCAGATCCAAAAGTTATGGTTGGGGAAGTGTTGGTAAAATTATCGACTACTGGTTCTCAGACACTGACAAAGATAAAATGTTAGTTCAAAAAATGGATGAAGAAGATGGAGAATCATTATCAAAAACAAATTAAATAATGGCAAATCCAATAGTGTGTATAGAAGCAATCAATAATGTAAGAACCTCTGTTCAAGGGAATGACCCAAGAACATGGATGAAAGCATGTGCAATAGAAACTTTAATGAAAGGTAAAAGTGGTAAACATTTTAAAAATTGTTTAATAGGTAAAATGGAATCTACTGCTGAACACATCCAAGACCCTGCTGGTTATGCAGATGAACTATATAATGAGATTAAGGGTAAGTGTAGTTAATACATACTAAGTTACAACAATATGTTATAAGTTGTTGGACAATTAAACTTGGGATTTAATTAAATGGGAAAATCTGTAAACGAAACAGGTTTCAGAAAATTAGTTATATCAATTATGAGAAAGAGGTGGTTAATCTCTTTCGGAATATTAGTTACGTTTATAATTATCACTATGACAATCCTAATATCTATACATTCAAATGTTAAGGTAGATGGAGATTGGAAAGAAGTATTGTTACTTTTACTTGGAGCTTTTTTAGGTTCATTTGGTAAAGTAATTGATTATTGGTTTAGTGATAATGAGAAGGATAAAGTTTTATTTCAAAAGATGGACGAGGAAGATGGAGAATCTTTATCAAACTCTAAATAATCTGGTCGTAGAAAAAAGAGGCTAGAATAAGATACCCAACCCTATAAAGGTTGGGTTTTCTTATGTCAAAATATATTGAAAATAAATCACTTTTTCCTTGGATATGTCAAATATTATTCGTATATTAGTTTTGTAATTGAGAGTGAGAGTTAAACCATTAAAACCTTAAAACTATATGAACATTAAACAATTTTACTTAGAGAATTATCCAACTGATGAGCTGGGAATTGAACTAAAAGATGATACGAACTTTACAGGTTTGTTAAACGAACTAATTACTAACAATGATGTGTATGGATACATTGGTGTTGGAGATAGTATTATTAGAGAAAGATTATTTATGGAGCTTTCAGAGATACTGAAATGTTCTTATGATTATGTGTATGACTTATGGCTAAATAATTAATATGACGTTAGAAACTATACAAAATATTGTTGAAGAAGCTTACCCAAAGATTGAAAAACATTATGGGTTATCTAAATTCTTCCCAGAATGTACTCCTTATATAGAATATGAAACCTCTATCTATGGTAGGTTAAGTGGTGAAGAAGATGATGGTACTACTGGTGAGGAAACTCCTCATGCTGAGTTTGATAGAATGGATAACTCAATTGTTATTTACTATCCTAAGATGGAAAGTAGAGAACACATTGTTCAAACGTTGGTTCACGAATACCAACACTATCTACAATCACCATCTTGGATGAAAAGATATTACGATATGGGTTACCATTATGGAAATCACCCATATGAAGTTGCGGCTTACAAAGAAGAAGAAAATTATACTAAATTTATTTAAACCTTAAAAGATGATAAAGAAAATTAAATCAAAATTACTGACTTACTTATTTACCGATTGGGTAAAAACTGAAACTGATTTGGAAACTCTTAAACTAACAACTCAGATGTTGAAGAATAGAGAGATTCAAATTACTGGAATCAAACCAGTATTAGGATTCAGGTCTCATGTAACTAACACCGAAATTCAGTAGTATGTATTGGGCAAAGGATATGATACCAATGGGTGGCGATTTATATGTTGTCAAAAGAAAGTTTAGAATTGAACACTTTGAAAAAGTAATGCAACACTTCGGAGCTAATGAAGTTTGTGAAAACTACCATTGTGAAACTGTATTAAAAGGAAGAGATGGTTTTTACTATCTTTGTGACAAAGTAGATGACGCAAAAATAATTTAAAAAAAAGTACCAAAAAATTTGGTAATGTCAATTATATTTCTTATATTAGACTTGTAATTGAGTGGGGATAGAACCCCAATGTTAAACCTTAAAACTTAAAATAAATGACTTATTCAGAATTATCAAAATTATCGATTAGTGAGTTGAGAAATCTAAACTCTATGGTAATCGAAACAATCAAATCAAAAAAATCACTATTGGCATTAGAGACTAAAGATTCTCTCTACGTTGGTGCTATGGTATCAGTTGACCATCCTAAGATGGCTGGACATGAACTGAGAATTACTAAAATTAATAGAACTAAAGCTGTTTGTGAAATGGTAAATGGAACAGGTTCTTACAACGTACCATTAACTATGATTAACATTATAAACGGATAAACTATGGCTAGATACAAAACTTACAAAATTGAAAAAACACCTACTGAAAAATTTACTGAGATGGTAACCATTTCAAAAAAGATTAAAGGTGAAATCGTTGAAAGAAAATTCATTGATGAAGATAAAGCTAAAGCTTGGATAGAGAACGGAGCTGCATTTAAACTAATTAACAACGGAGCTAAGAAAGTAAAAAATGAATTAGGTTCAATTGGAATAATAAATGAACCTGCATGGTAGAGTTCGACCCAAATAATGAACTTTCCGAAGAGGAGTTGGATAAGTTGGGTGAAGAAAACTTTGATGATTTCTTAGATTACTTAGACCAAAAGGCTGAACATCTAAAACAATTCACCAAACCATTGAGTTCATATCACACTAAGAGATACGCATCTATTTCAGCTGCAGCTCAAGGTAAAGAACTTTCTAAGGAAGATATAAAGAAAGCTGGTGAGATTGGTAAAAAGAATGAAGATGCAGCTGCTGCTAAGATAGCAGATAGATTGGCTGAATATGAAAAGAATCATCCTAAGTATAAAGATGAGGGTATAAAGAATATCAAAACTAATAGGTCACAGTGGTTCGATTAGTAAATTGGTTTCTTAACCTATTCCAAAAAACTGAGGAGGTAAGAACTTATGAAGGATTACCATCAGATAACATTTGGACTTGTGATAAATGTACTTCTTGGAACGCACCTTATAGAATGTATTGTGGAAATTGTAAAACTAAATATAAATAAATGGTAGTATTTAATAAATGGACTGGTAGAAATGTATCATCTGAATATCTTGCATTAATGGAAGGTATCATAACCAAAGAAGAGTTTGAAGTAGTTGCTTGTATCATACCAACTGAAGGTATTGTAAACGTAGTTAAAGATGAAGAGTAGTTGGTATTATAGAGAGATGGGTAGTAGGAATAAAAAGACTGGAAAGTTATCCCACTACGATGTGAAAGTAACTGATTATAAAATATCAGATTGTGAATGTAAAGCAAGAGAGTTCAGACCTTACTCACCTTGTAAACATATGAAGAGGTTGCGTGAAAAATTAACACATTTAAGTATATAATATGGGAGTAGATATTTCGGGTAGAAACCCAATACACAGAACACCAAAGCATGAATATCCAAATTGGAATGAGATTTCTGATAAGGAAAAGGATGCGTGGTTTGAAATGGATGATAAATGGCAGAAAGAAAATCCTGGTGATTACTTTAGAAGTAATTGGTGGGGATGGAGACCTATTGTTCAACTTTGTGAACGAGTTGATAACATCTACGGATTAGATATTGATTTTGATAGTTGGGGTTCCAATGATGGAGCTGGTTTGGAAACACAAAAAGAGTGTGATAAGTTATCAGCTGCATTGGAAAGATTCACTGGAATGATAGATTTCGAAGATGGTGATGATTGGATGGGTATGTTTACTGAATGTTGGAGTACATTAGAAGGTGGTTTTGTTGATAATAGTGAAAAAGAAATTAAGGAACTAAATTCTCAATACGAATATGGTGATGTAATTAGACAATCAATTGTGTTACCAAGTGGTAAAGTTGTAGAACCTGCTCACAAAGTTTATAAAAGTAGAATAGATGCTTTCATCAAATTCCTAAAAGAATGTGGTGGATTTTCAATTTGGTAATTAATGAAGATATCAATTATAGTAAGGACTTGTAATAGACCTGATTTTTTAGAACAAGCTCTAACTTCAATACAATTACAAACTCATAAAGATTGGGAGGTAATTATATTTGATGATGGGGATAGTAAATTAAATCAACAAATAGTAAATGAGTTTAAAGAACGAACCGATAATTTAGTAACCTATATCAATTCAGGTAAACAATATCACTTATTTAAAGAGAGTTGGAAGATAGCACCTAAGATTGCAAGTGGTGAAGTTATGATTCGTTTAGATGATGATGATTTATTAGATTCGGAATGTTTGGATTTTGTAAGTATGATATTTAAGGAAACTCCTGATTTGGATTTTGCTTATGGTAATTCTGTTTTATTTAAAGGAAAATCATTATTCCAAATGATGGAAACAAAAACACCATTTGATTTTCCAAAATCTAAAGCTACTTGGTCTGGTTATATCGAAGGTCATCCATATAATAAACCTTGGAGTTTTACTGAGGATTATTTTGATAAACCTAAAAACATATCATCTATAATACATTCATCTAAGTTAAATCAATTTTGTATTTTTCATCCATATGTAATGAGAACCAAATCTATTTTGAAGGTTGTTGATAAGATAAAAATGACTTCTAATTTTGTAGATGATTTAGAGTTCTTAGGTTCATTGGATAACTTAGGATTAGCATACACAAGTTTGAAAAGAGTTTTAAGTTACGTTAGAAAGCATGATGAGGGAAGTATAACCGAAGAAGGTAAGAAAATAAATGGAGTAAATTTATGGGATGATATCTTCAGAGTTAGGGATGAAGTTGACTTTTTAAGACCAAATGGAACTGAATTTAAATCAAATATTATAAAAATAAAAGTACCATATAATTATAGTACACAAATTGATTCTGAAATGAAAGAAAAGTTTACTAATTTATTATCTAACATAGATAATATTTTGAAACCAAAACCTGTATTTAAAGATAAATTTGATTGGAGAAAATTTTAATAACAACTAAAAGAGATTAAGAAAGCATGAGTGCAAAAAACAGCGGACCTCAACTAAATTCTTTAAGAGATAACTACAATAAGTTAGTTTCTAAAAAAGCAATTGCAGGTAAGAGTAAAAGAGTACAATGGGAATCTAATAGAAGATTTACAAGTATTTAAAAAAGATTTAAAAAAGATTTGGAATTACGAAAAAGTTTTCGTATATTAGTAATCTAATAAGAAAAGAAGTTCTTTGATTTAATGATAGTATAACGAATATCCAGTTGTGGGATATTTGTAACAATATAAAGGGAAGGGAGAATGAGGTCTTTTATGGTTGTACCACCATAGTATAGGGTTTTTCATACCACAACAATTACATTATAACCTATACCAAAGAGCCGGCTACTTTCGGTAGGTAGCCCTTCCCTAACTTATAGATTGCACCCATAGCTCAACTGGATAGAGCATCGCCCTTCTAAGGCGAGGGTTATAGGTTCGACTCCTATTGGGTGTACTGACGAACACAAATTAGTTGTTAGTAGTCTAAACGTTTACAGTGCGTGATATAAGACTCGAAAGATGATGATGAATTGCACTGAAGAGAGGAAAAAGTAAAATCCTAATACATCTGCAGATGTCAAAGGTATGGCCGTAACTGAGTTTAAAAGTAAAAACTACTGACGAGTAGTCTCATAAGGGTAGCTCTTAATAATATTAGAAGGTTGGCAGAGTGGTCGAATGCACTGGTCTTGAAAACCAGCGAACTGAGAGGTTCCGTGAGTTCGAATCTCACACCTTCTGCAAGAATAAACTATCGTTCATTGAAATATTGAATTAAATTTAAAAAATAAAAATTATGGAAATAAATTATATACTGTTAGGTATAGTTTCATCGGTAATAGTATTCCTTTTGGGGTATACGGTGGTAGTTATATTTAACTTAAAAAATAGAATAGATTATTTAGAATCATTCTTAGAAGATACCGATGAGAAAATCGATATCGTAGTTGATAAGTCCAACCAAAATCTGACAACATTGTTAGAAGTATTGGAAGGAAAAGTAGAAGGAAATCAGAAAGATATTATAGCTTTGTTAGATTCCAGATTAGATAAATTAGAATATAAATTCAGAGCAGATGTTACATCTGGTACTGAAGTTATAAAAGTTATAGAAGAGAGTAAAAAATCAAATGAAAGACTTGATGAGTTCATTAGAACTTTTCAGGCACAATAAATAAATAAAGAACGATAGTTTAAAGTATTATGAAGAAGAAGAGTAGATACGATGAAAAAGTGGATTGGGATGACATGACCCAAGGTGAAGCATCACATCATATCGGAAAGAAGATGACCGAGAAGGTTCAGAAATCTAAGAAAGATTTCAAAAGAAAACCAAAACACAAAAATGGAAACAATTTTGATGATTATGGTTATTATCCCGATGGGGATATATAGGAGGGGAATTAGCTCAGCTGGCTAGAGCGCTTCGCTTGCACCGAAGAGGTCATCGGTTCGACTCCGATATTCTCCACAAACTATGCTCCGGTCGTCTAACGGTTAGGACGCCAGGTTTTCATCCTGGTAATCAGAGTTCGATTCTCTGTCGGAGTACTAATATTAAAAGCAAAAAATGAGAAAATTATTTTTAATCGTAACACCATTTTTATTCAGTTCAATATTGCAAGGTCAATACTTTGAAGGAGATAAATTTAAACTAACAACTGAAAATGAAATATCAACACTAACATTTGAAGATACTAATTCAGATGGAACTTACATAAATGGTCAATTGGTTAAATCATTTGGAAGAGTAAGTTTGGATAAAAAAGAGTTTTCTGATTTGCTTGTAAATCTAAAAAAGGTTTCTAAAAAATCAGAGATTACTCTCACAACTGAAAACTATATATTGGATAAGTATGATTGGGATAGTACTAAATCAGTTTATATCACAATTGGAAAGAAGATAGGTGAGATTAGTAAAGCTGAAGTTAAACAATTATTAAAGTTAAAATAAATCACTTTTTATTAGGAATTCTCATTTATTTTTCGTATGTTAGTACTGTTAATGATTGAGAGTATAACCCTAAAAACTAAGTAATGATAAAAGAAAAAAAAGTGATGACACCAAAAAGAAAAGAGATTATAAAAAATCTGTCTATTACAATTTCAAAAGAATCTAAAAAAGTTAATGGAAGAAACATAAAACTTATTGAAACTCTACAAAAGATTTTAGATAAAGCTAAAAAATAGACATATCTTCTTCTTTTAATTCAGCTACTTCTAATCCACTTAAGTAGATTAATAAGGTTTAGATAATTCTTATATTAGAAAAATGAAAAAGAAAATAAAATCTTTATTTATAGCTTCATTGATTGTTTCATTAGCATCACTATTGTACGGAACGTTTCAGTTAATTAACAATGAGTATTTATTGGGTGTAGCATTTCTTTTTGGTGGTATTTCGCTGGGTTGGAATGATTGGATTAGTTTATTTAAAAAAAACAAATGAAAGATCTTAAATATTTGTTTGCTTACACTGTTCCTATTTCAGTTTACATATCATTTATGTCAACAGGAATTTGGACATATTCTACAGTTTTTTATGTTTTCATATTGCTTCCAATACTAGATTTTCTGTTGGGTGAAAGTAAAGAAAACTTTTCAAAAGAAGATGCTTCACATCTAAATAAAAAATGGATTTTTGACATAATGCTATATTTTAATGTTCCTATTATTTTTGGACTACTTTATATAGTATTTTCTTCATTTCAATTGAACGATTATAATGTATTTGAAACTGTTGGCTTAGCATTTTCTACTGGTCTCTTATTGTCTATTAATGGTATTAATGTTGCTCATGAACTAGGACATAGAAAACCTTATTACGAAAGATTCTTAAGCAAATTGTTATATATGCCTTGTTTATATATGCATTTTTATATTGAACACAATTTTGGTCATCACCTGCATGTTGCAACACCCGAAGACGG
>ERZ651776.3377-NODE-3377-length-15963-cov-4.212514_pt1 | contig 15963 bp, 12 predicted proteins | sample MGYA00514761_ERZ651776 | MGnify/ENA metagenome assembly ERZ651776 | reverse complement strand
TATGTGGCTTCTGTGGGTTATCTTTGCACTCGAAAAAATGGCCGAACGCTATGCAAAAGAAACTTGTAAATATTTTGTTCTCCACTCGATTGATGGGACTCCTTTTTATAACCTATTTTGTCGCGATGGCGGTAGGTACATTTTTAGACCGAGGACAAGATACGTCTCCTACACCGTATTCTCGAGTATGGGTATATAACTCTTGGTGGTTTACTTTAATTCATATTTTGTTTGTTATCAATTTCTTGGGGAATATCGTTCGCTTTAAGCTGTTGCGAAAAGAAAAAATTACCACGCTTATTTTTCATCTTTCTTTTGTTTTGATTTTGATTGGTGCTGGGATTACACGTTATATAAGTTTTGAAGGAGTGATGCCTATCTCAGAAGGAGAAACAGAGAATACATTTTTAAGTGAAAAAACATATTTAGAAGTGCTGGTACAAGGTGAAATAGACGGGCAACCTATGCAGCGAACGTTGGATAAAGAATTAATGCTCTCACCAAGACTCAGCAATACATTTACTTGGAATACAGACTTTAATAAAGACCCCATTAAAATAGCGTTCAATAAATTTATAGGCGGCGCAGAAGATGGATTTATAGAAGATGAAGCAGGAGAATATCATCTTAAAATTGTAGAGACAGGCGATAGCGGCGGAAGACACGAGCACTATCTTAAAGATGGTGAATTAGTCAATATGCACAATGTCTTATATGCTTTTAATAAACCAACAGATGGTGCCATCAATATAGGATTTGATGGAGAAAATTATACCATACGTTCTCCTTTTGAAGGGGAGTACAAAGTCATGGCAACACAAACAGATTATCCTTTTGTAAAGGATAGCGTACAGCCTTTACAATTACGATCCTTATATAATTTACAAGGTCTTTTATTTGTGATTCCAGAACCTGCCGTAAAAGGTAGAGCTGGTATTGTAGAGAGAGCTATTAAAGAGAAAAACGAGCAAGATGCGTTGTTTGTTGATGTCACAGCAAATGGTGAAACAAAAACTGTGGGATTGCTAGGCGGAAAAGGCTACAGCAACGACAAAAAACTTATTGAAGTTGGTGGATACAAGATGTACCTCTCTTACGGAAGTAAATCCATACCGCTTCCTTTTGGAATTAAATTAAGAGATTTTATTGCAGAAAAATATCCAGGTACAGAAAGCAGTTATGCTTCATTTACGAGTAAAATCACGGTAGAAGATGAGGAGACATTTGACTACGATATTTATATGAACCATGTGTTAGATCATAAAGGATATCGCTTTTTTCAGGCGAGTTTTAAAGATGAGGAGCGCACCACCATTTTGTCTGTAAGTCACGATTTCTGGGGTACTTGGGTGACGTATATCGGCTACTTTTTATTATATCTTGGAATGATGCTTATTTTGTTTGATAAGGGGTCTCGTTTCGGAGAACTCAAGAAAACTTTAGACAAGATTAAGGCTAAAAAGTCGAAGTTGCTTGCTGTAATTCTTTTGTTATTCGCTTTCGCGAAAGCGGAAACAGCTTTCTCACAAGACATCAACACTTCGGCAGTAGTCGTTCAGGATACGATTGTCACGCTAGAACAAAAAGAAGAACCAGCGATTTCTATTCTCCCTTCGGATGATACGCACAGCGATGAACGTGAAAGTGCTCCTCCTACAAAAACCCAAATAGATTCAGCGATTGTCGCTAATGCTGCTTCGGCAGAACATGCGGCGAAATTTGGACGCATGGTGATTCAGGATGACAGTGGTCGTATGATGCCTATTAATACGTATGCGAGTATGTTACTTCGCAAATTAAGTCGTTCTGATACGTATCAAGGGTTGAATGCAGACCAAGTGATGCTCTCGATGATGGAGAATCCTTATATCTGGAATTATGTAGATATTTTATATCTGAAAAAAGGAAATGATAGTATTCGTAATGTGATAGGCGTTCCTAGTGATGTGAAGCGATTTAAAGTCATGGATTTCTTTGATGATGATTTTAAATACAAATTGGAGCCTTATTTAGCACAAGCATTTAGTGAAGCAACGCCGAGTGTAATTGATAAGGAGTTTAGAGATGTTGCCTTGCGATTAGGGTTATTGGATAGAACGCTTTCTAAAAAGATTTTAAAAATTCTTCCCAAACTCAACGATCCTAATAATACGTGGGTTTCTCCTATTGTCGCCAATGATGGAGGATATCGTGCCACAGATTCTGTGATAGCCAATCAAATTTTCCCTGCGTATTTACTAAGTCTTCGTAAAGCAAAAATAGATGGCGATTACTCAGATGCCGATAAGATTCTGGAGGGGATTGAGAAATTTCAGAGACGTTTGGGTGGTGATATTATGCCAAGTGCAGAAAAGATAGATGCAGAGATTTTGTATAATAACAATGACCCGTTTACAAAATTATATTGGCTGTATATGCTGGCAGCCTTTTTTATGATGGTTTTTGTCATTACGGAGATTTTTAGTCCTAGTAAGTTTGTGTCTTTAATGGTAAAAGTAGGAGGTGTTATTGTGACCATCTTATTTTTACTACATACAGGATCTTTAATATGGCGTTGGTACATCTCAGGGCATGCTCCGTGGAGTGATGCGTATGAGTCTGTGTTGTATGTGGCGTGGGCAACGATGTTTTTTGGGCTTTCTATTTCTATTCAAAATTGGGTAGCAACAAGAAATATTTATGGGATACAGAAGGTAAGTAAGTTTCTTATTCCTTTTGCTATTACGGGAGCAGCGGTTGCTTCTCTAGGGGATGTTTTATTTGGAAAAAAAGGATCAACTTTGACAGTAGCAAGTACTGCTTTTGTTACTGGTTTTATTTTATGGGCAGCAAGTATGAACTGGATGAATCCAGAAATTGCCAACTTACAAGCAGTTCTTAATAGTTATTGGCTCATGATTCATACCGCAGTGATTGTTGCGAGTTATGGTCCTTTTACGCTGGGTGCTATTTTAGGAATTGTCACATTATTCTTAATGATCTTTACGACAAAAAAGAACAAAGCGAAGATGGATCTCAATATCAAAGAACTTACCGTCATCAATGAAATGGCGCTTACTGTAGGCATGGTATTACTAGCTATCGGTACGTTCTTAGGCGGACAATGGGCGAATGAGAGTTGGGGACGTTATTGGGGATGGGATCCTAAAGAAACTTGGGCATTGATCTCTTTAATCGTCTATGCTTTTGTGATTCACATGCGACTCATTCCTGGCTTACGTGGTAGATGGTTGTTTAACTTGTTTTCTATTATAGCGCTTGGGAGTATCCTCTTCACATATTTTGGTGTGAATTTCTACTTATCAGGATTGCATGCGTATCAAAGTGGAGGAGATATAGCCAACCAGAAAATTATAATAGGGGTGTCAGTGATCGCATTATTAGGGTTTTTCTCTTATAGAAAATATGCAAAATATTATAAGAAGTCTTAGCTTGTAAATAAACCTGTGGCTTCTTGTTCAGATTCAATACCTAGTTTTTGATATAGGTTAGAGGTGACTGCTTTTAATTTTTCTGTAGATAGATTGTATTTTGTAGCTATACGCTCATTTGTCAACCCTTTGGAGATTCCATCCAGTACTTTGATTTCAATATTTTCTAATTCAAATTGATGAATTAAAGATTCTAAATACTGATCGTTAGAGTCTTGTACATTCTTATAGCTATCCAATAGTGAAAGGCGTTCTAAATGCATCTTTATTTGATGCTTCATAATGATCGTTTTTCCTTGTATTTTTCTAAAGCTAACGATTAATGAAAGTGCGATGAGCGTGAAGTTGACTAAAGCAACAAGACTTAGTTGTAATGAGGAAAGATCAAGTATACTAGCGCCAAGTCCATGCAACAAGAAAGCATCTGCCAAGATAATAATATCTAGTGTGTACATCGTAGTCATTAAAAGCAGATATCGGGTGTTTTTAGCATTGTATAGGGTTAATGACCACAATAATAAAACACTTAATACAGAAGTAAAATCAGTCAATAAAAAACTCCATTGCGTATTTATAATCCAATAGATACACATAGAGATAAATGAAATACTACTGATGGTTAAAAATATATATTGAATAGACTGTTTATTTTTTTTGATTTTCAGATATTTAAACACATATCCTGTCGCACAAAGCCCTACTAAAAAATGTCCAAATAATTCGATATTACTTATAATACTTGGTTTGGCATTAAAGAAATACAAAATATTATCTCTAGACATAATAGAAATACATACGGCAGTAATTACGATACCATAAAAAAGAAATACTTTATTTTTTGTTACGATCAAAAATATGATGGTGGCTAGTAGTAGAGATAAAGCAGTACCATAAAAAAAGCCAATTCCTAAGAGGCTGTTTTTTTCAATTTTAGCAAAAGTAGCTTCATCTTGAATTTGTATTGGAAAATTTGCCTCCAGCGGGAAATTTGCTTTAAGGTACAGTGGATATTTTACAATTTTATTTACAATGAAAAAAGAGGGATAGCGAGTAGCCCCCATAGGGTTAATTTCTTTTCCAGTAACATCGTATAGAGAGACATCTTTTGTATGAGATGTTTGAAGCTCTAAAATAGATCTAGGTAGATCAATGGCATCTATTTTAAACCAATAGATGCCATTGTCTGTACCAAGATTTATATCTTCTATTTCTAAGAAGGTTACTTCGTTAAGATCTGAAACATTATTATGATGATTTGTATCGGATTTATGATAGGAAATAGACTCCTGTGATACTCCCGTCATCACAAAAAATAAACTAATAATAAAAAACGTCAAGCGCATTAGCACATAATTATAGGATGCTAATGTAGTAATATAAGTATCACAAAACAACACTTAAACGATGTTTTTGTGTATTTTGTCAGCTTTTAATGTTTTATTGTAGGAATTTTAAAGCTCTCCCACCATATTTTCAGGTTTTACCCATTCATCAAACTCGTCAGCAGTTACATAGCCAAGATTAATCGCCTCTTCTTTTAAGGTAGTCCCGTTTGCATGTGCTGTGTTGGCAATTTCGGCAGCTTTATAATATCCTATTTTCGTATTAAGAGCGGTTACGAGCATGAGTGAGTTGTCTAATAACTCTTTAATTCTTTTTTGATTAGGCTGTATTCCTGATGCACAATGATCAGAAAATGAAACACAAGCATCTCCTATAAGTTGTGCTGATTGAAGTAGGTTTGAAGCCATGACAGGCTTGAATACATTTAATTCATAATGACCTTGTAAACCGCCTACACTAATGGCGACGTCATTTCCAAGAACTTGAGCGCACACCATGGTTATTGCTTCACACTGCGTAGGATTCACTTTACCAGGCATGATTGATGATCCAGGCTCATTGGCAGGGATGGTAATTTCTCCAATCCCACTTCGTGGTCCAGAAGCCATCATACGGATATCATTTGCGATTTTATTGAGAGAAACAGCTAGTTGTTTCAGTGCTCCATGTGTTTCTACAAAAGCATCATGTGCTGCCAGTGCTTCAAACTTATTAGCGGCTGTGCGGAATGGGAGACCAGAAAACTGTGCCATATATTCAGATACTCGTTTTGCGTATCCTTTAGGTGTATTGAGTCCTGTCCCCACAGCAGTACCTCCTAGTGCAAGCTCTGCAAGATGATCAAGCGTATTTTCTAAGGCTTTTATTCCGTGGTCTAATTGCGATACATATCCAGAAAATTCTTGACCTAAAGTTAGGGGAGTAGCATCCATAAGATGTGTACGTCCAATCTTTACTACCTTTTTAAATGCTATAGATTTCTCTTTGAGCGTATCTCTAAGCTTTTGTACGCCTGGCAATGTGGTTTCTACAATCTTCTTATATGCTGCGATATGCATTCCCGTTGGGAATGTATCATTAGAAGACTGTGATTTATTGACATCATCATTAGGCTGTAATGTTTTTTCTCCTTCTCCAATGACTTTTCCAGCTAGCTGATGCGCACGGTTAGCAATCACCTCATTTACATTCATATTGCTTTGTGTGCCCGATCCCGTTTGCCATATCACTAATGGAAACTGATCGTCATGTTTTCCTTCTAATATTTCATCACATACCTGGGCGATCAAATCTCTTTTTTCTATCGGGAGTCCTCCTAGTTCACAATTGGTAAAGGCAGCTGCTTTTTTTAGAATAGCAAAACCATATATAATCTCTAATGGCATAGAAGCAGGAGCTCCTATTTTAAAATTATTGCGAGATCTTTCTGTTTGAGCCCCCCATAATTTATTTGCGGGAACTTGAACTTCCCCCATGGTATCTTTTTCAATTCTATATTCCATCTGTGAAATTGTTTTTAGAAAAGCAAATTTACAAATTTAGACATCAATTTCACTGTCAATAATCTGTCAATAAATCTGAAATTTCTATTGTGAAAATAGATTTTAATGCGGTATCTTTGACAAAAATTTAGAAAAAACAGTACTCATGTTTGATTTTGATCAATATTTAGGATTTCTTGCTTTCTTAACCATATTAACTATTGGTTTTTGGTTAATGATTTTTCTGTTAACATTTGTGATTCCTTACTGGGTAGGAGGATCTATTATAGAAATGGTAAAAGAAAAAATAGAAGCTCGTAAAGCCAAAAGAGAGGCATAATCGACTGATTTATAAATGATATATGAAGACTAACAGCAATGTTAGTCTTTTTTTGTGCGTTTTACTCAGGTAATTTTCTAGGTATAGAACGCAACCTTTTTGAAAGGAGGACGATATATACATATAAGATCAAAAGTTAGAGATGGCTTCTTTATACGCTTTCGCGAAAGCATATAAAAGAAAATTCAACGTATAATTTTTGATGGGAACTTAATTATACTATTTATAAATACTCTTTTTTATGAAATTTAGAAATCTCCTTTTAGGTATATGTGTTGTTTTTTGTTTGGTGGCTTGTGAAAATGAAGATATAGATGATCTTTTTCAAATCACCGAAGCTGATCTTATTGCAGAAGATTCAGATTTGTTTTCTCTTTTAGATCGTGTCACTACCGATGATCCTAGTGCAACAGAAGTCACCTGTATTAATTTTATATACTCTTTTACCGTCGTTATTTATAATGAAAATATAGAACTTGAATCTTCGGTCATTGTCAATAATGATAGGGAGTTTAGTGATGTATTAGGTACGGTAACTGATGGTCAATATATCAATGTTAGTTTTCCTATTTCTAGTACATTGGATGACGGGACTTCCCTAGTTATCAATGATAAGGATGAATTAAGGGCTGCTATAGATGCTTGTATAGAAGAAGAGCAGGAAATAATTATTGGATCATCAACAGCAACCGCTATGGAATGTGTATGGAAAGTACAAATCCCTGATGATGTTGTGTTTAGCACCTATACAGATGCTGTGTTTAAACTTAAGGGAGCAGGTGTTGTTGAATTCTATTACAGAGGAGATCTTTATAATGGTACATGGATTTTCTACTTTATAGAAGACGAATTGCATATCAATATCAATTTAGATACTGATGAGATGGTAGGAGAAGATTGGAATTTTGATTGGAAAGTAAATGCTATACATAGTATGTTAATAGATATTGAAATTGATGATGAAACACGTTTTCTTCTTGAGAGAGTATGCGAACCAGAAACATATTGTACTACCTTAGTTTTTGAAGAGTGTGAACAAGAAGATACGCCTGAGATAGCCTCTTTTATCTTAGAAGATTATATAGATTGTATTATTGTGATTGCAGCACTACAACCAGAAGTAAATGGTATGGGAGAATTACCGGAGCCTATAATATGGAGCGTGACGTTTTACACAACACAAGAAGATGCAGATCTGAGCATAAATCCAGTCCCTTCAGATATAGCGATTCTTACAGATGTACAAGAGGTATTTGTACGTATAGAAAATCCTGAAACCTTAGAATTTACGACAACAATTATCACACTTCAGTCTATGGAGTGTGAAGAATAATTTCTTCATATTTATATATTTTAGAGCTATGACCATCCTAATTTTTATAGGATGGTCATTTCTTATTTACACATCTTTACCATTTTATAGTCATCAGGGTAGAATACCTTAGGCTACGACTATGTATATATGCTTCAAATCATTAAATTTGTATCCTCGATAATCAATTATCGAAGTTCAATTTTTTCAGTAGTAAGATATGTTTGATAATTTAAGTGATAAGTTAGATAAAGCCCTCCACGTACTTAAAGGACACGGGAGTATTACAGAAGTAAATGTTGCAGAGACACTTAAAGAAGTGCGTAGAGCACTTATAGATGCCGATGTCAACTTTAAAATTGCCAAAGATTTTACCAATAGAGTTAAGGAAAAAGCGTTAGGGCAGAATGTACTAACCACCTTACAGCCTGGTCAATTAATGGTAAAGCTTGTAAAAGACGAGCTTACCGAACTGATGGGAGGTGATGCTGCTGGTTTAAACCTTTCTGGATCTCCTAGTGTTATTTTAATGTCGGGTCTTCAGGGATCTGGTAAAACCACTTTTTCTGGAAAATTAGCCAACTTTCTTAAAACCAAAAAAACAAAGAAGCCATTATTGGTTGCCTGTGATGTGTACCGTCCTGCGGCGATAGATCAGTTGCACGTTGTTGGGGATGCGATACAAGTAGATGTTTTTTCAGATAAAGATAATTCTGATCCTGTAGCGATTGCTGAGGCTGGGATCGCTTTCGCGAAAGCGAATGGACACAACGTCGTCATTGTAGATACAGCAGGTCGTCTTGCCGTAGACACAGCGATGATGGACGAAATTGCAAATATTCATAAAGCAATTCAACCACAAGAAACCCTTTTTGTTGTAGATGCTATGACAGGGCAAGATGCTGTAAATACCGCCAAAGCTTTTAATGATATTCTTAATTTTGATGGGGTAATCCTTACCAAATTAGATGGGGATACACGAGGTGGAGCCGCTATTTCGATCAAGTCGGTTGTAGATAAACCTATTAAGTTTATAGGGACAGGAGAAAAAATGGAGGCGATAGATGTATTCTATCCTTCTCGTATGGCAGATCGTATCCTTGGGATGGGAGATGTGGTATCTCTTGTAGAGCGTGCACAAGAACAGTTTGATGAAGAAGAAGCGCGTAAACTACAAAAGAAGATTGCTAAGAATCAATTTGGTTTTGATGATTTTCTGAAGCAGATTCAACAAGTGAAGAAGATGGGGAATATGAAAGACCTTATGGGTATGATTCCTGGAGCGGGTAAAATGCTAAAAGGTGTTGATATCGATGATGATGCTTTTAAACATATAGAAGCGATTATTCACTCTATGACCGTAGAAGAGCGTACCAATCCAGCGGTGATTAATTCTAGCCGTAAAAAGCGAATAGGAAAAGGATCGGGAACTTCTGTACAACAAGTCAATCAACTACTTAAGCAATTTAATCAAATGAGTAAGATGATGAAGATGATGCAAGGAGGCGGAGGTCGTAAGATGATGCAGGCGATGAGTAGAATGCAGAAGTAGGGAAGTTCTTAAACTATATGATTAATAACCCAGAAAAATTCGGAGTATAATACGAATACAGCATACTGCGAGTGTATACTAAAAATAAAGACTATGATTATTCTTGACGGTAAGAAAACTTCAAATGATATAAAAAACGAAATCAAAACCGAAGTTGATAAGATGAAGGCAAATGGAGAAAAAGTGCCCCATCTTGCCGCTATAATCGTAGGAAATGATGGTGCAAGTCTTACGTATGTAGGAAGTAAAGTACGAGCCTGCGAACGTGTTGGTTTTGAATCTACACTCGTTAAAATGTCAAGTACGACAAGTGAAATCGAATTATTAGACAAAATAGAAGACCTTAATAAGGACTCAAATATTGATGGTTTTATCGTACAATTACCATTACCACCACAAATAGATACGCAAAAAGTATTGTTAGCTGTAGATCCAGATAAAGATGTAGATGGTTTTCACCCTACTAATTTTGGAAAAATGGCATTAGATATGAGTACCTTTATTCCTGCAACTCCGTTTGGAATTCTAGAATTATTAGAGCGTTATGATGTCTCCACCAAAGGAAAGCATACGGTTGTGATAGGCAGAAGCCATATTGTAGGTCGTCCTATGAGTATCCTAATGGGACGTAAAGGATTTCCTGGAAACTCTACAGTAACCCTCACGCATAGTCATACCAAAAATATTACGCAAATTACTTCGCAAGCAGATATTATTATTACCGCTTTGGGCGTACCTGGATTCTTAAAAGCAGAGATGGTTAAAGATGACGCTGTCATTATTGACGTAGGCATTACACGTGTACCCGATGAAACCAGAGAGCGCGGCTATTATATTACAGGCGATGTAGATTATGAAGCCGTTAGCAAAAAAGCATCTTATATCACACCAGTTCCTGGCGGCGTAGGTCCTATGACGATTGCAATGCTTCTTAAAAATACTTTATTGGCAAGAGAGCGTCATAGAATGATGAATTCTTAGTAGTGTAAAAGGCAACTATTAAATAAATAGCAAATAGCAAATAGTAAATAGTAAAAAAACACATACTATAAATCCAGTCAATTCATAAAATGGCTGGATTTTTTACTTCTCAGAGGTCTCCATCGCTTCCATAGCCGCAAAAGCAGCGCCTATAAGTCCAGCGTGATTTTTTGTTTTTGCTCCTACTAAAGGAACCTTAGTGGTGAGGATATGTTTGAAAGCGTCTATATGTTTACTAATTCCGCCTCCTAAAATATAGTGATCCGGAGTACAAATAAGTTCTACTTGCTTTAGAAAGAAATTAAAACGCTCAGCCCATTCTTCATACGAAAGTTCTTCTCTCTTTCGGGCAGAATTTGCAGCATACACTTCAATGGGTTTTTTCTTGTATGGGATACGTCCAAATTCAAAATTAGGAATCAGTTGCCCATTATAAAAAAGACCACTTCCTATACCTGTACCTACTGTAATCACAGCTACCAATCCTTTTTTACCCTTACCAACGCCAAAGCGCATTTCTGCATACGCAGCGGCATCTGCATCATTAATTACTGTAAAGGGAAGTCCCGTTTTTTCTTCAAAGAGTTTATCTATTTGGACGTTGAGCCAACTTTTGTCCATATTTCCATAAGCCTTTGCTTGCCCATCTACAATCACTGTAGGAAAGCCTACTCCTACGGGACCCTTCCAATCAAAATGATTGATGAGTTGCTGCACGCATTCTGCAACAGCTTCTGGTGTTGCAGGTTGTGGTGTAGGAATTCGGAAACGATCTCCTAAATAGTCTTCTTTTTCTAAATCTACAGGAGCGCCTTTTATACCCGTACCTCCTATATCGATGCCTAGAATTTGCATAGAGTTAGTCATTTTTTAGTCAACTCGCCGAAGATAACTATTTTCAATTATATGAATGGAATATCAGCCATATTTCCAGATGAAAATTAGGGATATGTATTATTTGACTGAATTATAAATAATTTAAAAAGCAATGATACGCTTTCGCGAAAGCGTATATAACAGCTATCTACGCATTAAACGAAATGAATAGTAGAGAATGAATTTACTATAAATCTAACCATTGTTTAAAAGCCGCCGCTTTATTCTTTCCAATAACAATGTCTATCTCTGAAGTGGGATGTACTTGGATCTTAAGTTTACTGTTACCAAATTTTGTGATTTTTTCAATAGCCGAAATGGCTACAATAATCTGCCTATTTGCTCTAAAGAATAGCTTTTCATCTAGATAGGAATAGATCAAATCCAAACTCTCACTTGAGGTGGAGCGTTTCCCGTCCTTACGTATAATATAGGTAATGGTGTTTTCTACATAGATATAAGAAATGTCTTCTGTTGCTACGGGTAGTAACTCATTACGCACGTAGGTAAGGATACGCTGTTTTGTGGTTGTTTTTGATGTTTTTGTTTCTTCTGAATCAATTGTTTCTGCTTGTGTTTCTGCTTTTTGTCGCTCTGCTATCTTTTGTTCTTCCTGACGCTCACGTTTAAAATCGGATAAGTTTTTTTGATAGTTTTCTAGAGAAGCATTGAGCTTAGATAAATTAAGAACACCATCTTCCAGTTTTGTGCTTTTTAAAGCGAGTTGTTTTTCGTAATAACTGCTTATGATCCGGATAGATCCCAAAAAGAAAATCAAGGTAATTAACCCTATAATTAAAAACGCAATGTAGATTTGATGGCGTATGCTTTTTGCCTGCTCAATCACTTTCTCTCTATTAATGTGACTAGCAATAATCCAATCTGAATCTTCGACAGGCGTTAACCGAATAATTTCTGAAACCTGTATAGAGTCATCTTTTTTGAAAAGCATATCATATAACACTTCGCCAGTAAGTTCGTTTTGTATGCCTGAAGCTAGTGCTTCACTTAGAGGAGGAGTATCACCTATTTTTTTATTGTCCGGATAGCACACATATTTTCCAGACCAATCTAACACAGAGTTAAATACATTTTTAGTATTTGTATTATTAATACTTTTTTGAATACGTTCTTTGAGTCTTACTTTATCAGCTTTTTCTGTAATACCCTCACTCATAGATGCAATAATGTAGGCCTCTTGTTGTGCAGCCTCTATGTCATTAGATAATGCACTTTTCATACTCAATTGTATAAAAAATGGAGTAGTAATAAGTGTTATGATGACATATAGTACAGCGATGCTTAGTGCAGTATATAAATAATAAGGATGATATTTCATTAAAAATAATTCAATTAATCTACAGCTAAAATAATGCTTTGTGATAGACGAGACTGTATTTTAAAGCCTTAGGATTCCTTTTTAATCGTAAATTTTCCGTTTCAGCAATTTTGTAAACTTTACATATAGCAATACTAGACGAGGAAAGTTACATTTGTGACATACATGATGTTTTATTTACCTTGTTGTTCTACTATCATTATAGAAAAGATCTTTTAAAAACAAAAACTTGAAAACAAACTCATCTATTAAAATAAGTATATTTAGTATCATAGGCCTTGCTTGTGTACTAGGAATATACTATATTTTTAATCATAAGGGAGTTGATACACGGAAAGCAAAAACAGAAATTAGTATTACAACCAATGAGTTATTTAAAGATTTTGATGAGGATAAAGAAGCATCATTTAATCAATATATAGAAAAGGCAATAGAAATAAAAGGGATATTGTACCAAGTCACACAGAAAGGAGATACTTATTCATTGCTTTTAAGAGGTAATAATATAGATACCCTCGTACTTTGTGAGATGCAAAAAGATCAAGCGTCTATAGTGAAGACGTTAACGATAGGCGATGCGGTAAAAGTAAAAGGAATACTTAAAGGGTTTTTAATGGATGCAATCTTATTAAATTGCATCGTTTTGGAAGAAGTCAATGAATAAACTACTACTATTATTAGTTTCCGTGTATAGTATAAGTTTTGCCCATGCGCAAGATGGATATATTACCAGACAAGGAGAAGTTACATTTTTCTCCTATACCTCTGTAGAAAATATACAGGCAACCAACAACCAAGTATTAAGTCTTTTTTATCCTTCTTCTAGTAGAATAGGAGTACAAATATTGATGCGTGCTTTCACCTTTAAAAAGTCATTAATGTATGAGCACTTTAATGAAAGCTATATAGAATCAGACCTATATCCTAAAGCCACTTTTGAAGGAGACATTATTGGTTTTGATGCCAACCAAGAAGGATCGCAAACAAGAATTATAAAAGGAACTTTTACCCTACGTGACATTACAAAGCCTATAGAAATGAAGGCTACTATTATAAAAACAAATGGAGCGTATACTATTAGCGGAGAACTTGAGGTCTTAATAAAAGATTATGAGATTAAAGTTCCACCCATTTTATCTCCTAATATTGCAAAGAATATCCAAGTATCTTTTAAATTTCAATACGTACCCAATGATGATCAAAAATAAATTTCTGTGTACTATTTTGTTTTTGAGCATGATTCAAGTGATACATGCGCAAGATCTTTTGAAAGCTCTAGAAGCTGAAACTGTTGAAAAATCACAACCTACCATAGCAACTTTTAAAGGAACACATATTTCTATAGGACACTCCGTAGAGACTAGAAAAAAAGGAGTATTAGAAATTTCTTCTATGAATCGTTTTTGGAATAGACCCATTCCAGATTCCGAACCCACACAAACGTTTGTGGCAGATAAGTGGAACAGTAGAGTAGGACTAGACTACGGAGTTTTAGATCGGTTTACTGTTGGCGCAGGATATAGTACAGACAATAGATCTGTAGATGTGTTTGGAAAATACCGTTTGTTCTATCAAAGAGATTCTGGAAAAACATTTCCATTTAGTATTACCCTATTTCAAGGAGGTGTTTATCGAGAAAAATCTTCAATTAGACTGCCACTATACGAAGGGTCTCCCATGGAAAAAGAAGTGTCTTCTAAAGATAAATTTGCAGCTACCACACAAGTATTAATTGCTCGAAAAATTTCTAGAAACTTTTCATTACAAATTGCTCCTACGTACGTTTACAGAGCAGAAGATGGACTTGTAGCAGATGAGAGTGCTCATCATTTTGCACTAGGTTTTGGAGCCAGATATAAAGTGAGCAATCACGTGTCTATCGTATCAGAATATTATTATGTGCCAAATCCTGTAGATTTTGTAGATACCTACGGTCCTTTTAGTTTAGGAGCTAATTGGGAACTGTCTGATGTACTGTTACAATTCAAATTGACCAATGCGAGAGACTTCGTAGAAGATCAGTTTATTATCAAGACAGGAAATAACTTCAATTTCAGAGATGGCAATCTTCATTTTGGATTCCATGCCACCTACTTCATTCAATTATAAGCTTACATAACAATAACTAGTTCTAAAAAAGATACATTGTTTTTATATGCTCCTGCCTGCTAGGCAGGTTCGCGAAAGCGTAAATATCTTTCATACCTCCTCTCCAAGATAATTTGACACTCCTGCCGTTTTTTTTGTTTTTTATGGATGATTTATCTAAATATACCATAACCCTAAGTACAGTAAGGCTTTCTAGAATTCCTTTTTAAAGTCCTTTTTTCCACCTCGCACACGTTTACTTGTAGGAAGGCGCTTTCTCATTGTTTATTTGTATCAGAAAGCAAATTATAATTCATCATAAAAATTGAAAATAATATAGAATCCACTTTTGAAAAAGAAAATTAAAAATATAGAGTATTTGAGTTTGTTAAGTTGATTTGGTGATCACTGCCTGAGGATGTGCTATGATCTTGGGCAGTTGTTCATCAATAGTTAATATGCTTAATATGAAATTCTAAAGGTCTTTAAAGTCTTATTTGTATACATAAATGCAGTAGATAGAAATTAAAATAGCACACAATATAACGTGTATAAAAGATAGGGAATTCGAAAGGAACCCTTGTTTAAGGTTGGTTTTGGGAAAAGGTCGTCAAGAAATTGGCGACTTTTTTGGTAGTGAAACGCTGTTTTTGTAAAGTCAGAAAGACGCATTCAAAATAGCTAGTTGAACTAATCCCGCTTTTTAATAAACTTGCTTCAGTACCAAACGGGATATTAGGTTTAGGTTTTTCCCTGTATGAGGCAAGGTTACTTAGCAAATAACTGACTATCGTCTTTAAAGGCTTTAAATTCAAGTGCATTTCCGCAAGGGTCATAAAAAAACATGGTGGCTTGCTCTCCTACCAATCCTTCAAATCGGATATAAGGTTCGATGACAAAGGTGACGTGAGGTGTGATCGCTTTCGCGAAAGCGTGAAAATCATCCCACTCCAAGACCACGCCAAAATGAGGTACGGGCACTGCCTTTCCATCGACTTCATTATGATGGTCTTTTTCTGTTTGATTCTTTTCTTTATAATGAATCACCAGTTGGTGTCCAAAAAAATTAAAATCGACCCAGTGATCGCTACTTCTTCCTTCTTCTAGTTGTAAAATATCTCGATAAAAAACTCTTGCTTTCTCAACATGATCTACAGGAATGGCAAGGTGAAATGGTCTTAAATTGCTCATAAGAATTAGTTTATAAATTCGATAATAT
>ERZ651776.3376-NODE-3376-length-15966-cov-5.011769_pt1 | contig 15966 bp, 10 predicted proteins | sample MGYA00514761_ERZ651776 | MGnify/ENA metagenome assembly ERZ651776 | reverse complement strand
GGTATAGTCGTTTTGCTTCGTCTCGCTGCTCTCACTTGACCCTTCCGTAGAATTCTCTTTCCGTTCGTCCCCAATTTTCTCCCCCATTTCACTCTCCACTTCTTCTGCTGCTTGTTGCTCTCCTTCCCTATCCTCCCCTCCAAACCCTCCTCTTATCCTGTCCAACCTTTCCTTTAACTCGGCAACCGCACCTTCTGGCTCCACCGATCGAATCTTTGAAATGATTGGAGTCATTATCTCAATAGCCTGGCAGTGCCATTGAATCTCTTTTCGAAGAAAGTCCTCCAAGAAAATTTTCATGTCAACCATTCTCTTTTCCTCAAAGTGAGAGAGATTTTCATCTACCCTTTGATCTGTGTTTGAAAGCTGATCCCTTGCATCTAACAAAGACTGAGAAACTTCCAACAAATCACTTGCAGCCTCACCGGCCGCCTTTATAGCATCTTCGGAGCCTCCCTCACTCTTTTTTTGCTTCTCTGCTTGCTTGGCCGCCTTACTCTTCAAGGATGCCAACTTCTTTTCTTCCTTAGCGCAAAGTGACACAACATTCCCCCGATCTGAGAGCAGCTCCTTCATCGGCACAACAACACCTTGTCTCGAATCGCTCAACCGCTTAAGCAACATTTCACCACCATTACTGCCCTTATTACCGAGGAGACTGATCCTGCTATCAGCAATTGATTTGAAACCGTCACCAACACAACTTAGGGCATCCTTCATGCCCGAGTAGTATTCTAACCGTCCGACAGTCCCGAGCGTTTCGCCAAATCCTTTGTTTTTCTTGGCTGCAGCTATATGATTTGATACATGCAGTTTCAATTCTTTGCTCAAGCTGGCAACAGTCTTGTCATAGCTCACAAGTCGGGACTTGAGCACTTCTGTTCTGTTTTTCATGACTTGTTCATCCATGATGTTTCTACCTTTCTTCTTCTTTCCTTCTGCAGTTCTGTTTGCCTCTTGTTTTTCTTTTCCCCCTCTCTCCTCTCAAACTCTAAGTTTCCAAAAAAATCAACCTCGTTCTTCTCCATTCCCTTTTGTCAAGCTAAAACACATAAATAGGTTGCCCAAAAAAGCGATTCAATTTACTATTTTTGCGAAAGTCGAGCAAATCGCAATTACTACACAACAAAGCATAAAATATTTTGCTGTAATACCATCACTCATGATCATGAAGAACCGACCTCATCATCTTTTTATCATAGTTCTTCTGTTATTTCTCACACAAACCCTCCAGTTCCGGCCTTTGTACCAGGGTGGAGCCAACATTTTACCAAAAGACGTAGAAAAGACAGAAAAAATTCGTGTACCTGTAAGGGATGAGGTAGGTTGACTTTTTACTGGAAATTGGGGCGACATCCAATTGGAATGAAATGAAGACAACAGGCTCACTTTTTCACACGCAGATGTATTGCCGTATCTCGCAAATATCTCCCCTCGCTCAACGGCTCCTGACAAATGGTCCATCTCCCCGAAACTTGCCCCCACATATTTCCAATCCTCTTGAAGCTGATGATCTTCCTTGGAGAACAGTCCAGAAACCAAACGAAAGGAATAAGCAAATTGCGATACAAAAATTAGGGGATTACGGTGACGATCCCAAGATTACAAATGTTCCGCTCTGGCGGGTGAGGACGACTGTTACCGGTAGGAGTGTTCTCGCTAAAATGCCTTCGCTAGTGATGGACTATGATGTGAGAGAGCGTTGGGATGATGCCATTGGCTCTGTCGGTGAGGTTATACCCTTGAACCTTAAGGAAGCCAACGACGTTTATGGTAAAAGGACGACAGGGGGAAAGTATGACGGGGGGAAGACGACAAGGTGCGGAATCGGCCATTGCGTCACAAAACCTGCAGTGGGGGGATTGATATCTGCTAGGGAACAGATGACCGTCTGCGGAGTTCAAGAGTGGGGGACAGGAAATATTGATGGGACCGAGGAAGAGGGGGCATTGGTATGGGGGTTTGAATGCGAGGACGGCTTGCATGGTAACTTGTGGCCTGAAAATACCGAGAGGGAAACTAGGGCAAAGAGCGGCATCTTTACGATTGCAATGCTGAAATTGCCGGAGAGCGATAATGTTGAGCCGCATACTTATGCTGTTGAGTACACACTGCAGCTGGCTGTCGGAGGTAGTTTTCCACCTTTCGCGATGGGAGCAGTAAATGCAGTCGTAATCAATGCTGTCAAGACTATGTTCAAATACGCAAAGAAAGAGTACTTTATCGAGGGAGGGCCGGCAGACATCTCCTGTCAACAGGAGATGTCGCACTCCCATATCGCGGCCGAAGAAGCTGCGGTGTCAGAAGCTGCGGTGTCAAAATAGGTATTAACAAGACGAAGATTTGGCTAAACTTGTTACAAATAGTTTCAATTTCAACAATTTGCAATCTAATTATTAGCGCCTGTAAACACACACCAAAAAATAACATATTATGTCAATCCCTCTCTCAGCTCACTCGTGGGTGATAGGGGATTTCTGGAAACCAAGGCTGAAACTTGACCTCCTGCCCTTTCTTCCCGCGCTTCCCCTTGCGGACCTGAAAAAACTGCTCTTCCTCGCCCCGAACAATGTGTCGGCATGTCCGGCATCATCATCTCCGATAGCATCGTCATGCGGCTTATCCTCCGGTCCCTTGATGTTGTATTCATCCAATAAATGAGGTAGACAGCTGGTCTTTCTACTGTTAAGAGCGAAGTCCTGATTCTTGCGTGCGCCATTCGGACCGCCAACCTCCGCAATGCTCCTCAATTCCCCTCTCCGTTGGCTATCATCCCAATGGAGCGTTTGTCGGCGCTTGAGGCTGCCGTTTTCATTAAGCTCATCTATACCAAACACAATATCAGAGATAGCATCATCGTGAGCATCAAAGGCGTCATCGCCTTCTTCTCCCTCCGCTTTCGCACTGTTCGTGCTACCATCATCGCTACCACCATCGCTACCTTCTCCACCATTTCCATCATCAATTTGGGGCGGCAAAGTGAGGGCAAATCTTTCCAAATCATCACTAAGTTTCCTCGCAGGGGCTGTCCCACCTCCCAAGCTGATACTCGTCCGCTTGAAGGCCTCCACCACAGTCTCGGTATCGTCATAATCCAAGAGACGATGGATCGGCTCCTCTTCGACCTTTTGGCAGAATCTCCGCATTTTCTGGATGTCTACCGTGTTTAATACGTACAGGTGACAGTACGTCTCTGCAAATACTGTGACAGCACTGTGATTAAGTTGTTGGGTTTTCTGAAGCGGCCCGAATTGCAAGCTAGCATTCAACACTCCTACCCCTTCCTTGCCATTTGCGTCTATCAGAGTGATGCCTTTTTTCTTCACCGGTCCATCCTCACCACTACTGCTACGTGTAGCAGAATGACCTCCCTGCAGTGTAGCTCGGTTCCTCACATCTTTAATAATGTTTGTAGCTCGACCCGACCCGAGTCTACTTTTAGCAGCTTGCATTGTCGACCGATCATTCACAAGCACGGTCCCAGTCTTGGGAGGGTCTTGTCCACTCGCTTGAGAGTTTGCGTCCACCAGATCAACGGTCGCACCGCCTATGAATTCGTCATCTTCCAACCGATTCCAATCGAATATCTTGAACTCCACCTTCTTAATGTCCTCTGTTAGCTTGACGTAGAAAATCTCCTTCCAGGTGGGATGCCTAGTGAGTTTTTTCACACTGCTAACAATCTTCCCTCTCTGCCCGAACGTCATTTCAACGTAGGGGTCGCACGCACCCAGTAAGTCTGTCTTTGGCAAGTTCCTGGCGCTCGTAATGACAACTCTCAGCCCGTTAACGGGGAGTCCGAAAAGTTGTGCGTGTCGCTTCTCTTCAATATTGCTGATGATAGCCCCTGGCTGAACAGCTCCCTTGCTTCCAGCGCTGTCAATCTGTTTGGCTTTACCGCTGTGCAAAACGAAATATCCAGTGTCAGGCTCCGTATTCTTGATGACAACTTCATTAGGGATTGCAATTTTGACCTTCATCTCCCTCATTATGCTGCATATCACGCCTCTTGAGAAGTTCCCTATTATGTGACTTTTGACCAAAGCATCTTCGCAGTGGGCCGTGACAACCTCCAACCTCAAACTGCTACCTAAGCTACTGAGGATTTCTTCACTGTCAATATTTTCCAATTTTGAATCCTCATAAATGAAATAATCTATGACTTGGTTCTGAGTATCCATATCGCCTTCAAGAGCCAGAGTCATATATTTCTTCGCGCAGTCGATTCTTCGATTGTTGCTGCCGGCTTGGTGATCTTTATTCTCAATTAGCGCCGTCAGAATGGCCGTGATACCGGCGTCGCAAAGAATGGCGCCGATAATCATGGCCACCATGGCGAAGAGTTTCTCTTGATCTGTTACCAAAGTGATGTTACCATAGCCTGTGGTGCTGATAGTATACAGCGCCCAGTAGAAGGATGTGAGGTATTTCCCTGAATACGTTCCTCCCTCTTCAGACGACTCACTACCGAACTGCTTAAGAATCCACGAGCAGTCTTTCCGGTCGTAGCAAGGATTGCCATCAGAGGACAGTCCCGCACTCTCGTTCTCAAGCCTTCCGATGTAGTAGAAGATGCTGGCCGTCCAGTGGGCGATCATGCACACTAAGACAAAGGTCTCAACTATTCTCATCACTCCAGTCGAGATCTGATTGCCGGTAAAGCTCTCGACTAAGTTGAAGAAATTGCGTAGATATTTGCTAAACCTCTTGACTCGGAAGAAGTTGTTCAAAGCAAAAAGCCATATCCAGCCCCCATTTCCCTCTCCGACGATCAAGTATACCAAAAAGTACACAGGAAGAGAGCAAATGATGTCAAATGGCAGCCTCTTTCTGACGTAAATGAGGCGGAACTCCTCTCTCTTCATCAATATCCTGCCCTCGGTCAAGACGGAAAAGTGGTTGTAATGCATGTAGATGTCCAGTAGAAAGAAGACAAGCGCAATTCCATCGAGCACGTGGTCACTAGTGCCAGGCTCAAACCCAAAGGCAATCATGAACGGGATCTTGGTACCGTAATAAATAGTCGCGACCATACCAACGACATCCCAGCTCCTCTTAAAGAGGCTGTCAGGGAGGAAGACCCTGTATTTGAGAGCCTCCTCTTTGTTGTCGTCCTGCATCATCTTGTTCATCTTCGCATTCTTCAAGTTACTTTTGACCTTCTCAATCATATAAGCGATGCTGTTCTTATGCAGCGAGTCCAGGCTGTCCCTGAGGCTGCTCTTGAACTGGTCAGCCTTGCGCTCTTCGAGCAAAATATCCCAGAAACTATTGTAGCTTAGCACGAAGCTTTCGCTGTTCCCCTCACTATGAGCAGTGCAAGGTTGAAAGCTTCGCATGAAAAACTCTCCCTCCCCAATGACACAGTTGCTCAGTGTTGTGTAGGTTGTATTGGTTGTCTGACTTATGAGCTTCACGCTGCCCCTGTAGAGGAAGAACAAACTCGTGGCACATTCACCGCTATAAAAATAAATATCACCAGGCATAAATTTCTCCGGTTTCATGGCCCCGCTAATCCTGGTCACAAAGTCCCTGTTCTCATCCTTGAAGAAGAAGACCTTCCCGATCTGGTGTCCGATGAGTTGCTCCCTAACCTCATTGGCAAGAGTCTCAGGAATGAAACTCATCACTTGCTGCCCACTAACACCCATCTGGTGGACCCAGAGGTAGTCATAGTAACTCAGTATACGTGTACTCAAGTTGTCTTTGAGATTCTGTTGATTCGCGTACGACTTTACCCCGTCAAGTTTTTTCTTGAAAAGACTGCTCGTGACGTCGAGCTGAGCGACAATGTCTTCCAAATTCGCGATGATGACGGTGTAGATCAACGTACCACTGATGAGAGCGAATATGGCGAAGTAGACTTCGTAGTTATTGTCAAGCGAAGCGCTTATGTCTCCATAGCCGACTGTCGTTAGCGTGGCAGTGGCCCAGTACAAAGCGGTGATGTACTGGGCACTCAAACTGTACGCTGCGTTGTAGCCCTCGATGCACACGCTGTTATCGTCATCGCCATCGTAGAAACGAAGACCAGCTTGATTCACCCAGTTCTTACCGTTGATACTACAGTCATCGCCTCCACCCTCTGTTCGTCGGACGAATGCGATGAAAAAGAAGACACAACCGAAGTAATGGGAGCAGTAAAACGTGAAAATCATCAGCAGAGATACCCGTAGAGCGTTCTTCCTCACGCGGTAACCTGCCTTGAGAGCACTCTTTTCCAAAAAGTTTATGATCGGCGACAGCTCCACAGTACGGAGTAGCTTGTTCAGTCGCAAAAAGCTGAAAACCTGCACATAGCTGACAAAACTACCGTCGTGGTATGCCAAGTCAGGGATGAGCAAAAGGACCTCCAAGGGGATGCTGCAGAGAATTTGTACCTTCCACTTCCCACTACGAAGGTAATTCACCGCAATTTTGCTCCCACTGGTGACGAGGGTGTCATTGTGGTAGTAGGCAAGGAGTCGGAAGCTAATGAATAGATCGATTAGGAAGATGAGATCACCCAGATAATCCAGGACGATCCATGAAATTGAAACACTGCTGTAAACATTCTTGTCGTAGAGAAAAGCAGATCGGAACGGGATGACAGACATGTTGTAGACAATCACCGCCATAATCAAAACCCTCCAGTACTTAATAAATTTGCCCTCTGGGAGGACAATTCTGGCTGATGGGGGTTGCATCAGGGCCAAGGCAGGCAACATATCTTCGGGGGAAAGGGACACGCTAGAGCGACGTTTGTTGTCTTCGGCTCGCTTCGCGAGTTTTTCTAGCTTGCCGATCATATCGGGCCATTCTTCAAGCAAATCATTGAACGTCGCCCTCGACAGAAACCAAACTTCACTGTCACTTGCAGCTCTTGCCAAAAATGGATTTTTGGTCCAGTTGTTTAAAAGCGCATCTTCCGCGAAGCTATTATTCATCGTCAGCTTGTTGTTTATCTGCATCTGTAAGTTCAACAGATCGACGGTACCCCTCTTAATAAAGAACATTCCATTGGCCGGTATGGACTGATTTAATATCATCCAGTCCTTGCCATAAAATCGTTGGTCCAGGCTCAGCATAATGCTCCTCACAAAGCCACTGTCACAACCGCTGAAAAAACTGCAATGTAAAACCATCTCACTCGTAATGTGCAGCATCATGTCATCCTTGAGATTGGTGGGGAAATTAGCCTGGAGAAAACTGATCTCATCAATGCCCTGCTGCTCCTGCTCTACATAATCGTAGTATTGAGCGATGCGTTCCTGCAGGTCCCGCTCTATAGACTGATCGGACAAAAAGCACTTGACTGTCTTTTTCTTGTGCTCAATGTTGTCTTCACTCACGTCTACGCTGTGCACAAAAGACGTGACATTAGCAATAATCGCGGCACAAAAGGCTGCTCCGAAGGCGCCAATCATAAGCGCGAAGACCGTTTCTTCGGTGTTCTCCGGTGTTATGTCCCCGTAACCGACAGTCGTGAAAGTAGTGAAAGTCCAGTAAAACGCCTTTAAGAAGGTTGTGCTATCGCAGTTCGGGTCCGAGTAGTCGCTCCAGTCGGTGCATGCAGTCGAAGTACTTTTGTAATGAAGAACGTCCCACCCGACGCACGTCCATGTAGAGAGGATAACCGTCGCGAGACCCATCTGAAGACTCGCCTGAACACCGGCTGACACGATTATCTCGTAGCAATCTTCCATATGAAGAGACAGCCGGTTGATAATCTTCGCAAGGTGGACGACCCTAAATAAATGAAATAGTCGGAAATAGGCAAGGTACTGGGGAAACGCGATTGCCATGAGGTCATAGGGCAGACTACTGATAACGTCAATTTTGAAGTCGATACTCTTGGTGTAATTTTCCTGGATTAGCTGTTCGTTTTGAATGACAACCTCGCGTCCAAACTCGATCTGCTTGAATGCAAAGACTCGAAGGTTGAGGTAGATGTCAACAAGAAAGAATATGTCAACCGCGAAATCGATCAGAAAATCGAAGTGCTGACTTGGGTCGAAAGAAAAGGTCCCCGTTCTGTAGTTCCAATCGATTCGAACGAAGCAAACGAGGGAAAGGTAGATGATACCGAGCAGGTAGAACAAGTCCCAATAAACGTGGAAGGGATTGTTGGGCAGAATAATGCCCTTCTTGGTGTGGTCTTCTTCCTGCTTGAACATATCTTTCATCTTGTTGGTCGTCTTGTTCATACTTTCATGGAGTTTGTTCAATTTCTCCATCTTCTCAACGTATACTTCTTTCGTAGCAATCGCCCCTCGGTCTGTGCTCCCCCTGAGATGACCTTTGTAGTTCTTAAATCTGCTTCGAAAGGTTGACGACCGGATAACTTCAGACAGTCCCTGGATGGTAAGAACGACGACTTCGCAAAAAAGAACATTGCAGCGGGCCCCCCACTTATGTGTCACCCCGAACAGGAGCTGATAATCACCGATGTAGTCCCCTGGACGTAGTGACGACACAGGATTATCCATACTCCGAGTATAGATTTCGACCTGTCCAGCCTTCACGACGAAAAGTTCTCGCTGTTTCTCGTCCTGAAAGATAAGGGTGCTCCCTGGAGCGTACGTGCGAATTCCCAACTTTTTCGCTATCGCTCGTAGAAAGGCTTCGTCCCTGTATCTCTTGCTGAAAAATGGTACTGCCTGAAAAAGCTTCATATTCTTCATGCCCAGATCCTTCTGAACGTTCTCAGGCATGCTCCCAAGGATTGTCTCCTCAAGAAGCCCAAACTGCTTAATGTAAACGTAGTCATAATAGTTTTTGATGCGCTGACGAAGACCATCAGGCACGTCGCGTATATCAATGTAGCTGTTGATAGTGTCAAGCTCCTGGCGGAATCTCATTCGGAGGACATCAGCATTCGCGAGTACACTCGTCATGTTGGCAATCACCAAACCATATACGAAAGTCCCAATCAACATAAAGATGCACGCAAAAAGAATCTCTACATTCGCCACAGGGATCACACTGTCCCCGTAGCCGATTGTGAAAAGCGTCTGAAGCATGAAGTATATGGCTCTGCTGAACTTGGCGTGAGTACTATCGGCTCCCACGGCGCCATTTGTTATAGTAGTATAGGAATTATTAACAGCCGGTGGTATACACGAGGGGTATAGGAGGGTGTCGCTCACGACCCAGCTATCCGTTTCGATTTCCACTGCTCCATTGCCCGGAACGGTATTATTGAGCATAAGCTTTGTTTCAAAGTCGGTGGTGGAATTCATTACCGGGGAGTGAGAGCAGTAGAATTCATAGCTATCTCCTTCTGCGTCCGTTATTGTGTCGGTATGTCCCATCGCGTAGTACACACATGCAAGCACAGTGTTACTCAGAAAAATAAAGAAGAATATGATCATCATGCGGAACATGGAGACATTGACGACTTTACCCTTCTTTTCGGCAAGGTAGGTTTTGAGAGTGTTGAATTGGGGCATGAAGAGGGCCATGCGCATCATTCGGGGGAGCTGAAGGATGATCATTTCCGGTCTGCGGCGAGTTTCTGTCGAGTATATAATTTTTCACGTGTTAACTCCATGTTCAACATGATTTGATGCCGCATGAATAATGGGAGACTTTTTCTTCAACATTTGGCAAAAACCTTCACTTGGCAATGTCCAATTTGACGCGACAACGTTTTGATATTGTTAATTACTCACCGTAGTCAGGGAAGCTCTGGCAACCGATTACTGTAAAGAATGGCTGGGTACAGGCAATAATATTGATGTAGAAGCTGCTGCTCCTCATGAAGTTCCCTCGAATAGCGGCCCTGTTGGTTATAACTGTCTTGGTTTCCGGATCTACAAAGGCGAAGAAAAAGTTTAGCCCGGTATCAACCCAGAAGAGAATATCGCACAACATATCTAACCAAAACTGAAAGGATTCGTAGTCGCACACGTCGTAAGAGATCATGATTTGCACAGGGGAGTAGAAGCAGTTGTAGCTGACAATGAGGAAGACAGCTACATCCCAGAAATTGCGGAATTTTGAGAATGGATGCAGCCACTCAGGAACCTTATCATGATCTTCAAATGTAGTCGACTCGGCTGGAAGGATCGATGCGCCGCCTCGACCCTTCAATGTTTTTTTCATGTTGGTGAGCCTTGTGAACTTCCTCAAGCCAAAGAGGGACTTCCCTGGAGCATACTGGTTTAGTATTTTCTTCGAGATGCCCTTTTCGAGTTTAGGTTGGTCCGAGGTGGCAGAAGTGGACGGCATGCCGAAGGTGGTGTTGGAATCGACGTGGTTCGGAGCATGAGGAATGTCAAAGTTGCTCGTCATAATGGACTACAACAGTGAACGGGTCTCTGGAGGCGTAAATCGGTCAAAATGATAGTTTGAATGGGTCAACGAGGAGCGACCGTTGGTAAATATCGCCAATTACCGTCACCGCCTTGGGTATCTCCAGTTGTTTGCCTTACTTCCAAAAAGTCCCTGCACACACTGTGGCCAATAAGGGAATGATTCGAGGCCTTCGCGTACTTCTTGTAGTTGCTGGTATTATAACTCGGTCAGTTAAGAGAACAAAACGGGGGGAAGGGACTTGTTTTTAGCAACACGGTTAGGCAGACTTGTGACCACAGCACAGTCAAACAAAAGATGACGCAGTCCTTTGCTAACGTTGAAAACTCGGTTTTTGCAACTGATGTCGAATAGACAAGCTTAACTACGTGGTGTTCGCACTCTTAAACCCAGAAATGTGTTGGATGGTCATTGAAGATGCATTTGTCTAACTCTCTCTCTCTCTCTCAAAAAATCGCATCGGCCTCAACATCGAAACATCGGGCCCAAAACTCAGCTCACATGATAACAGATAGATAATCCATCTATCACTCTTGAAAGAATCACTCGTGTGCACCTACAGGGAAGCAAACACATACTTGCGCGAAAAAAATCCTGACCCAGAAAGTGCCTTCTTGTACTTAACAGCTCACAACTTACTACCCCTGACAGAACAGAACGTTAGTCTACCCCACAAAACAAAGTAATGCCAAAAAATCTCGTCGCTTTAGAGCTCCAGCGCGATCAACTCTTGAATGACCAAAAAGTAATCAGTGACAAATTCAACAGCATCTTGACCCGCTCCGGAGGCCTCAATGACACCTCCAACCTCGTCTGCCGCAATCTCCAGGCTGCCATCGCTGTTGCCCAGCAACCTGGATTCTTTGAGTACTACAAAGTGAGCGAAGAAGTGACAAGCACTGTGAAGCAGAACGAGCTGAAGAAACTGACAAAACAGATCAAAAGAATACAGAAGGAGATTGACATCGTGAACAATGAGATTGCAGCTGCACGGCCAAAACCCCAAGTGGTGCCGCCACCGACCATCAACTCTTTTTCTGCGTGGTTTCGAGAGTTTGGTGAGCCAAAACCTGCCCCAGTACATTTCATGAGCGAGTTTAGTGACAACCCTAAGATTTATGGCGGGACGAACCACCACAGTGGCTTCAAGACAATGTCAAGACAGATGAGGAAAGGCCACTTGACAAGATGACATTGTGATTTCGTACGTAACACTAAGTGCAATAATTAATTGTATTTTTACCCAGCTAAATATCGCGAAAAAAAGTCAACCCTCCCTTTAATTAATGCATTTTTGTACTCGTTCGACCACCATCTTGTATAATGGCTCATCACACATTTTTCTGCACAAAAGGTTTCTGCTTTAAGTTACCTCACAAGCCCCCCCCCCCTCCATTCATAGAATCAAGGGGAAGTTTTTCATAGAGTGGACTCGGGTGTTAACCGCTCGGTCCCTTAAATCATTACACATTTTTTCACGAATCCTTTTTTTTCTTCAGTGCTGGCACAACATAGTCAGCAGTCTTTGTCATAGTCATTCATCAGTATCCTCCTCCCTCAATCCCTTACACCCCCGTCACCCACAAGCCCCTCTAACCCCACATCATTCCAAAACCTATTAATCCAGCTCCTGGCCGCTCTCGATATTCACCCCAACACCAAAAACACTCACAATGCAATGCATTGTCCCATTCTCCCACCCCACCTTGACGCTCCCATCCTTCCCTCCTGAGGAATCCCAATAAGTAGAAGAGCAAGATACAAGCCCGGCACCTGTCTTCTGAACGAGAAGACAGGTGAGCACGTATTTATAAGGGCGGTTTAGAGATTGGAGTTCTTTCAGGCAGGAGTCCTGTGATGTGAGGAGGGGTTGGGTGTTAGTCTCTATCACTTTGCTTTGCCCCTTACACTTCCGAGTTCCGGGGAGCAGTATATAATCTCTATGCGCTCTACTCTTTACGCTTACAACGAGACGACGATGATAATCACATCAGAGATAAACCTAAACACCTAACAACCCGGCCCAACTCCTTCAATCAAAACAAAAACTAACTCCCCTCCCCTGCTCTTGACATCCAACACACATCCTTTTTGCGATCCCAAACAGCATATAGAGCTCCACAACTTACGATGATGTTATTGCAGTATTCATTGACTTTCTTTGGGACGTATGCCTTGTTCCCCAGCTGGTCCCCGATTGTGTTTTTTACCACAGTCTCTACATCTTCGGCAGAGAACTCCTCGCCGCCCTCTTGGAAGTCCATTTCGTCGTGTTAACAGGCACGGATTCAAAGTTGATTTTCTTCGCAAGATGAGAGTGAGAAGGTTTCAAAGACAGCAACAGAGCTGCACGGGGTTGCAACTTTTTTTTGGGCACAACTTTCTGGGCAAAGAAAGGCAATTTTGAGTTTTTTATAATAAATAATTGTTTGAAGACGTCAACGACCACGATCAAACAGATATTGATATTATTGTATTTTATACTTTAAAATTGGACACCTATATAACAGTCCTTTTGCGAACCCTTACCTAACCCAACTGAGACCAACCCCCTTTCTTAACTCATCGAGAACATTGACAAGAAGTGATGGCAGACGGGATGGCCGGCATTGCCGGAATGGTGAAGGCAAAGGTATGTAGAGAATTGATGACAGGATGTTTTTTATATATGCGTTTTCTTACATTGCTGTTTCGTTGCAGAACATGTTCGCTGGCCTCCTCAAGAAGAATAAAGATGCAAACGAAGAAAGTACTAAAAACATGATGAACCATTCGGCGAAGAAAGATGCCTTTTTGATTGATGCTTGTCAGCAGGGATCCCTTAATCTTGTCCAAAAGTTCATAACGAAGGATTTCTGCAGCCCCAATTTACTATCTCCGGATGGGAAGAGTCTTGTGCAGCTGGCATTGGAGGGAGGTCACGACGCAGTTGTAATGTACCTTCTTTTAGAGCAACACGCGGCCGTGGTGGATGCCCGGGGTGTGAAAGGACTTCCGAAGGACGAGAAGGCTGACAGCCTACACATCAGTTTGATTAAGATGTGTGTGATGAAGACTACAGATAGGGAGAAGGCTTTTGCGGTTGCAATGGAAGCGCTGGCACACAGCACAAACCAAACGTTGAGCGCACTGTTGTTAGCGGAAATGTACAAGGAGGTAAGACAGATGGGGGGGGGTTGGGGAGAGAGGTTGAGAGAGAGAGAGAGCCAGAGAGAGGGATTCCCTAGCACACACTTCGTACTCACTAACATCGAAATGTACGCATACATATTACGGCTTTCGTGATTTGATCGTTAGGTTGCGCGCCTCCAACCGTCTCACCGGCACACCTTGACCGGCAACGCGACAGTACTGGAGAACGTGGCCTTCACCCTCCTCGACCAGGCGGCCGAGGAGGACGTCATGCAGATCCTCGCCGGTCTCGACCCCAACTACGGCAACAACTCACCCCTGCAGGTCGCGATCAGGAGCCACAACAGCCACTTCGTCAGCCACCCCCACGTGCAAGAACTCGTCAGCAAAGTTTGGATAGGAATCGACCCTCTCAGGCAGAACTTTGACGGGTCAAGTGACACCAAAGCTAATATCGGGTGGGACTTTGTTTTGAAACCAAAACAGGTGAGTTCAATTGAAATGATTGCTCAGTTCATACGTTAATCGCAACTAAACCACGACACACGATGCAGTTTTTCGGATCTCCCCGCGGGCACTTCCTCCTCCACATCTACACCTACTTAATCTTCATCGTAATCCACTGGACGACATCCATGGAGCTCCGCATGGACTTCAGCACCCCCCCAACAGGCATGGAGTACATCTTTACCGTCTTAGCTATCTGCGGTGGCATAAACGAAATCGAAAAGTGCTGGAGGCAGGGGAAGTCCAATTACCTCAACTTCTTCTGGAACTACGCAGACGTGCTGCTTTTCATCCTTCTCGCGGCGTTTATTATCATGAGGAACGTCTCGGATCTTCGGACCGAGACGACGATGATAAGACAGATTCTTGCCCTCTCCGCCGTCCCGCTATACATCCGTCTCCTCGAGCTGCTCGTCCTCTCCCGGCGCTTCGGCCCCCTCATGCTCATCATCCAAAACGTAATCAGCGAGGTGCTGTACTTCATGATCCTCGTCCTCCTCATGATCGTCGCCTTCGGGCAGTGCACGAGCGTGCTCTTCACCGACCCGAACATGAAGGAGCTCGAGTGGTTCAAAACCTTCGGCTCTGCCTGCGAGACGCTCTTTATCGCAATGCTGGGCGTCCTTGACGAGTCCCAGGTCACCGAGGTCAGGGAGGAATACGAAATCATCGGCCCCTTGATCATCTTCTTCTACCTAATAATAACCTCCATAATCCTCTTGAACCTTCTGATCGCCATCTTGTCGAACATTTACAAAAAGATCGACGAGAAGAGCAACGAAGAATGGATGTTCCTCTGGGCCAGCACCGTGATGCGCCTGCAGCAGGAGGTTGAGGAGACGCTCCCGCCGCCCCTCAACGTCGTTCTCAGGATCTTCAAGGTCTTCCCCAAGAAAATTCACAAGAAACTCATATTCACCATTCTGCTCATTATAGAGTACGTACCCGGGGTGCTCTTCGCAGTAATCCTCTACATGCCCTACAAGGTAATCCAAATCTTTGCCCGCCTCCTAAACCCAATGACATGGAAGTCAAAAAACGGTAACCCCTTTGTCTCCGCCGCAGTGTCCTCCGACGACATGATGGCCATGCAGGGAATGGACCCGAGCTACGGGCAGCAGAACTCCCTGAAAAAAAAATTTACCAAATACTGGGAGGACAACTTCACCAACGCGGACGAGGTCATGATGGGCCGGGACAACATTAGCTTCCAGTACAACTCCGCGGAGCGCCGTACGATCCTGGACAAGAAGTCCGCCGGCGCCGCGGAGCAGGCCGCGAACATCGCGCAGATGAGGGACGAGCTCCGCGACGTCTTCAGCATGTCCAACGGGGACTCCGTGAGCATGGTCAGCGAGCTCCTCTCCACCCAGGACCACCAGACCAAGATGTTCGAGAGCTTCTCCATCAACCAGCGCGAGCTCGAGAACCGCATAAAGCACCTCAACGCCTCCCTCGCCATCGCCCAAAGGAGCATCAACGTCATCCTCGACACCGTCAAGAGCAACCAGAGCAGCAGCGGCAGCAGCGACGCCAGGACCGACAGCGGGGACATCCGGGACATCTTGGAGGAGGCCGACGACATCATGAGCCTGGGGACGACTTCGATCGACAAGGCCAGCGCGGCGAGAAGGAAGACCAAGTTCCTCAGGCCAAGGATGAGCGCAGTTTTGAAAAAAAATTAGAACTGAGGAACGTGAACACAGTGGACGTATAGTGTTTTGAGTTTAGAACTATGTGCATGGAACGGTGTTTTGTTTAAGTATGTTATAGTTTCTAACGAGCGGAAGCATTTTTTGCTGGAATAGTATCCGTAAAAAACTAGAAAAAGCTACTTCTTCTCATCTTATCTTATCCTCTCCGATCTGTATCTGTATCCGTGATCCCTTTCTCCCCCTCTCGTTCTCGTTGGTACGTTTCTTCTCTGTGCCTTCCCCCTTCTGTTGACACTGTTGACACAGTTGACACAGTTGACACTGTTGACACCCCCCCTCCTTCCTTTTCCTTCCCCCTCCTCCCCCCCCTCCTCCT
>ERZ651776.3372-NODE-3372-length-15974-cov-3.946908_pt1 | contig 15974 bp, 14 predicted proteins | sample MGYA00514761_ERZ651776 | MGnify/ENA metagenome assembly ERZ651776 | reverse complement strand
TGAATAGCACGAGCAACGTGATTGCAGCGATGGCCCACCAGCAGAAGAACGCAGATGCCAAGGTCGGTTACCTGCAAGAGCAAAACCAACAGCTCCTGGACGAGCTTGAGGACCTTCACAAGAAGAACAAGAAGATGCTGATGGCGAATAGTGCGATGCATAAGCGCTCATCAGGAGCGACACTGCTCCACGAGACTGAAAGTGCTGCTTCCAAGGTTGATTCTACGTTCATGAATCACAGCTTAGAGACCGCCAGGCATATGTCGGCATCGACAGACCAGAATTCCCAACCGTTTTTTTTGCACGATGAGACGGGATGGGACTCGCTTCCAAAAGTATGGAAATTGACCGCCATGAAGTCGCTTGTTAACAACGTCAAAACAAGGGCGAAGACCCATCCGAGAGCGAGAACTCTTAGCGACTCGCAAATCGATGTTATTGCGCACGAAATTGGTTGCCAGCTGAAAGATTCCATCGGATGCACGCTGTCTCAAACCGCAAATAGCAAGACAGGAAAAGAAGCTGCGGAGGAGGTGAGTAAATCAATGTATTGTCTGTCGTCACTGTAGCTGTTTTATTCTCCTCTATTAAGTCTTCTGACCCAACCCAACCCAACCCAACCCAACCAACTTCTTTTTTTCCCTCTCGGCGCAGAAAATCAAAGAACTCTGCGGAGTTGTCGTCAATAGCCTTGCAATAGAGCGCGAGATCTTTCCTCTTCTAACTTCTTTCCTCACTTACTGCACCGAAAGACCGAATGTTGAGGCAACTATGAATGACATGATCCATGACGACAAACCCGCGGATGTATCCGGGAACAACCAGGATAAGGCATATCAGGCAGAGCTGGTGGGAAATGCCAAGTTCCACCATCATCAGAACCGGCAGCCGAAGAGGAACCATTTTATGGACGCTACCAAATCGTTTGCCAACCACTACAACTAATAATATTTAGGAAATTACAATAAACTCGTGCCACTACGTTTTAACTACGCAAAATTCATCTTGTTCCAATCAATAATATGGGATGTTACCAGAAATAGGGCTTGAACCGAACGGCAAGCCCACGCTCACCCTCAAGAACTTTGATGCAACCTTTGCATAGTCTCTCGTAACTATTTCGCGGCCGAACAAACCAGGAGATATCGTCATCTACGCTACGAGCCGAATAAGTGCAGCAGTTCTCATGTAGAAACTTCATGTTGTACTCTTTCTTGCAGTAAGAGCACTGCGAGCAACAGAACTCGACGATCACGGTTACAAGCTCGGTAGGTAAGTTGTCACGTATTAAACGCGCTCTGTCAGAGAGGATGCTCGGCTCGGTACTGTCGTCGCTGTTATTAAAACCTTCTCTACAGTAACAATCGTGGTTACCATCGCTGTCGCCAGTGTCACTGCTATCGGTCGAAGTCAGTGATATTCGCTCACACATTCCCTCGCGCCCATCGTCAGTATTCCATTCCCCCGTATCGTCCTCGTCATCGACTTCCTCCATTTTAAATATAAACGAAGACATGTTTTCGAAGACGCAGTGCAGTGTGAAGAACGCCCTCTTGAACTCAGAGTTCTCTTCGATAGGGTTAATTAATTTAAATTATTTACCCGTTCTCTCAATAACTTTTTTTGTTGCTTAGTGAACAAATAATGTGAAAAAATTTTATATATGAACAGAGTAGAAGTAGTCTTGTCGAAAAGAACTTCTTGCTTTTGTTCGGATTTTGGTGATTTTTTCGATTTCCGTCGGCAGGTCAGAACGTTTTGTGATAATATATTTCATCATCAAATTACTATATAACTTTCACCTGTGCAGCGTAACTCCTTCCACGAAGATTTAACCTACAACCAACCCCCTAAAAGAATTAAACTTCCTCAAGGGGCTGCGAAAAAAAAGCATTTTTGAGAGTGGTGAACCATCCCTCATCACCTCTCAATTTGTCTGTCTATAGCGCTAATGTGCTCCAAACTGCTCATTTTTCTATGCCTCCTCCCACTGTCCGCCGAGGCTGGCAATGAACGGTGGAGGGGTGGACCCCTAAGCTCATCCTCGTCCCAATTCCGACGCAAGGAGCTACTCCCCCTGGTGAAGAAGCTGAAATCCTCCCATCATTTGACGGAGTCAGTTGAGGATAATGCTTTCGATATGTTGGAGTCTCAAGGAACGTCCACGACCGCGTCTCTAGACGTGGCAGCTAGGACAAATCTAGACCATCGGGGAGGAGGCATCAAGACTCTTGATGCCTCTGAGGGTTTTCCTCTGCCTGCCGTTCTGACGCTCTTTGGCGGATTCTTGACCATGCTCTCTCTGGGCACCGTCTACTGCTGGGGGAACTTCATCTCCTACCTGCCCCCCCACCTGCACTACTTCTCCTCTTCCCAGACGAGCGGGGCGAAGGACTCCCTGTTGGTCATCCCTCTCTGCATGCTTTTCCAGTTTGTGGGTCTCCTCGGTGCCCCCCATTTGCAGAAGGCCGTCGGCCTGAAGCAGGCGATGCTCTTCGGCAGCCTGATGCAGTCTTTCGGGACGTACCTCGCCTCCTACTCCCAGAATCTCCTCCAGTTCCTCCTGCTCTACGCGGTGATGTTCGGGACGGGAATTGGACTGTCCTACACTTCTCCCCTCATCCTGGGATTCAAGTGGTTCCCAGCCAGGAAGGGGATGGTTTCCGGGTTGGTATTGAGCGGGTTTGGGCTGGGTGGGTTCTTCTTTAACAAGCTAGGCAGCAAGTTTGCCAACCCCCACGGATTGAACCCGAGCTCGGAGGATTTTGCGCAGGTCTATGAAAACTTCCCCTCCATGCTGAGGAAGCTCGCTGCCACTTACGCATCGATGCAACTGGTCAGCTATCTCTTCTTTGTGAAGGAGAGGAAGGGCGGCGCGGTGGACGCCTCCAAGACGAAGTCCGGTGGTGGTGGCGGTGGTAAGGTGGTCACCATTCCCGAGGCGCTGACCTCGAAGGAGTTTTGGATCGTCTGGACGTGCATCACTCTGTCGGCGACTGCCGGCCTTAACACTGTGTCAGTGTACAAGCTTTTCGGCCAGACTTTCCCCGTCCTGAGTAACGATGCTTACTTGGGCCTCGTGGGGGGCTTCGGGGCGATTGCGAACGGCGTCGGGAGGACTGCTTGGGGGATTGGCATGGACAAGGTCGGCTTCAAGCGTCTCTTTGTCTTCTTGACATCGCTGCAAGCTGGCATCATGCTGACGATGGGATTCTGGTGCACGAACAGGGTTTTGTTTGGGTTGGCTTCCACGACGCTGTTCGGATGTCTCGGGGGGAACTTTGCGATGGCGCCGGGGGTCATGGCACAGATATTTGGGGAGGCTGGGCCCAAGGTCTTTGGCTATCTGTTTTCGGCCTTTGCAGTGGCAGCAATCGGGGGGAATGCGCTCAATAAGCAGTTGCAAGAGTCACTCGGGTACCAGGGTATTTTTACCTTGATGGCTGGTATGAGTCTCTTTGCGGGGGCGCTTGTGACGAGGCTGTGATGGACGGAATGGGGAATGGGAAAAAATGGGAATGGGAAAAAAATGGAATGGAGAAAGCTGAGGAGAGAGAAGAGAAGACAAGAAACTGCCTTTTTGTGACATGATTGATAATTATGACAACTACTAAGAAGTTTGACATGACACAAACACAGTTACAGTTACCCCCCCAGGTATAACAAAAAATTAAAATGAAAAAACGAGGTGCATTTGCTGCGAAAACAAATCTGTTCTCTCTCTCTCTCTCTCGCTTTCTCTCGTTCTATTAATAAGTTACACGAATTCCGCTCACATACTGATATACACCTTGGCTCTTGAGAAGATCTTCTTTGCATCTTCAATCTCCTTGAGTTTGGCCTCGAGAGCATTCTTCTTTCTCGTCATGGCGACCGTCTCGACCGTGAGCGGGAGGGCGAAGAGCTCCTTCTTCGCCTCCTCCTCGCTCCTGTTGAGGACCTCGAGGGTCTCGACCCGCTCGCTCTCCGGCATGCACACCATTCCCTCTGGGCAGTCCTCATCGGGCATATTGGCAATCCTCTCCTTCTCCTCGATGGCCCACTTCTGCTTCCTCTTTTGCAAATAGCTCGGGACGGCGCCGTAGTTTTCGTGGCGTTCAATCTCCGGACTCCTGTTTGCCGTATTTTTAACAGGGGGCCTCGCCTCCATCTGCTCCCTCTTGTTATCCTGAAGGAAGTCCTTCTTCTCCCTCTTGAAAACCACCTTTTGGCTCTTAAAGTCTGGCAGCCTCTGCTTGATTACGGGTGCATCTTTCCGGGGGGATGGGAGTGGTTCTTCGCCGCGCTTGGTGCGGAGGAGATTTATGCGCGCGTTCTCTTCTCTGGCGCGGTAATCTCCGGACTTTTTCTTTAGGAAGTTGGTCTGAGATTTGTTATTGTTTTTTGCGTTGTTGTGTGTTGTCGTGTCGTCGTTTGGTGTTTTTTCGTTAGTTGACTGTTCGTAAATTACCAGTATTTGTGTCCGTGATAGAATAATACATTTTTGGAATCCGGCATTATTTACGTCAGAGAAATAAGGAGGCGATAGAAAAAGCGATAATTGACACAACGAACAACGCACAACAACGCACCTGCTTCTTAGGGCTGAACACCTCCCCTCTCTCGGGGAGAGAATCGTCAAACGCCTTATTGACGATAGTATGATCACCCTCTTGCTCAACATTCCTGTCAGCCCCCGCATTGTCGTCCCTACTTTCAAAAACCCGGCTCTTCACTCCCTTGAACTGCTTCATCTTGCTGAGGTTCTCCTTCTGCCCGACGGCGTTCTGTTTATTGATATTGTTGTTGGCGATTTCCCTGAGCTTCCTTCGGTTCTCTTTGGCGTGGTCCTTAACATGTTTCCCACTGCGAGCAAGAGCTCCCCTGTATCCGTTCACTGGGGCGATAATGTCCCGAGCAGAACTCCCTGCCATTTGGCGCCGCTTGAATTCAAGCTGAAGAGCAAGTTTTCAATATTTTTGTTTTGTGAGTGTTATCGCCGGTAATTTCGTCGCGTCGTTCGTCGAGACCGAAATGACATAGTAATCGTCGTTGAAGATAGAGTCGATGTCGCAACCATCGTCATGTTCATCGTGACCCGCAGTCGCAATTTGGGTGAGAGGAATCAAGAGAAGAGCACATAAAATATTCAACAGACACAATCATCGCGCACCAATTTCGTCAAGCCATGTGAAGTATTGTAATAGATACCGAGTCGCAACGGTTTAATGGGGGAAATCATCTGTGTTAGTCGCTACGCATTCAAACCTGACAAAAGCTTTCAAAAAAACAGGGCTGCCAACACTACGTACCGCCTTCTTTCGCGGGCTTATTTCAACTTGCAGTTGAGCCTCCCGCCGGCTTGTTGACAGTCCCGATTTGTTCATATCGGATAGTATCGAAATTGAGGATATTCTGGAATATTGGAATTTTTTTCTTTGTCTTCCGTTTTGTTTTGGCTTCCCTTTGAAATGATAAGCAAACAACTTGCTTATCATTTTGAGTATCTTAAAATCTCTCTTATTTACATTGAACACCTCTATTCTACACCACTGTTTGTAGCTGGTCCCATAAATTTCGCTAAATTTTGGCAATTATCCTTTGCCTTGACAGTTGACAAATCACTTTCTCTCCCTGAAACGTCTTCTCCCCTACCCACCTCCCCTAACACCTCAATACTGTGTACAGTATGTCAGCCTTCAGGAGAAATGTGCAGCAACCGATCCTGTCAAATTACAACCCGTCTCTGAGACACTCCCCCCCCCGCAAATCTCCCTTGCGCAACAATGCTGCTTTGAACTCCCCACAACACCGCAACCATCACCATCACAACGAATCTACCAATGACACCACCGACGAGATCACGTATCCACAGGATCGCCCCGTGTATTCAATGGACTGTGTAAGCAACGCTCCTTTGTCTTTTGCTGTGACAACCCTGGAGCGTTCTGATGAGAATTGTGGGGTTGGGGGTATGCTAAATGCTAATTCCATGGCTATAGTGGAGAGCCGTAGGGCGGCAGAGGAGGCCGCCGCGAAGGAAAGGAAGATACGCGATTTCAGGACGAGGCTTAACGTGAGGTTGGCGGAACAGAAGCGGTCGGGGAAGATCAAGACCAAAGCTCAGATAGCCAAGGAGTTGGATGATGAGAAAGTTCGCAAGTACCAGAAGAAGAAGGCGAGTCTCATGACGAGGAGTGTGAATAAATCCGTCAAAAGGGCCGTGAATAAGTCGGTGGAGAATGAAAAAGAGAAACCTGAAACGGCGGCGGCGGCGGGTAGGGAAAAAACCGATGTGAAGATGAAGGCTTCCCCTGGAGGAATGCTCTCATCTCCTCCTTTACGGCGGAAGGGTGGCAAAATCAGGGTGTCGCTGCCAACGTCGCAGCAGCCGCCATCGCCGACGTACGCGACTGCGGCGGAAGCAGATAGAATTAGAGTCGATGATGCGCCTGTGGACACTGTTCCGTCACCGGCGACCAAAATTGAGAATAATGATGCCCAACTCGATTTTTCCCCCAACCCAACCAACGCAAGGAAGGCACTCCTCCGGCATAAGAAGAACTGAGCCGCTAGTGGTTGAGATAGCAGTAATATTTACAAGGCTAATTGATTGAATAGGAAGAAAGAGACGTGAATGTTTTTGTGGAAAACACTTGTCTTCCTCCACTGCTGTTTTTTTTTGTGTCATTAATTCGCTTCCAGCCAAAATATATTCTAGTCTAAATTTTCTAATATCAACGCATCTGCGTGCAACGTGAAAGGTGGGATATGTTTCTATGTTTGCTGCTACCTTTGAGTAGTGATGTATTGTGTGGCTCACTCAGTCGTGCTGACTGATTAGCGGCAACGGCTTGTGCTCCAGTGTTGCCTGCTCCAAGCCCACCTTTGCACCCTCGTTTTCAGGATCAACCTTGAGTGCTCTTGTGTAATCTTTCACCGCATCATCCCACCGCCTCATGCAAGTGCACAGTCTTGCTCTCAGGGTGTAGACTTTGGCGGTGGGATTCAGTTCAATGACCTTTGTGTAGTCGTCGTAGGCGTTGTGCCAGTCCTGCAACGCTGCATAAGCCACAGCACGCCTCAAATAAGCATTTTCGTCCAGTGTCGACAAGTTAATGTTCAGGGTAAAGTCTTCCACTGCCGCTGCCCATTTATGAATCTTGGAGAAAGCAAGGCCTCGGAAGAAATACATGGAAGGGATATCTCCTCCGTCGTCTCCTCTGCTCTCTATGCACTCAGTGAAGTCTTCTACTGCAGCTTCAAAGTTCCCAAGATAGCAGTGTGCCCTGCCTCTGTTGGCGAAGCAGCAAACTTTGACCATATCTAGCGTCTCGCGTAGATTAAGGTTCTCAAAAGAGTCCTCTAGGGTACCAGTGACGACCTTTTTGAACTTGTCAAAGGTGGTCAGCGGGCGATGATAAATGTCCCCCAATATTATCCTTAGCCTCACTAAATCCCCCTGGGAGGGGGGAGCTCGCGTTAAGACCATGCTGAAGTCATTCACGGCCTCGTCTACTCGCCCTAAAAAGTAGAGTCCGCGACCGCGGACGAAGTGAGCCAATTTATTCTCCGGGTCTGACTTAATGGCTCTGGTCAATGTGAAGACAGCATCCTCCACTTTGCCCCGAAGAATGTCCTGGCCAGCCTTCAGGATGATCTTACAGGAAGAGAACATTAATTGTTTCTCTGTGCGTAAAACGTCTGTGAGAGCGCGACTTGCGACTCCTCGCTGCAGCTTCTGTATGCGCAGACAAGAGGGTAACCAGATTTCCAAGTCACGCTCCCAGCGCCATTCCAGGCGTCGCATTGCACGCTCATGAGGAGTCAGGGTCTTGAGCTTCTCTCTGTACTCTTGTGCAGGAGTCAACGCGCGGGAGCTTGTGATTGTTGAATGGGGGCGAGAGAGATTGCCATTGTTGTCGCTGTGTTCATTAGTGTTCTTGTTTGAGATGCCAGTGTTGTTACTGCTGCTAATATTGGAAGAATCAGCAAAATTTACCCGAGATTTAGGGCGCGAGGACATTTATGGTCGGTTATGCTAATATGAGGGGAATATACGTCTAGGATGTGCTTAAAATGTACTTAAATTCACACAACGCATCTTCACGCACTCTCGAAACTCATCTCGCCCGGCTAAAAAAAACACAGGCCGTGTTGCCTTAAAATTGAGCGATGGAAGAAAAGCCCTTAGGCCCTCGCTTGCGCGACATTAAGAACAAGATTCGTTTGTTGAACCCTCAATCCGGACATGCCAAAGTGTCACCCCAGAATAATTTTGAACCTGAAGAAGAATCAAAAAAAAAACCGATAGCTCCCAACCTCATGCCCATGGACGCTAACTTGATGGACCCCAATTCGATGATGAGGATGATGATGAACGCGCAGAGCCAACGTGCTAAGATGATGAAGGCAAAACGGCAACAGATGCGGAAATTGTCAAGGGGTCAGGGGGGAGGTAGGCTTTTCAGTACTTTGTTGCAGCAACAACGGTTGGCTCAGTTTCAGCAAAACCAGCTATATTACCGTCACCAGCACCAGCCTCCGCTGCAGCAGCCGCCGTGGGGGGGTAAAGAGAATACTAGAGATTCTGAGAGAGAGGTGGGGACGGGGCAGCTAGGAGATAAGGATAATGGTGCAGCAAGCGAAATTAGGATGCTCAGTGAGAATGTGAGGCACATGATGGACCGGATGAACGATCTTCACGCGAGGTATGAAAGAGGTGCAGCGGTGATGGAAGGAGCTGTCATGGACAAGTACCAACATCAACAGCAGCAGCAGATGAACTATCATCATCCGCAGCAGCATCAACAAATGGAGTTGCATCAGCAGCAGCAGCTGCAGCATCACCCCCAACTTCCCGGAAGTCATAGTCAGACATCGATAGGAAAACAGCACCAAGCCTCGCAACAGGAACTAATCCATCTTCAACAAGTGTCTCAAGTGTCTCAACCTCCATCAAAAACAAATTCACCCACACAGCCGCAGCAGCAACGACAAACACACACACCACAACCACCCCACAAACAACACCAGGTTCAGCACCCTTCTCCTTATTCACATCCTCGTCCTGATTTTCACACGATTCACACTTTCGACGGCACGGCGGAAGAAATGGAGATGCAGCACGACCTGGATAATCTTCTTGATGATGATGACTCCTCTACCGGTAGCACCACATCATCACCCGACGCCGAAAAGGACCCAACGACAGACACTGCCGCAGCCAAAAAGAAATCCAAAAGGCAGAATAAGGCGGAAATGTACCTCACCCAGATGAACAAAGATCGTTATGAAGATGTCAAGAAACCCCGGCATCGTTACATATCGAAGAATTTGCCAATACCAGTGGACAGCGAGGGCAAGGAGGTCGTTTTATCTGGAGCATCACTTTTCCGCGCTGTGGTGTGGCATGTTGTGAGTTTCTACGCTGGTCCAAAGCTCCGCTGCCGGAAACAGAAGCTCCTAACGCGTTCTGAGGATATGAAAAATTTCAAGTCGGTGTTGGAGCTGTTCTTTGATTCGAGCAAATCGTGGATGAACAACGAGGTTAAGAAGGTAATCATCAGTGTCTTGACTGATAAGGAGCTAGATTTAGACGCGATAGAGCAGGTTCGAAAAGACACTTTTCTCAAGAACATTTTCGGTAAGCGCGTTTCCAAAAATCCCGAGGCTGTAAAGAAACGCCGGGACGACAGGAGAATGAGATTGCTGACAAGGGTAAAGGGAATTTTTGTGGGAATTACTCGAGCGCCACCCCCGGAGAATATAGTGAACTGCTACAGGCAGTACGTCGAGGAGGGAAATTACTTTCCAGATGAGTTTTTATTCCAAGCGGAGATAAGTATGCTTGAATTCAACGACGTTGGGGGCGTTCGTCGGGTGACAGAGAAAAGGGATTTAGTTTTGGTGCTTTTCGCAAATTTTGTTTTCCTTCGAGTTCTGATACCGCACATAATTCAGTATCCTTGGGAGTGCGGTCTTGGTCGGATGCCGGACAGCAAAAGCTTTGCACCGCAGAACCTGCAATGTTTGGCGAGCATTGTGTACAGAGTCGTTAGGAAGGCGATGCCCGATGCTTGCTTGCCAGTGCTAGATAAAAGCTTAATGGAATGTCTGTGGTCCAAGGAGGAGGCGGGTGACGAAAACGCCAACGATGAGGCCCAAGCTTCAGCAGAGACGGCAGGCGTGAGAAGAAGGGTGCTGTTGGGTGCCGGGGATGAAGATAGTGATAGCAGCGACAGCGATGACGAGTACCTTTCGGAGGAAGATAAGGCAAGGAGGAAAAGAGAGAGGAGGAAAGAGCGGAAGGAGAGAGAAGAGAGGAGGAAGAAAGAGGAAGAGGAGGAGGCCGAAAAGAATAAGAAGAAGAAGAAAGGCACCAAAAGCGAAGAGGAAAAAGAGAAGGAGAAGGAGAAGAAGGAGAAAGAGACTGCTACCGCCGCATCCAAACAAACGCCCTCTCTCGCGCTAAATTTTCGTCGTCGGCGTGCCCTTCTACCCTCAGCAAATAGCAACAAGCCCTCTCGGCAGTTCATGGAGCTCGCAGAGATCCTCAATGGGTTACTTGCAGAAGACTACTTCGATGTCAAGGGGGACGAGGGAGCGAATAAGGAGATAGATGAGTCTGTGGAGAACTTAGGGAGAATGCTTCGGGTTTGGTTGGAGAGTGTAGTTGATACAATCGTCCCTCCATCAAAGAAAGACGCGGAGGAGAGGAAAGAAGAAGAAGAAGAAGAAGAAGAAGAAGAGAACGGGGAAGACACGATTGAGGCAGATTTGTCGGAGAAAGACAAGACAACAGAGGCAAAGATTGAAGAACCTTCTCAATTAGAAGGAGAGGAGAATGATTCCTTAAGGGAGGCGGTAAATGTTGGAGGAAAGAAGATTGAAGATTTAGACGGAGGTGGAGTTGGAGATGGAAATGAGAAAAGAAAGTCGGAAAGAGAAGTTGTGGGGAACGACGAAGAAGGAGGAGAGAAGAGTGGAGCTGTTGCGGATGTGAAATCTCAGTCGCCACCTGCATCACCATCGCAAGGGGTAGAAGACGGACCGAATGAGTTAGAATCCCCCGACATTGTAGGTGTTGCTCCGAAGCCCTCACCGGGTGCATCACCTGAGCCGATACTGACGAAACTCACGCTCAAGAACGTCGCGAGTATCGCAAGCCTTGCAAGCAACGCAAGCCGCAAGTCGGGGGGGAGTAGGAGGAGCTCGAAGAATAGCGCGTATTTAAGAGCAGCGATGAAAGCGAATGCCGGTAGTGATGGCGCCAGTGGGGGCGTTGCCACTGGTGGCGCAGCAAAATTAGACGTTGTTGAGGAGAAGGGTCAAAGTTGAGAAAAAATGTTGTGTAGAGTTTTGCATGGAAAGATTTTTCAATACAGGCCATAAACGTCCCCTTTCGACCTAAAATTTATTAGTTATTATTTATTGAGTTCACGTGTTCCAGCAAGAACTTGACGCATTCATCCTTCCCGCTCCTAATTTTTCCGCCCTTTCCCTGAAATTTGCTTCCCTTCCCCCCCCCCTTGCCGCCCAAAAACTCCGCAGCCTTCTTCCCGCAGTCCCCGACGCTCATATATTTCTCGCCCCCAACAATGAAAAAGCTGCCCGAGTCTCCCTCCCCCTCAATAAGGCAGACGAGCATGCTATCTCCCCCTTTATCTGCCACCGCTGCCGCCAGCAGGCTCATGAAGTTCTTATCACTGATGCCCAAGTCTACAAAAACGACCTTGTCGACCTTTCCTTGTTCAACAATTGAATTTACCTGCACTTCGACGAGCTTCTGGTTCAAGAGTTTTATCTCTCTCTCGGAATTCTTTTTTTCCTCAATGAGCTTGTTGACTGTCTCGACGTGGCCACCTTCAGGGACAGTGAGAATCGATGTGATTTTTGACTGCCTGTCGAAGGACTCGGACAGTATGTTCGTAAGACGCTCGCCAACTGCGTACGATACCCTCAGTGTATCGGCCTTGATTTTGCTGAACTTGAAAAACTTTACCATTTGTAAATACGCCAAACTGGGCACATGGGTTCCACAGCATGTGTTACAGTCGACGCCCTCAATCTCCACGAGCCTCAAAAGTCCAGTTAAGCCCTTCGGCAAGAGACGGCTGCGAACCTTCTTCTGGAACTCTGGGTCATCTGGAAACATCCACATCGGTGTCATGGGTAAATTTTGTCGGATTTTGTTGTTGCATGCTGACTCAATTTCCCTGAACTTGACAATGTGTTCTTCCAGGGGCTTCTCTGGGTCGACTGCAAAATCGATGTAACTCGTCAAGCCCTCTTGCAAACTCCATGACATGGTATCGTACTTGAATTCGTCCTCCATCGCAACCGCGCTGATCAAATGCTGGCCGCTATGCTGCGTCATGTGGTCAAACCTTTTCATCCAGTCAATCTCCATCTCCACCTTGCTTTCAACTTTCAAGACGCTGGGATCGAAACCATTGTCGGCGGTGCTGGCTGTCAAGACGCATTTTCCGTTGACATTTTCTACATCGATAATATTTAGTGAAACGCTTCCATCGATCGTAACCATCCCCTTGTCGCAAGGCTGCCCCCCTCCTGCCGGGAAAAACACAGAGTCATCGCACACCATTAAAACCTTGGTGTCATTATCACCCGCGTTGGCTGTGTCCGCCCCCTTCTTCTTCTTCTTTCCCTTTGATTTTGGGGCTTCCTCCTTGTACATGCTACTTGCAAGAAGAGTCCCAGTGCGGCTCCTCAAGAAGCTATCCTTTTGACATGCCAAACTACCAGCAGGGGTAGTTTTATCGAAAGCTGCGGTATGAGTGGCCAAATTTTCCAAGGCGGAGGCACGAGATGTGTGCATGTTCGCCACTAGCGCAGACATGGTATGAATTGCTCTCACTGCTGCCCTTAAAACAACCATTTCGTGTGTGATGTGCACCTACCTTTTCTTGGCTCTTGATTTTTCCATGCTTTGTTCACTTGCAATTTAAAGAGAGTTGATTCAAATTGGAGTGTTTTTTTTTACATGCCTAACCCCGAAGAGCAGACGTTGAGTTCCAATGATGTGGAAGTGGAGCTTAGTGTGGCTGGAGTAGTGTCTGCTCCAACCACAGGCCGAGAATCACCCACTCCTTCGTCTTCTTCTGAGGAAGAAGAAGGAGGAGGAGACAGTGGAAGTGGAAGTGGAAGTGAAAGTGGAAGTGATAGCGATGGCAGTGACACAGATTCTACATCCTCGGTTGGGGGGGCTGGAAACACGCCTAACACGACGATAACCACTACCACCACAACTACAAGCAATGGTGTTAGTACCACAACAACCACTACAAATACCGCAGCAACGTCGCAACAGGAAGAAAATCCTCCCCAAATCCAGTATAATGATATCACCCTCTCCCTGGCGTGCGCGAAGGGTATGCTCCCAACGGCAGTTTTGCTTTGGGGAATGCACAAGGCTCAAAACCAGAATCCCATGTCTCCAGATGCTGATGGCAACAACCCGCTTCACTACGCTGCGCTTGCGGACACTCCTGAGGTTCTGGAGTTCATCATTGGTCAAGGAGGCGGGAAGGACATTAATGGGGGGAAGCTTGTCGATAGCAGGAATGCAGATGGCGAGACCCCACTGCTGAGAGCTTGCACTTTGGGCAAGATGGAAGTTGTCAAGGCCTTGATTTCGTATGGGAGGTGAGTCGAGTCGGTTGTTGGTTTTGTTTGGTTTTTGGCGGAATTTTGGAGAAATAATAAAGCAAGGCAGCTAGCAAAAATGATGATCCAGTCATTCTCGACGGATTGTAACTGTACGACTAACGTTGCAGTGTGTGTATCTTCTCCGCTCGCAGCAACTTTGGGCTCCAGGATGACAATAACAATACAGTCCTCCACAATGCCGCCAGAAATGGGCACCTCGATCTGCTCATCCTTCTTCTTCACATCACGCCTCCTCTAGTTGCAAAGGCGCTCCTCTCCACGCTAGACGTCGATGGTCACACTTGCTTGGACTGGGCTGCTTACCACGGGCATACCAATGCTGTGGAGTTTTTAATTTTTAGAGGCGTTGACCCTTGCCATCTTGACCAGAGTGGCAGGAATTCTCTTCACTGGGCGGCCAAGCAAGGCAAAATTGAAACGACGGCATATTTACTTTCTCTGGGGGTGAACTCCAATCTCAAGGACAAGGAGGGCAACACTGCGGTCATGTTCGCGAGGTCAAGCCCAGAATTGAGGGATGTCTTCTTGGAGCCGTGGAAGTGGTGCGGCTTTAGGGCTGGGGGGGGGATGGCAGGCGGCTGGAAGAAGAAAATGTTCCTTTGCGGGGCTGCGGGGACGTACGTTAAGGATAATTGGGCTGCTGGTGGTGGTGGTGGTGGTGGTGGTGGTGAGGAGGAGGAGCACCTTGAGAAGGGACAGGGTAAAATCGACATTGTGACAAAAGTACAGAAAATTCTCAGCGGCCTTGAGGACGGCGACAACGGCCAGGACATCAACCCAAGCCTCAACAGGATAAATCCGACCAGGATCCACTGTATGATGTTCTACGCCATCACTGTGGCCTCCGTCTTCATTGCCTCAATGTATTTGAAGTGGTGGATCACCATTTTGATTGCTGTCGGGGAGTGGGGAGCCATCTATTGGGCCAGGGGGGTCGTCAAAGATGCCGAAAAACGCATGCAAAGGAAAACGTCAGACAAGAACATCCGAATGAAAGGACTGGTGCCGGAGGTGCTACGTGCGTACGAAAACATGATTGGTATTTGGCTCGGGTGCGCCCTGTCCTTCTGCTTTGCTTTGGCAAACATGTGGGTGAGGATAGAACGACAAGAAGGAGGGGCGACAGACAGAGACAGAATTGGCGACGTCGGTCTGTCGAGCATTGATCTCATGGCCATCTCAGCCGAGAAGTACGAATTCGCGTTTGTCTTCATGACAGTGTGCTTTGTGTGCATGGTAATTGCTTGGTGGCTGCTTGCCTTTGTCTACACCGATCCGGGCGTAGTGTACCAAAAAAGGTACAAAGACTACTCAGAACTCGTGGCATCAGTCGGAGAAACGAAAAGGCCTATTGACTCGCGGAAATACTGCACAACCACACTGGTCAGAAAACCACAGCGAGCGAAGTTCGATTCGCCGTGCGGCTTGCTCGTTGCCAAGCACGACCACCACTGTGTCTGGCTCAACAACGCCATCGGGTTCAAGAATCATAGAAACTTTATGGTATTTTTAATATTCCAGGTTGCGGGGCAGTGGACTTTCTCCATCTTCGGCTGGATATCCATGTGTGATCGACTCTTCGCACTCGGCATGGGTGGAGACTTATGTGATATCGTTTACGGCCTCTTCGATGACAGCTGCTTTGGTCTCTTTACACTGACCATGTGCGCTAGCGCCTGCAGTCTTGGATTAGGGTTCTTATTAGCACAACAGTGCAATAACATCAGGCGTAACATCACCACCAATGAACGAATGAATGCGAAGCGGTACCCCTGGATCATGGACGATGAGAACAACTTCTTTATTAGATTCAGCCGAGGGAGTATCAAGAATATCGTCGAGTTCATCTTCTCAGGGGTGGACTATCAGACTACGTACGACATTCCGCCTCTTCCTTCAGGTTATGTTGGTAGGAGAAAAAGGTTAGGGGGAGCTCATGAGGGGAAGGATGCCGATGCCCAGCATCCCCTCTTGGCTGACTCTCTTGTAGAAGGTGGCATCAAAGAGAGCAGCAAATGTAAAGACGATAACTGTGAACGCAACCATTAACATAATATACACCCCCCTGTTAGATAATATTAAATGAATGAATGTGTACACTTTGTACACCGCCATGGCAATAGAGCGGACAACATTGTGATTTAGACATGTTGTTAACTTGACTTACCTTCGTCGATGTTAGATAATAATGTAACAATAGCCACACACCCCCCTGTTAGATAGTTTGTACACGTTGTACACAGAAAAGACTAGTCAGGTTTTCGTTAACACAAAATTTTTTTTTTATTTCTTAATTAAATACA
>ERZ651776.3371-NODE-3371-length-15984-cov-5.823977_pt1 | contig 15984 bp, 10 predicted proteins | sample MGYA00514761_ERZ651776 | MGnify/ENA metagenome assembly ERZ651776 | reverse complement strand
ATCATCATCATCATCATCATCATCATCATCATCATCATCATCATCATCATCATCATCATCATCATCATCATCATCAAGCAAGGTAAAGGTACATTTTGGGATCATCTTCGCTACGCTCGAGGTACTCCCTCTCGATAAGGCTCTCGATCCGCTGCTTGATGAATTGCGGAGTGGGACTGAATCGCTGAAGAACCTGCTTGTTGCACTCTGCCACAAGTGCATTATGGTTAAGCGATTTTCGAGACTTCATAATTCGAACAATGCTCGCCTCGACAGATAACTTGCGGGCCTCCTCGAGCGCCTTGGATACGTTGCTATCTTTCCCGCCATCTCCGGTCTTTTCTGTCTCCTTCATGCTCACAAGAGGAATTTTAACACGTTTCATGTTGCTGGTATAGTCATTGTTAAGGGTGAAAGAGTCATCCTCCGTGATGGCCTTGCCCTTGCTCTTCTTTTTCAGTATCTTGTGGCGGCTCGTGCAGAGAGAGATCAAATGCCTCCTAAGCTCTGCCTCTGGAATGTTCGTCTTGCTCCGAATATCGCTTAGCGTGATCGTCTCGCTCTCATTGAAAAGCATTAGGATGCACATCTGGTAGGTGGAGACGATGAGATCGTGGCGGCGTCCACCACCAAATGTCGCTTTCATTTCGCAGCTTCCTTCGCAAGTCTTCCACGCAAGCTTTCGTCCTGTGTGCTTCTTAAAGTAAAATGCCTCAAAATTCGAGATGGCAGACTCAATACTGTCAGGTAGTTGGCAAGTGGGATCATTCTGGGTAGGCCAGTAGCCAGTTGTCAATACGTCAACGTCAATGTCTATCGGCTTTGGGCCTGCGCCAGGAGACGCACCGGGGGTATTCGGGGCTGCGCAGCGAGAGTTCGGAGTGGCGCTCTGCGAGTTCGGGGTAGCGCCCCCTTGCACCGGTGAAAAGGCCCCTCTTCTGTTCGCCTTGAAGCTGCTCATTGTATCCTTGCTGATTCGCATATCGTTAAACATCCCCTCAAGCTTGCTTGTGAATTGGTATCCACACTCAGCCTTCAGCTTTGCCACAAACATCTTCTCCAGCTCATCGCTCAGGCTCTTGTTTTGCAGCAGTCGCTTGCCAAGGGCCCTCCGGTAGAAGTCCTCGAAAATATCCTTGTCCTGCAAGTAGCGAAAAACCGTGATGATTTTGTTGATGTGCGTATCTGCCTCTTGTTCTGTCACCCCCTTCAGCCCGCTCCTTAGAAGCTGGTCGACGTACACGGTCAAATAATTCGCGGCCCTGGTGTCGTGATTGATGAAACCCTCGAAAGCCTCCTTGAGCTTCTTCATGGCCTTCTTGTCGCCCTTGAAGCTCTTCTCATTGATTTGGTCGTATTTGTCCCTCAGCGATAGTACCCCCTTGACAAAATTGACGGGCTCCTTCGCTTTATCCTGGTCAGTCACAAGGGCCCTCCCAACTTTATTAACGTGCTTGCTGACGCATTCAAACAAGACTTCCTCCGTCCCCTTCACCCTGCAGAACAAGTCGTACATACTTCGCAAATCGTCCACCCGATCATCCTCCAGCATGTTCACCACCCCAGAACTCAGATTCACAATCTCCGAGGCGTGCCGAGTGACCAGCTCCTCTTCTACAATCGAAATCAACTCACTTTCCGTCGTTTTGCTCAAATAATTGCGCACTCGCATCTCCTCCTCAGAAAGCCGGGAGTGAGCATGGCGGACGTACTCCGCGACAGTATTCTTCTCGAGAAACTCCTGGGACTCGCGCCGGTAAAAATCTCGAGTCTCGATGAAGAAGGGGCGCTGGAAGTCTTTAACGTAGGGGGACGAGGGGGATGGGGCAGAGGAATTGTTGGAGTTGGAGTTGCCATTGGAATTGGAGTTGGAGCCCTCGTCGCCAATCTCCACCATCATCTCAGTTATGCCCTTCATCACGCTGCGGTCGATTATCATTCCCATCCTCTCTCGTCGGACATTATCGAGCAGTATGGCCTTCGCGCGGGGGGAGATGCGTGGGGAATCCCAGACACAGGTGCGAAAAAGGGAGAGACCAAGGTAGTATACAGGCTTTTTCTTAGGCTGGCTCTGCACAACGTAGGTGCGGTCCAAATACATTAGAATGTCGCGAACCATAACGAGAGTGAGCTTATGGTCCTTCCACGTCTCTTCCAGTGCGCCGAGTAGTTCTCCCCCGTCCTTCTTGGAGTCATTTGTTGTTGTGTAATGAGTGTGAGGCTCACTTATTGTCTTATCTGTTCCGCCAGTAGTTCCGTCGTCATCGCCGCTTTTACCGCAGTACTCTTCCCATCCTTCAATTGCTCCCACCTCCGCGCCAACAAACTTCATTCTCTCGGTGATGCTTTCCTTTACGCCGTTGTAAACCACCTCACCATGTTTGTGGAGAACAAGATTGTAAGCAGAGCGATAGAGCTCCTCAAAGGAAAGGGTGGAGGCGTTCTTGTTGTAGATCTGGGTTATGGATGCCGATAGAGACGCCCATTTTTCGACGGCCTCGGTGGCGGAAATCTTTGCATTGGGCTTGAAAGGCTTTATCACAAACTTCTTCTTGGCGTCCATGGCTGAGAAATGGCAGAGAATTCTGGGAATGATATATACTGGATAACGGGGCCAAGGCGCAGAGAGGAGAGTGTAGCGAGGGAAAAGAGGCAAGCGAAGGAATGGACGAAGAGACAGAGGGGAAGAGAAAGAAAGGAGAAACGAGGGAGGGAGGGGAGGGGGAGGGGAGGAGGGAATTGACTTTTCAAGGGAGAGGGCGGCGTTATGAGACTTAAGCAGGAACGGGACTTCCAAATTTTTTGTTCCCGACGTTCAGACAATCACACAATCGACTTATTAGCTGGACAAATTCGGATTGAAGGGAGGGAAGAGGTGCACTTTGTTTTCCAAAATGAAATTTACGATATGGAGGAAAAAGACAGATTGAAGTCAATGAAGTTCGGTTCCGCATTGATAGGGGCCTTGGTGGCCACCTCCACAACATGTTTCACAGTCTCACCTGCTTTATCTTCTTTCAAAAGGTCGATGTCCAGTCCGCCATCATTCATCAGTCGGCAAAGTCCTACATCTCTCAGCTCTTTCACCAGCAATATTTTCACCACCGAGGGTACGTGTTGCTTGCCGCCTACAAACTTTTGAGAGATCACCGGGGACGTGAGCTGGCGGGACCGCAGGGCTTTGTTTCCCCTTTTGGTCGTGTGTGCGGCTGTCAGTGTCAGAGGTTGGATCCTGATGATTTCAGATAGGGAATATATTTTACGTGGGGTCATTCTTTTCTTAATTTCCTTTTCGCGGTCCAGTTCACTAAAACCTCACTAACGCTGACACGTTCGCAGATGTAAATTTCAGCGGCACAACCGAGACTATCGTCCGGGGTGGCCGCGATAAATTCCCCCTTGTCGGGAAGGCTTTTGAGGGGATCAAGAGTGTGGGTGTAATTGGCTGGGGCTCTCAGGTGAGTGTTGCAAAGACGTTAAATACTCCGAAAATTCCAAACATACAAAACCGAACGACGCGAAAATGTCAGCTTTACACACATCACCGATATGTGATACAATTACACAATTGAACTCAAAACTCACAAAAAAAAACAAAAAACAAAACTGCCGGAACACATTCATTCCCATTCCAACTTCTCCAATATTATAGGCACCAGCCCAGGCTCAGAACCTGAAGGACACCTTCGAGGACCAGGGTCTGGACATCAGCGTGACAATCGGCTTGAGGGACGGGAGCAGCAGCTGGGACCAGGCTGTCGGCGAGGGATTTGTCGTGAAGGATATGTGGGAAGTGGTCGCCTCGAGCGACATGGTCATCGTTCTCATCAGCGACGCCGCCCAGAGCAAGCTCTACGAAAAAATCTTCTCCACCATGAAGAAGGGCGCCACGCTCGGCCTGAGCCACGGCTTTCTGCTCGGACACCTCGATAGCGTCGGGGCGAGCTTTCCCTCGGAAATGCCGGTGATTTTGGTCGCTCCCAAGGGAATGGGACCCTCAGTCCGCCGCCTTTACGAGCAGGGGAAGAGCACCAACGGCGCCGGCATCAACTCCAGCTTTGCGGTCCACCAGGGCGGCCAAAAGGCTCGCGAGCTGGCCTTGGGGTGGGGCATGGCTATCGGTAGCCCCTTCTTGTTCGAGACCACCCTTCGCGACGAATACCGCAGCGACATCTACGGCGAGCGGGGAATCCTGCTGGGCGGAGTACATGCCATCATCGAAGGCCTGTACCGTCGGTTTCAGAGGGTTGACGGCATGTCCAAGGAAGAGGCCTTCTTGAACAGCGCCGAGTCCATCACCGGCAAGATCACCAAGGTGATCAGCAAGGAGGGCATTCTGGCCTTGTACGAATCGCTGAGTGGCGAGGACAAGGAAATTTTTGAGAGAGCTTACAGCGCGAGCTACGGCCCAAGCAAGGAAATTCTCCAGGAGTGCTATGACGAGGTGAAGAGCGGCAACGAAATTAGGAGCGTCATCATGCAGGGAGATCGGGTCAACAGCGGCAAGGGTTTCATCGGCAAGATTGACGGAACTGATGCGTGGGTAACGGGCGAGAAAGTGAGGGAGAACAGGGACGAGGACAAAATTCCACTCAACCCTTTCACGGCCGGAGTTTATGTCAGCATGATGATGGCTCAGATTGACATTTTGTTGGCGGAGGGGCACAGTTATTCTGAGATTATCAACGAAAGCGTGATTGAGGCTGTCGACTCGTTGGCACCGTACATGCATTACCGGGGCGTGGCCTTTATGGTCGACAACTGCAGCTTCACCGCCAAGTGGGGATCGCGCAAATGGGCGCCCCGTTTCGACTACATTTTGGATCAGGCTGCGTACACAAAAATCGACGCGGGCGTTGCGGCTGACAAGGAACTCATTGCCAACTTCGTCAACAACTCCGTCCACCCTGCTGTTATTGAGTGCTGCAAGCTAAGGCCAACTGTTGATATCAGCTGCACAGCACCCACGTCAACCAAGGAAATAGTTATCCAGTGAGGTTTGCAGCAGTGTTGTTGCTGTGCTGGCAGTAGGCATATGAAGGGAGAGAAATTGGCATTTTTTTAGTTTTAGGGAAGTAACTGATGGCAAAGAAGGGACATTTTTGCGGCCCTTGGCCAGGCCATTGGAAAAATATCCCGCTTCTTCGGGGCCCTCTTTTTATATATTTTATCATGTCAAGAGATGACCATCTATCTACCCTATCTATAACGTTGCTATGGCGTCTCCAAAAAGCATGTCAGCGGCGTATTGTCGCGAGTCTTTCGCTTGGAGATTCGTATCGTACCAAAACGAACCCCAAGGGACATCTGCTTCGTCGTAATCACCGGAGAACATGTACTTGTCCGTCCAATACCAAGTTTCAAAAGATTTACACCCATCAAATTCGTTCAGGCAGATGCCCAGAGCCATTGCGTAGGCTTCTCCTTCGATGGCCACCTTCTCCTCAGTTGAATTACAACTGTCAAACATAGCATCATCTGGCTTGATGGTCATCTCTGTGATGTGTATCTCTAGATCTAGATCTGAAATCCGCCCAAAGACAGCTCTCAGCGCCGTCTCATTTAGCAATTTCCCGTCGTTCGAAGAATCCACGTGCAACTGAAACCCAATACCGTCCAAGAGGCCTTCAGATGAAAGGTCCCTAGCCATAGCTTCCAACATGTCGAATTTGAAGACCTCATTGTGGACACCGTATTCATTCAAAAAAAGTTTCGCGTTGGGGTCAGCTAATCTCGCAGCCTTTAAGGCGCGGTGGATGTACGTGTCGTCATTAGTGTACCCCGAACATCGAGTATAATTCACAAAATCATCAGATGTCGTCTTTACCTTCAAGTTGCATTGCCAACTGTCCTGAAGGTCGCCCGTGCACCATGAATTCGGCGCTTCCGCAACCATCTCGTTCACTACGTCCCAGCTGTAGAGATGGTAAGGTGCATAGTGCGAAGCAACAGTTTTGATGTGATTGATCATGATGTCATTCAGCTCCTCATCAGTCAACATATACTGCTCTTCTACCAGCCAAGCTGGATTATGCGCCACCCAAACCAAATTGTGACCCCTCACAGTCATGTTGCTGTCCACCATAAGCTGCACGATCTCATCGCCTTTGGTGAAGTCAAACACATTGTTGGCCGGCTCTGTCGCCTTCATCTTCAAGTCATTCATTGGAGTACCAATGTTGAACTCACCGGCCTTGACAATTTCCCTGTAACCAGCATCATCAAAGAGCACGGTTGATTCCACCGCCGCTCCAAAGAAAAAACCGCGCAAGGAAGCAAGTGATCCCAGTGTTGGCGTTGGATTGGCTGGAGCGGAAGCAAGTGATCCCAGTGTTGGCGTTGGATTGGCTGGAGCGGGGTCGCACAAGCAAGGTCCTGAGGCGATTAAGAGTAAGATGGTATGGAGGAGATCCATACTTAAAAAGGAGAGAGGTACGGTGCTGTGCTCCAGTTAAATTCTGAAAAAAAAAAACGAAAAAAAATCTTTTGATAATTCCAACCCGTCATGTCCGCTGTTACTGTCAGCGTGACGGGTGCGGCCGGGCAGATTGCATACGCATTCCTATTCAGGTTGATTAGTGGTGAAGTTTTTGGGAAGAAGAGGGTGAACTTGGTTCTGCTGGAGATTCCCCAGGCAGTTGGCAAGCTAGAAGGGCTGGTGTTTGAACTGGAAGACTGTGGGTTCGCAACTCTTGGCGACGTGAAATGCACAGCTGACGTGAACGATGCTTTTGTAGGTGCAGATTGGATTGTCTTACTAGGAGCGTTCCCAAGGGGCCCGGGCATGGATCGGAGCCAGCTGCTGGCCAAAAACGCAGGTATATTCAAGTCTCAGGGTGAGGCGATAAACAAGTATGCTAAAGGAGCAAAGGTGAGTGAGGACAGTGGGCGAGATGGTTTGGAGGGCAAACGGACACTAACTCCCTTCCTTTGCTCTGTGAAGATAATTACCGTTGGCAACCCGTGCAACACCAACACTGCTGTTGCTCGCGAGGCCGCTCCCGAAGTTGACGATGGCAATTGGTACGCGATGACGACGCTTGATGTGAATCGAGCGAAGTCATTGTATGCCAAGGAAGCCGGCATTCCTGTTGATACAATCGGAGACGAGGAGGTTGTGATTTGGGGCAATCACAGTTCGACGATGGTGGTTGATTACCGAAGTGGAATTGGGGACATTGCCAATCTAGCGGCTATCAAGCAACGTGTCCAAAATAGAGGGGGAGAAATCATCAAGGCCCGGGGTGGATCTTCAGTTGCTTCCGCTGCTAATGCTATTTTAGACACAATAAGGAATATATTAACAGTGGGCAAGTTCTTCAGCGCCGGGGTGGTAAGTGATGGGAGCTACGGTATCGAAAAGGGTTTGATATTTTCGTTTCCAGTTCGTGCAGTCGAGGGGGGACGGACGGAAATAGTGAAGGGGCTAGATGTTAGCACGATCCGGGGGGATCTGGACAAAACTCAGGAAGAGTTGAAAGGGGAAATTAAAACAGTCAGGCAAATTTTTGGTTTGGGAGAGGCTAGCAAGCTGTAATATTGAGGCGAATGGGTGCGATATGGAGGTGGCGACGGGAACTGTATAGATGTGTAAATGAACAGCGCAACACTTGCCATTTTTTTTGGGCCAGAAAATACCTCCCACCACCCTAACCTAACCTAACCTAACTCACTCTCGTCAATCTCACTCTCTATTTAAATTTTTTTTAATGTTGTCAGTAGCATATCATTCAAAAATCACATTTACGCATCAATCCCTCAACTTTCCTCAATTGGCGCGCTCAACCCCCCCAGACCCAGGGGAGAAAACAGGCTAGCCTCCAAATCTTCTTCTTCTGTTTCTGCCTTTTTCTCTTCTGCAAAGGCGTCGCCGCCGGCACCCACCAAATCCTGATTCTCACCATTCAAGGACACGGTGCTCAAAATGAACTTGGGTCGCTCATAGACAATCTTTTCAAATACGCCGGCAGTCTGCAACTGGTATATCTGCTTAGGGTCTATCACGTACTTTGGCATATCTTTGCTCTCCGTCAACGCGTTGACAACCTTATCTCCGCCCTGCACATAATTGTCCCAGGTTGGGTCAATTTTCTCGTGCTCAAAAGCGGGAACAGTCACATCGTCGACAATGAGCTCGCTCTCATACTCCGCAACGGTGATGAGTGCTCTCTCTACGACAACGTCTACATCGTCGTGGCGCTCCTCAAACATCGAAAGCACGGCGACTATGCTTCCCTCGCTGTACGTAACGGTGCTCTTAGTCGAGCTCATAGAGTTCAGGATGGAGCCACACATGGACACCACAGTTTCGTCCTCGGTGGAGCGACTGATCCGGCTGAGGATACCAGCACAACTGGTGTCGAGCATTTCAACCTTACTATGCTCATTCTCAAGCAAGTTCTTGACGATCTTCACGCAGTTCGCCTTCAGCTCCTCACCCTTCTCTGCGAGTTTGTTGAGCATTTCATCGAAGTAATTTTTCAGGACCAATTTCTTTACGGCGCTGCTCACGAAACTCAAGTTGAGATAGACTTGACTGAGCAAGAGTAGGTCGCTATCTTCTTCGTAATGTGCAGCGTCGGTGTCGTCGACGGTGTCGTCGTCAACAGAGTCATCGTTCTTGCCTTTGTTTTTGTCGTTGTCATTGCCGTTGAGGGCGTGGTCTCCGCCGCCGCTATTGTTGCCGTTGTTGTTGTCTTCAACGATCAGGTTTTTCCCATCATTATCATTATCATTTTCATGGTGGTTGTTTAGGCTTTGCTTGTTGTTGATGCTTTTGCTTTTGGCGGTATTGCGGTCGTTTTCGCCGTTGTCACTACCATCGCTTCGCAGCATCGCTTCACAGTAAACATCAAACATGTCAAACTCGATCAAACGACCCAGGATATTGGGGCTGTTGCACAGGAGAGCAAAGGTGCGAATCGCATTCTTGCAGATCTCTGCCTCATCCAACCCCGACTTTCCCACGCAGCCAGAGAAGAATTCCAGGCATTCGAGCGCGTTGTCCTTCACAAGTCGATCGTGGGTGACGGTCTGGCGGGCAAGATTCAGTACAATACGACTGCATAGCTTCGTGACGAATGTAGAAACGGCCCCGAACCTCTTGCAGAGGGAAACTACGCTCGGAACTATTCCGGTTTGGACAAGCTGGATACAGCTCCTGCCATTGTGACCGCTCCTGGTGCAAGTCAGGTGATAGAGGGCCGCCAGCCCAAGTTCGATCAGCTTCAAGTTGCTGGTACTAGCCAAGGTTGCCACAATCGCCGGGGCGATGTTGTCGCGGACCATCTCCCCTCGGGCTCCCATGCACATGGAGAGGTTGTAGATGGAAGACAGACTCGCGATGATCGTCTTCTCCTTCTTGGACTTGGCTAGGTTGATCAAAAGCGGCACGGCGCCCTCCTGCACCAGCGTCACCCTCGCGTCAATATCACAGTGGCTCAAGTTGTAGAAAATCGTGGCACAGTAGCGCTCATTATCGTCATCTTCCACGTCCATCAACTCTTTCATGAACCCAATTGCCCCCCCCTTCGCGTAAAGAGAGCCACTCTCTTTGCTATAAGCGAGGTTACAAAGCGCTCCGGCACAAAACTGCTTGGTCTGGTTGTCGACAAGTTCGGCCTTTTTCTCCGTGGCAATCTGCAGCAGCCTGGGGACTCCGTGCTCGAGGATCTTCTCCTGCATCCCAGGATAGCAAGAGAAGTTGAAGAGCACCTTAGCGCAGATATTCTGCGTTTGTTTCGACTCCATCTTGCTCAGTTTCATGAGCGCCCAAAGTACGCCTATCTCGACCATCTCGCCACGGAACTGTTCATGGTGAAGGAGATTGAAAAGAGACTGCGCGCATATCTCCTTAATGAGCTCGCTGTTGGTCCTCAATATCGCGATGACCACAAAGTCGCTAACGAAGCCCGTCTCGAGCAGTATTCCTGCGCAGGCTTCATCGCATGTGAGGTTGCAGAGCGTTTTTGCACCGTGAATTTGCGTATCGCACTCGCTTCCTCGCATCATGGAGATGAGCAGCTTGTGGATTTCCATATCGTTGGCAAGCATCTTCAGACACTCGGGGCGGGTCGACAGGCTAAAGAATGCCGCTGAGATATAATGAGTGACATTATTGACGGAGCTGTGCGACAAAAGTATGCTCATGGACAAGATAAGTCCTTCGACAGAGGGCTGAGAAAGACTTCCACTTAGACGCTCCAAACCGGCGGCGCAGCGGATCTTGGTTTCCGCAAGGCCGGCTGCATCGCTTGACAGCGAATCGATGATCCCTAGGACGCCCTGTTGAACCAAAGCCTCGTGGTTGGCGCTCTCGAACAATAGATTACAGAGAATGGTCGCACAGTAGAAATCAAGGCGGGAGTCCTCGACTTCAATCATCTGTCGAATCGAGGTGAGGATGCCTCGAGAGATCATGTCCGCGACGATATCAGCTTTCATCATGACATCGTAGCTGATGTGCACGAGCGCGTTGCCGCACACTAGGCAAATTTCCAGCTCCTTGTACTTGATTAACTCCATCCACTCATCAAAGATTCCCCGCGACAGAATCTCGTCTCTGATCTTCGGGTTGGCGACCAGGTTGCTCGTCGCCTTGACGCATATCAGGTTCACAGCCTTGTCTTGAAGGTCGGTTAGGCGGTCTAATACCTCAACGACGCCGGCGGCGACCATCTTATCGTGCGAAGAAGCGTCACTGAGCAAATTACACAGCCCAGTAGCGACAAGGATCTGGCGCGTCTTCAGCTGCAGTTCCTGACCATTCTCAGCCTGCCACTTCACCAGCAACTTGAACTCAGGATAGGAGAGTTGACCGCTACCGTCGTGGTCGAACCGCTCGACGAGAGCCTTCACATCAGCCAGCGAGCAACTGCGCCCAAGGGCATCCATGGCGAGGCCCAACTCGCTCGTGTCAATAAATCCACCCCCGTCGCTGTCGACCAAGTCGAAGGCTTCCTTGAGGGAGGCGACTGAGTCGTCATTACCTAGCGCCATCAATGCCACATGGACGTCAGAGCTAACGAGTTTCATGATGGAGCTCGTATGTATAGTCAAGTTCGTCAACCCGGCCGCCACACGGATGTCAATAGTGTCCCCGGCATCAAAGTTATCCACAATTTTGCTCATTTCAACGAGGCATCTGGCAGCCCCATTCATAACAACTGCACCAATCATCGAGGAGGACACTCCAGTCAAGTTGCTCATCGCGCACGCGACAAGCTTCTTCACCTCATCGCTTTGGCTCTTGCGGCCCAAATTGACGACGCAACCAACGATCCCTTCTCGGATCATCGTCTCACGGCCGTGGTTGCTCCCGTCAGTGTTGTTCGGCTCAATTACACTCGTCAGATTACTGATTGCGGTGACGATCTCCAATAGATACTCGTCAACCTCGGGGTAGCTCGCAAGCTTCAAAATCGAAGCACAGACACCGCTCTCGATCATCGTGATTCGAGCATTCTCGTACAGGCTGAAATTTTTAATGGTCTTCACGATACTAACCCTAATGTAGGATTTCTTGCTACTTGCGAGGGTATTCACGGTGGGCATTAGAATCTCCACGATACGCTGGCGCTCATCGCCTGAAATCATGGATTGCTGGTGTGCTGCGACCTTGTGTAACTTCATCGCGCCAGTGACATTTGCCATCGATGATACAGCAAAGAAACTCGTCTCCTCATCCTCACTTTTCACTAGACTCTCTAGCACCTCGCGGGTCTCCCGATAAACATGAAGGACGTGGGAGTCTAGGAGCGTAATGCGGTACAAAGCAATGGCTATGCCCAACTTCGCCTCGTTCGACAGACTCGCTTTGTGGTGCAGAGGAGTAACGACGTCCTGAATGACGCCACTATCAATCATGTGGGATGGCAACTTCGGATTCAGGGATAGGTTGGCCAGTATGGCAGAACAAAAGGTGTGCGCACGGGGGTCATCCAAATGAGCGAAATCGTCAAGGGCGTCGACAGCACCCTCCTCGTACATGTTGAGCTCAATACCCTGGCATGTGCTAAACTTGTAGAGCTGCTCGGCGATTCGGATCCTCTTCTCATTATGTGCATGGGAGTCCCGGCTCTCTTCATCACTATCGTCATCAGAATTGTAATCGTCCTTCCCACCGCCGTCAAAAAATGACTTGTCCACAAAGGAATTAAAGCGGCTTTTGTTGCCAAAAATGCCACCTCCTCCCCCCCCACCACCCCCAGTCGTCGACAAGTCAACACGCTTGTCAGTGGTGTACCTCGAGAGATATATTATACCATCCGTGTTCTCTCTGTGACCGAAGAGATCGCCGTGATACGGTTTCAAGATACGGCCGGATTTCTTGTTGGAGTGGGCATGGGTTTTCGGGTTGTGTGACTGAGGGCGCAAGGGCACGCGGCCCTCATAGTAGAGGTCGGATTGGTCGTCCATGTGATTCAGCAGAGCACGAATGAGGTCTTCCTTCTCAGGATGTGTTTTCCAAAATCCGCGAACCTCATGAAGTTTCCAGGTCCGCACAAGTTTTTTTAGCTCTTCAACAGTAATTACAGCGAGAGAAGGGTCCTTAGAAGGCGGAAATAAGTTATTTTCAATGAGGGGGGCTCGCAAACGCTCCACATCTTCGCGTCTCTTTAATTCCTTCAGACGGTCCTCAAGGATGAGCGCACAGCGAGGAGTACTCTTCATAGCAGTAGAAGAAGCGAAGAGGAACAAACTTAAAAACCCTTCCTTCCGCGAGGGAAATGACCTGGAAAATGGGTCAGGAGTTGCTGGAAGATCTGCAAGCTCAGAGACCTCAGAGAGAGATGAAGAAGGTTTTTAGGGGAGCCGAGAGACAATGACAGCTATTATCTTCGACCTAGGAGAGATTTTATCACAATTATTCAGATAAATAGTTTGTTCTGAAATGTAACTTCCCTCAGGAGGCTGAGGGGAGGGAGGGGGGCTGGGGGCTTGGGGCGGCTGTCTGGGCTGGGGGCTGGGCTGAGTTCGACTGAGGGCCGAAGGTCCGAAGTTCGTTCACACACTCAAATATTTAAAAATCTCAAACTTTAAGTCAACAGATTGTCGAACACTTCCAAATCACATATCGTATCGTCGATTGAGAGTACAATTTTATGTTTACGTACGACTGCAGAATAACTCTCAACCAACTCTGCTCCAACTCCATCCCACTACTACGCCTTAGTCATCATTTAAGCCGTCAATTACCGAGCTTTGTACGTTTATCCGGGCAATCCGACAAGAACTACAACTAAAAAAGTCCAAAGCCCAAAATGACACAAGATGAGGTCAAAGTTCTTCGGCATAGCGAGGGCGCTCATTCGATTTCGGACACTCAGGGAGAACCGGAGACTCCAGACAAGCACGGGGCGACGGCTTCTAGCTCGTCGTATTCCATGACACCATTGTCACCGATGATGGAGACCCCAAGCAAACCATTTGAGGATTCGATTGGTGGCGAAGTTGTTGAGAACTTTGCTGCTGGGGAGAGCGGGAGTGTTGACGAGACTAATAATTACGTGGAAAATGATGCCGTTGAGGAAGAAGAGCCCACAAGCGTCATGGAAGGCGACCAAGGAAGTGTCGTCTCTGATGGAATCCAGAGGACGAAAGGTCGCGTCACCTTCGAAGAGAAGTCTCTTCTCAATAAAAGTGGCCAAGTTGGAAACAAAGACGAGCGTGCTGAGCAAATTAGCCCTCACTTGTCAAGCGGTAATTTGGCACAGACAATCCCATTAAGAAATTCTACGAAGCTAAAAATATTAAAGGCGAATATGAAGATGATTGCAGGTAAGAAAAATTGACTGCCTTGCTCTTCGAGAGACCAGCAACATGGACCAGAAGAAGGAAGTTACTTTTTTGAGAACCATTGCATCTCGACTTGGCTAACTTAAGTTGTATTGCTCCCAATTCGCTTGTCGTCAATCGATTGATAAATAACAAACCATCTTGCAGAGGAAATTTACAAGCCCAGAACCAATAAGGTCGAGACCAACCTCATTCACATCAAGGAAGTCATGAGCAAATACCCGGACCAATTCGCTCCCATCTTTGAGCTCTGTCCGAAATTCGACATCATCCTCGCGCACATGCTCGTCTTTCGCCTTGGGGTGAGAGTGCAAGATGTCGACTGGACTTCAGACATGAAGGACTGGAACGAAGAGGATTGCCGAAGAGTGGGGCGATCGATGGCGACCGTGATGCGGATGGTGCAGACGGGATTGATGGCCGTCGACGCTTGGAAGAAGCACTATGTACAGTTACATCACTTGTTTGACGAGATCGAAGGCTTCGAGGACTTTATGGTCGTGATTGCAAACAATTTGCTGCGGGATAACAAATTTGGAATGATATTCCGAGTGAGCGTTGGAGCTGTATTGAGTACGATTGATGCGGCGACAGACATTTACGTTATCAGCACGTACTACCAGAGCGAAGAGTTGTATGGGCAGGCAAATGCTATGCTGGCAATGCTTCTTGGCAATATTTCAGTCCAGCTGCTAACGGTTTTCGGCCAGTACAGGGGCAATAACAAGAAAATCAAGGAAGCTGTAATAACAATACTGCTTTTGCGTCCTGCTGTGGATGCCTACAGGGTATCCACGAATCACGAGGACAAGGACACCACAATCAATCAGCTCTCTGAAATGACCATGCACAAATGTGTCGAATTGGCCTTCGAGAGTGTTCCAGGCTGCGTCTTGCAGTTATACGTCTTGTTGAAAAATCCAGAGATAGCTGGTACGTTCGCTTTGGTGTCCATCGGAATCAGTTGCCTCACGACTGGTTTCACAAGCGCGATGGTAGCATTTGACTTTGATGTTGATGCGCCCCACAGGAAGAATCAACCCCATTTCTACGGCTACATCCCCAATGAGAACGGACTGAGGGGAAGGTGCTTTGTCTTGATGACACTGATTAGCTCCTTGCACAACTTGAGCCGTAGCCTTGGGTGTGCGTTGCTGATAGCATCAGACAGGGATAATCTATTCTTGATTTTTCTCTGTGGAGAAATTGGGTTGTTCTTCCTCTACAAGATTGTTCGACGGGATTTTTACTGGTGGCCGAGACTATCTGGAGTTTTGGCAATCCTGGGGTCATTGATCTCTAGAGTCGTCACGAAAGTCATTGTTGACTTTAGTGGGTGCATCCACTTCCGCCACCCATTCGAGCTTGGTGGGATAGGCTTCCTACTCTCAATGTTCTGGGCGCAGGTATTTCCTTTCATATCACTACAGTATTTTGATGGGGAAGAAAAGGAAAACATTACAGGAATATTCGCTGTAAATGCCTCGCTTTGGTTGCTTATGAACATAGCTTTCTTTTGTATGATTGACAAAAGGTACCTTGACACATTTTTTGGAGCCAAGACTGCACCACAGTACACAATCGAATATTTTCTTACAAGCAAATATGATTTTCAGAAATTTGATGCAATCTTCGACAACCGAATTGAATACTCAAAAGAAATTCACGAGGAAGTGAAGGAATGGGTAGCTGCCAATATTGGCACGTGGAAAAGAAAGAAACCAGATTGGTTCAAGATTGAAAAGATCCCTAATAATCTATTGCCAAAGGATGTGCTTGAAGCGGAAGGCGGAGCGAAGAGAAGGAGGAGCAGTGTGAGCTTGAGGGAGATTGCTGGATTAAGGGAAGCCAGTGTAGGGAGAGTCCATCCCCAGGCTGTTGAGGAAGTGAAGATGGATGACCTGTGAACACATTAAGCGCATTTAGAAAAGATTATAAAAGCTAGCGAATTTATTGATGATATTTATTTTGTTCGGGAATAGGGAGGGAGGTCGAAAGAGTCTATCGTCTATCAAAGAGAGAATGTTGAGAGGAGGTCAGGAACAGTTCCATCTTGGCGATGGAAATTCATTTCATCAGCACTCGTACCTCCATCGCCTTTGACATCTTATTCATCCAATAAATCACGCGAAGATGCCTAACAACGACAAGTAACTATCTCAGAATTACATGCCAGAATAGCAGATA